>Ga0114925_10001318_pt1 | contig 12140 bp, 13 predicted proteins | sample SumtaG_2_FD_87287 | JGI IMG/M metagenome (GOLD analysis project Ga0114925, IMG submission 87287) | Deep subsurface microbial communities from Indian Ocean to uncover new lineages of life (NeLLi) - Sumatra_00607 metaG | ecosystem: Environmental > Aquatic > Marine > Oceanic > Sediment | place... | reverse complement strand
GTGACGTGGGCCAAAGCGAGAGCACTCGTCCAGCCGCTGACGAGTAGCGAGAGACTGGAAGTGCTGGGCGTCATCACATCGAGTACGCCCGCCGGAGACCTGGCGACCGTACTGGACAACACGCTGGGCGCGCACGAACGTGACGCATTGTTCGAGCCCTGGAAGCGGGTCGGCTACCTCGATGCGATCCGTGAGATTACGGAGTGGGTCAAGGACCGGATCAAGAAGGAGGACGAGAGCTAGTCGCACCCGTCGAGGAGGCCGAAGACGAACTCGGCCTCCTCGACCGTCATCCTCAATCCGTGGCGGCGCTTCTCGTCCAGCCACGCCCCCGAGTACCAGCACCACGTAGACTCGTCCGGCGGCATCCAGAGCTGCGGCGGCTTGTCCCTCTTGCTCCGGTTCCACGTACGGTGCGTAGCCACTAGATGATCCGTGTGGTCCAGATCGTTGGCGAACCGTTCCCGCTTCGCGGCCGACCAGTTCCACCCACCAGATCTCCATGCCTCTTTGAGCGGGATCATGTGGTCGATGTCTATGTACGCCGGGTCGTACAGGGTCTCGCCCGAGTACGGGTCGCGCCACTTCCCTACGATCACCTTGCAGTCGCCGTCCAGAGCGACCTGCTCGGCTTCCTCTAGCAAGACCTCCTGCCGAGTATCCTGGCAGTCGCCGTCCGCGTCCGTCCAGTGCTTCCACGCGTCGCGGTCGTACTGCGGCGCAGACATCGCGAGCAGCGCAACGAACCCAAGGCCAAGGATGGTGAGGACTTCTCTGTACATGGACCGGACGCTACTGGAGCTGAGAGCGCGGTCTCCGTGACGGGCGTCACCCCTCCTCTTCCTGATCAATCCCATCGATCGGTAGATCCACAACCCACTTTGTAGGTACTTGGATGGCGACGCCCTGCTGGAGGACGATCGGGCGGAGCTGCTGGTCATAGAGCGTACGGTGCGCAGGCACCAGCACCCAGACCCAGTCAGCGTTTCCCTTCACCGAGCCGGGCTGCACGATGTGAAGCCGCTCGATCGTACCCGCCTGCGGCTGCGCTCTCTCCTTGGCGGACGCTCTCTCTCTAGGCATGGCCCTACCTCGGCGTGCAGATCACGGGGTTGAAGTTGGAGACCATCTTGTATCGGTCGTCGACGACGAACGAAGCCTGCAACGGGTCTTGGTAGCCGAACCCCTTGGCCTCGGCGTAGGCGTTCCAGCCGATCAGGCTGCCGTTTCCGATCAGGTCGGGCGGGAACTGCAGATGGTGGTGGTGGCCGATGCAGTCGAGGTGGATCTTCTCGAACTCGCCCTTGGCCTGCCGTGTAATCCGGCGCTGGGCGGGCACCGCCAGCCCACCGATGCCGCCGAGGTATCTGATCTCGTCGCCATGATGGAAGCGGATCCTGAACCCGTACAGGTTTACGATATTGTGGTAGCCGTCGGCGATCTGGAAGGTGACCCGGGGCTCCTTGGCGTAGTGCCTCGCCAGGTGCTGGTAGAGGATCCACTCGTGCGAGTTCTGCGCCGACGTGGCGATGCGGATCTTGGGTGTCGTACGGCCGTGGTTGCCGTGCGAGGTGGGGATGAGGATGTGCTCGGCGTCGGCCTCGGCGAGCAGATAGTCGATGCCCTGGATGAGCGTGTCGTGGACGAGCAGCGAGGCCTTCGTGGGCGAAAGCCAGTTCTCCTCCTGATACTCTTCGTGGATGTAGCCGGTGATCAGGTCGCCACCCAGCCAGAGCACGATCCGGGGGATGTACCAGGCAGAGCGCGCGGCCTTGAGCAGGGTCAGGTTCGAGTCGAAGAACTGGCGAGCGCGGGCCTGCGCGATGTCGGGGTTGTACTCGTTGTGCCCACCCACCGTCTCGGGCCTGACGTTCTCCTCCATGTGCCAGTCCGAGGCAAGCGTGATGTAGGTGGCCTCGGGCTTCGGGCGAGGTGCGCCTGCGACGACCTCGTAGGGCTCGGGCAGGGGTGCGTCCCGGAGTGCGTCGACGAAACCGAGACGCGCCTGCGCCTCCTCGACGTGACGCTCCAATAGCTTGATGGTATCCCCGCGGCTGCGGTTCTGCGCGCGGATCCTGCGGAGATCACTCTCTACCGAGACCAAGGCCTGGCGGTAGCCGTGGGACTCTTCTTGGAGTGCCTTGACCTGCTCGGCTGTGAGTTCGTCGGCGTCCGCCAGCGGATCCACCGGGTTCTCAGGCACGAGGCTTCATCTTCGCTGCGAGTTCGGGCAGTGCCTGGGAGAGATGGAGCTGCAGCGCGCGGTGGGTGAGCGGTGACGCGGCGTATTTACGGCACCACTCGACCTCTTCGTTCGTGGGATGCCGCACCTCATCGCCGAGTCGCATCTCGCACACGGTGCCGCCATCTACGACATCGCGTGAGCTGCTCGCTAGTAGCTCGGCCACCTTGGCCCAGGTAAGCAGCCGCTGGTTCGCGAGTTTCCGCTCCATCAGGCCTCGAAACCACGTAGCCAGTGGCTCCTGCGCCAAGATGGACTGCGAGAGCTTCCTGCGCTGCTCGACATAGTCCTCGCTTTGCTCAACGGGGTCGATCACGTCATCGGGCATTTGCGCTGTCCCCCCTGATGAAACGGTTTCGCAGGGTTCAGTCGTCGCCTGTGACCTGACTCACATGATAGAGAGCGAGCACTTCCTTGAGAATGCGTACACGTTCGTCCGGCGCGAAGCGCCCCAGGATGTCCGAGATGATCCGCACCGCCGCCATGCGGGTACGCGATGTGGCGGCGGTCATCTACGGGTGCAGTCCTCTGGTGTCTTCGGGTTGCGTCGGATGCACTCGGCGATCTCCTTCTCGCGCTCCCTCACCGCATCCTTGGCCTTGATCCAGTCCGCCTGCTGCCGGACGATCTCTTCTAGTGTCTTCTGATTCTCGTGGGAGCTATCCGCAGCCCACACCCAGCGAGCCCCACCGATCGCGAGTGCAAGCGCCGCGACCGCAGTCAGCCCGAGCCCTAGCCAGCCGAAGAATACGCGCTGCGGTGTCGCCGGTTTCTTGCGCGCAGCCATCGTCAATCATCCTTCCGCTCTGACTCGCAGACCTTCATGCTCTGCTCCAGCTTGGTAGTACGATGCTCCAGAGAGCGTAGCTCGCCGGAGTGGTCGCCGATCGCCGTCTTGAGCGACTCGATAGCCGTGGAGAGATGATCCAGTTTCGCGCCCAGCTTCCCGGCGAAAAAGAATCCGCCACCGATGACGAGCGCGGCCTGGAGTAGCAGAAGCCCGTCCTTCATCGTCAGCGCAGCATCCGAAAGTGCGGCAGGCTCCACTTGAGTTCCCTCCTACGTCCAGCGCTTGGGACCAAAGAGAATGACCCCGAAGTAAGCCGGAACCGCTCTCCAGGCGGCGACGTTCTCGGCGCGCATGATGGTGTAGAAGATCTGGTGCGCCGCGAGCGGCGTGTACCGTCCCTTCACTCCACCCGTACAGCACAGGTAGTCGTGGACGAGAGCTGCGACGACCGAGAGCTCAAACGGTGCGATCAACCACCAGAGCATCCGGGGTACGGACGCGAGGTCGAAGACGAACCCCTTGGGAATGATGATGTCGCCGGAGCCGTCCTTGTACCTGTACTGCTTCGCGAGTTGCCAGCGGGTCTTGCCGGTCTTCTTGTCCCGGCCCAGACAGCAGAGCATGGGCGGCGGGAGTCTCGACCCCTTGATGACGGCCGCCTTGATCTTGAGCGCCTTCTCCTCCCTGAGCGTGCGCGGAGTCTCTCCCCGCGCACGCTTCGGCCGTGCCGGTGTCACTTGTTGAACTCCCCGGCTCCCAGGAAGCCAGCCGCGCCGCCGCCGAAGATCATCACGAGCTGGTCGAGAGCGGTAGACGGATCGCCGGTCGCGTAGAAGGCCGCCGCGAGGAGTACGCCGCGAATCGTACGGATGAGCAGAGTCTCCTTGTTGAAGAGTCCCGAGACGAGGTTCCTGATCCAGCTCATGTTGCCTCCGTTTGTGCGTTCGGGTCGTCTAGACCTCCACGCTTTGAAATCGAAACACGCTTGAGCCAACCGCGAATAAAGTCCTCCTGGCTCTCGCGCCGCATTGCTTGGTCGAAGTAGTGGTGCCCCTGCTCCACGTTCAAGAGCAAGACGAGCTGGCTAGATGGACCCGTTCGCAGGTACGCCGTGAGCGCGTCCATCGTCTTCCTCCCGATACGGCCGTCTACCCGTAAGTCTGGGTATAGCGAACCGCGCCGGTTCAGGATGTTCAGCCCGGCCTGGAGCCACGCTGCGGGCCGCTCCGGTCCTAGGTTGACCGCGCTATCGAACATCTCCTCCGCGAGATGCGAGTCCGGCAGGTTGTCGCCCGCGATCTTCGACCAGAAGTGGATGATGTAGAAGTTCTTGACCATCCGGTCGAGCACGGGGTCGGCGAACAGGACTCGTTCGAGTTCCACCCGGCCGCCCGTTAGATCGGTCTTCGCCTGATCTATGCGCGCCCAGCCCTCCCACGTGGGCCACATCTTGCGCGCGATCCCGCGCCACGTCTCGCCGCCTCGATCGGCGGGATGGTCGGCGTACCCGGCCTCGTGTCCCATGCAGCGGCGGAATGCGAGGTCGAAGTCAGCCATTACCTTACTCCGTGTAGTGCCCGTAGACGTGTCCGATGAGAGATCCTGTCGCGCCAGTGCAGATGCACGGGGAGGAGGGGCCCTCGCAGAACTCCGTGGTCGGGTTGTCGAGTGCGAACGTGAGTGCGGACCCCGAGGCCACGACCGTATCCACAGCCACTTGCAGCTCATGCTCACCCGAGAGGTTGAGCGGTGCGTCGCCTATGTCGAAGATGGCACCGACAAGACTACCGTCATCCTCAAGCGAGCCGTCGCACGCTTCGTCGTCCGTCCATGTCGGTAGACTTACCGTGACGCCGATCTTCGTGACTACCATGTCCCTGGTCGTGTACCACTGAGCTCGACCGATGGTGTCTGTGCAGGACACATCGGCCTCGCCCACGCTCCCGGCTACAGCGCAGTTACCCGCCGTCAAGCCGATGGCGTCGCCCACCGCGAACCACGCGAGCAAGTGGTCCTCGGTCCCGCGCATCACCTCCAGGGGCACGCCCGTGCCGCTGTGCCGGATCTCCTCGTCGCGCGTGAACGAGTGCACCTCGGACGTGGCCGTCAGGTGGTTATCCGCGATGGCCGAGATGAGGTTGAAGTTGGCACCGCTCTGGCAGGTCTGCCCCTGCCGGAAGTCGATGAAAACCTGCTCGATGTCTCCCGCCGAAGAGCCCGCGTTGATCAGCGGCTGCGTACCCGAGGTCCGCGAGAGCTGGCAGTCCTCGTCCGTGATGTCTCCGTGCAGGCGCGTGTCGCCGGTCCCGTCCTCGATGAAGAACAGCGGTTCGGTCGGGCTGGAGGTGTCGCCGGTCACGAGGAAGTCGAATTGAAAGTCTCCGTTGTCGAACTCGATCCAGCCGCCGCCCGGGAGCGCCGTCGCATCCAACGCGCTCATGCCCGCTAGCTTCACGTTGTCGAACTGGACGCTAGATCCGTCGCCCAGGTAGAGCGTCTTGCAGGTCGAGAACGTCATGTCGTGAAACTTGCCGAGGATGGCCGACGCCGTCCCGTCCCACTCCTTCGCGTGGATGCAGCTCCAGTTCGACCCGTCGAAGTCCTCCAGCACGACGGCGACGAAGAATCCGTGCGACGTGTTGTGGACGTTCATCGTCACTTGCCGCATGATGTGGTAGTGGTTCGCCGCGTCGATGTTGGAGTCGGCCACCTCCAGCCGCAGGTTCGCGAGGTTCTGCGAGTCGTCGTCGTTCGTAAACCAGACATCTCCCTGCACGTAGGGGTCGCACTCGACGGCCGCGCCACACGCGCTGGAGTCGTCGAAGCCATCGGTCGTCATGCCCGTGATTGTTATGTCGTAGATCTTCCCGGCCCCGGTATCCGTCGCGAGGATCCCCATATCAAAGTCGCTCGCGGTCTCCCCGTGCAGAGCGCAACCGTCCAGAACCAGGCCCGCGTTCCGAGCCGTCGGGTTCTCTATCGTGAGCGCCAGCTTGGGACCGTCCCCGTCGGCTTGGCTGCCGAACCCGGCCCCTCCCTCGCAGAGGACGGTGATCTTCTCGAACGAGTCCTGCACCATGTTGGTCATGATCGCCTTGACCGGCCGGGTGACGACGTAGTCCGTGCTGCTGCTGAACGCGCCCGTCATGGTCTTGTCACACGTCAGCGTCTTGAGTCCCGCCGACGGTGTGTCGTCCGCCGAGACGGCCGAGATCTCACAGTGCTCGCCTGCGTTCGGTCCCGACGCAGCTCCTCCCCACACGAGGATGTAGTCGCCGACGACGACGTTGGGCGATGCGACCGTGCCGAGGATTCCTTCCGTATCCACGAGCTGCGTGGTGCTGCACCCGCTCGTGCAGTCCGCATTGATCCCGTCTGTATCGTCCACGGGGTTGACGTTCGAGAGGAACACGCCGTCGGGGATGATGATCCGCTTCGTCCCGGTCGCCGCCGTAACGGCTGCCTCGAACTCAGCGACCGTGTAGATGACCTCCGAGTCGTGGTGTTCGAGCGGTCGCCGCTGCGGCGTACCAGTGCCTCTGTGGCTGATCCACTCGTCGCGCGTCCTCACGTTTGCGGTGGAGTTGGCAAGGAAGGCCGCAACGGCGTTCGCCGAGAACACGGGCACACTCGCGCGGCAGTCCGCTCCCTGGATGTAGCTCAGGTCCACGTTCGCGATGACGCCCGAGGAGGCGTGCGCGTCGATGATCGCGTTCGTCGCTGTCGTGTCCGAGATCAGACACAGCCGGTCAACGACCTGACCCTGGATGTCGATCTCCTGGGAGAGACCTTCTAGTACGAAGATCAGAGGCTCCTCGGGGTCGCTGGCACCACCCGCCAGGATCTCCACGTCGAGCTGGAGCGTGCCGCCGTCCATCGCGATCCAGCCGCCCTGCGGTAGCACGTCGAGAGAGAAGGTAGACGGGAGCGACCACTGTCCCGCGATCCTCGCGTTCGTGTTCTGGCCTAGATGGAAGCCGCGACACTGGTGCGCGATGGCGTCCCACTGAAACTGGAAGCTGCGGGCCGTCGCGGTGTCGAGGTAGTCGTCGTAGTAGACGCAGAGATTCTCCTCGCCCGTGAGGATGGGTCGGCTCGTTCCCCCGAGGCCCTGCTTGAACTCGAACCGTGTGCCGCTGTCGGTCATGTTCTGGAAGACGAGTCCCACGTCGATGTGCTGGCCGCCTAGCATGTGGATGTGAGGGTGGTTGATGTTCGTCACGTCGGAGACCATCCAGCGGTCGCCGCGCACGAACGGGTGGCAGTTCTTGGACGAGCAGCCTGCCGCCGTCTCGATGTTGATGATCCCCTGCGTGTGGGTGTTGATGAAGTAGGCGCGGTAGACGGTGGCGGGCTGGTTGGTGAATAGGACGCCGATGTCGTGGGGCGTAGCGTCCGCTCCCGCGAAGCGGCAGTTATTGAAGGTGAACGTCGTATCGTGCGGGCCGTTGTCGATCCGCATCACGACGTGCGGGTCGGATCCCGTGAACAGGCCGAACCCTGCACCCTGCTCGCAGTCGATGCCGATCCCAAAGTCGTCGTTGGGTACGATATTCCCGCCGTCGATGAAGATGGGCCGGGAGATCGCGATCACGGTGTCGGAGTCGGCCGCGCCACTGAGAGGCTGCTCGCACTCGAACTCGTTAGTGGCTCCGAGATCGTTGATCGCTGCGATGACGCAGTACTCGCCCATGAAGGGCTCGGCCGCGTCCACGCTGTCGTCGATGATAATCACGTCACCGACCTGTACGCCGATCACGTCGGCTTCGGTGTCGATGATCGTTCCCACGCCCAGCGGCCCGCCCGTCGCGGTGCCTCCCGTCGCCGTCGAGCTGGGAACGGGGTCCGGGTGGTTCAGCATGAGGCCCGACGGGATAACGATCCTCATGTTGCCCGTGGCCGTGACGTTGATCGCGGTCTCGAACTCTGCCGCTGTCTTGACCACGACGGACGGGACGTTGAGCGGGTTCTCCATCGGCGTCCACGTATCAGCAGCCGTGCAGAGGCAGAGTGCGTTGTCTCCGATCGTGTCGCAGTTCGTGTCTACCGTTTCGTCGGTGTCCACGAAGACTTGGCCGACCTCGCAGAATGCAGGCGGGCTCGCGCCCTGCTGCGGCTGAGAACCTGCCTTCACCCAAGGGTCGACGCCGCTACAGTCGCCACCGAGCGGGCAGGTCCAGAGCGTACCGGTGGTGAACTCGTAGCAGGTATCGAGAGCGGTCCCTCCGGTGACCGCCTGACAGTCCGTCGCGTGGGAGTGGTGCCACTTCAGCTCGCCACGGCCCGCCGTCGCCTCGTGGATCGTGCCGGTGATCGCCTGCGATGCGCCCTCGGTCCAGTCAATGTCGCTCGTGCCGTCAGACCGGAAGTCGGGATCCTCGAACAAGCTCGTGCCGACGGGGTTCCCGTCGAGCGAGACCTGGGCGTCGGTCTTTTCCCAGCCCGTGGCCGCGCAGCCCCCCGAGAGCGGACAGGTGTAGTTGCGCCGCAGCGTGATGTCGTAGCAGTGGTCGCCGTAGGTCGCGGTGGTGTCGGTACAGGCAGAGACGCCCGAGTCGATGTTGTGCCAGCTCTCCTCGCCGATGTCATTCCCGGTCCGGTCGCCCTCGACGATGTCACCGAAGACGCCCGTCTCTCCGGTAGTAGCGTCGACGATCGTGCTCCACTTCACGTCGGAGACCGGAATCCCGGGCGGCGTGATGTCGTTGTTGAGGTTGAACGCAACGATCGGCGCGGACTCCTCGACTCTGATCTGGTTGTCGCCGCGCTGGACGCTGAGCTCTACAGGGTCGACGCCGTACTGGACGAAGCTACTGTCGCGCGTGGTGATGTGGATGGCAGCGGTAGAGCTGAGTCCGTGCCCGACGGCCTCGCTGATAGGGTCGAAAGCAGGAGAGGAGGCGAGGTCCGCGCAGCCCGGGCCCTGGAGGTAGTCGAAGTTGACGGTCTCGATCGTCCCCGAGCGGTCGGTGAAGATGATCAGATCGGTCTGGGCGGCCTCATCGGTGATAGGCTCGACCACCGTCAGCACGGTCGCCGTGGGCGATCCGCTGATCGTGTACGTCCCGTCCTGTGTGGCCGAGTTCTCTAGAACGAACGTCTCGGTGTCGAGGAAGCCCTCGGTGATCCAGCTCCCGACCGTGCGCGTAAACGTGTCGACGCCGCCGGTCTCGTCCATGACGATCGAAGTCCCGAGGGCCATCGTCGACGAGCCATCGCGGATCAGGAACGGCCTGGGAGCGGTCGCATCGAGGTTCGAGACGAGGCAGTCAGGGTCGCGAGCGCTACCCCAGATGTTGAGGACTCCAGTGCCTGCGCGCTGGTGGATGAGGGGCTGGTTGGGGTCGCCGTAGATGAAGAAGGGAGTTCCGAAATTGGTCTGCTTGATGTCGATGTCGAGTTCGAGGTCGCCCGCCTCCATGCTGACGAAGCCTTCGCCGCCGGGTAGGCCGTTGTTGCCGCCCCAGTAGTTCGGCCACTGCCAGCTCCCGCTAAGCCGCATCCTCCCGGAGCCGCTCCCCATATGAAACGGTGCGCAGATGCGCCAGTTCGTGTTGAGAGCGAAGACACCGAGCGCCGGGAACGTCGAGAGGTTGCCGAAGAAGTCCCCCGACCAGATGCACGTGTGGTTGTGGCCGGGATTGCTAGGCCCGGGCACTACGTTGATCAGGTTGCCGATCTCGCTGTCGAAGATCTTTAGCCCTCGCGGAGCGGTCTGGAAGTGGAACGGGAGAACGGCTTGGATGTGCGAGTCGTGGATGGTGATGTCGGCGTGGGGGTCGTCGACGGTGAGGAACACGTCGCCGTTGATGCCCGGGATGCCGCCCGCGCCAGGGTCGTCCCCGTCGTAGAGCGACTGCGTCCTCACGTCTTGGAGGTACAGCCTGTAGTCGACGGTCGAGTCAGTGAGGATGATCGCCTTCTCGAAGTCGTTGGATCCGGCCCGTCGACCGGCGATGACGCAGCCTACGAGAGAGACAAACGGATTCCCGTCGCCCGGCGAGTCCGTGACGCTGATCGTCAGCGCAACCGAGGGCGACGAGCCCGAGTAGTTCTGCCCGAAGCCCGCGCCCTGCTCGCAGAGGATGACGACGCCGACGCCCTCGCTGAATCCACCGGGCGGGCCGACCCAGCTCCCGAGTTCGAGCTGAACGGGATTGTCGACGGTGACGGTGCTCGTCACCGTAGGGGCGGCGCTCAGCGCGCGGTCGCATACCAGCGTCGTCTCGGATGGAGTCGGGTCGTCGTCTCGGATGGCCGAGATCTCGCACCACTCGCCTTCTGGAGGGTCGGAGGCTCCACCCGAGATGAACAGCATAATGTTCCCTGCCGTGACGGGGTTGGTGCTCTGCGTATCGTCCAGCACGACCTCGGCGACGCCGCCAGCTCCGCAGCTCGCGCAGCCGGAGTTTACGCCTCCGCTGCCCGATCCCACGGTGTTCTGCTCCCACAGCGCGTTGCCGGAGGTGAGCTGGATGATCTTGTTGGCTCGCGTCGCGGCGGACATGACCGCCTCGAACTCCTCAGGAGAGCGGACGACCTCGACGGGCTCGTGGATCGACGACCAGAGGAAGCGCGTCGGCGTCCCCAGCCTCGGCCAACCCTGGCAGATCTTGAGGCTCCGGACGATGTCGTCACCCGACAGCCCTCGCTCCATGTTCGTCTCGCTGTAGTGAACCATCCCGACGTTGTTAGCGTTGCAGTCTGTGGGCGGGTCGGGCGTGCCTGCCTCCGAGGCGTTCACGTGCGGCTGGAAGTGGATAGCAGGCACCTTGGGTCCGGGCGCGGGCTGCGCGTACGCCGTGAGCGCGAAGCACAAGAGAGTGAGTATGAAGATGATCCGAATCACGAGCCCCCCTTTCGGTAGACGGCGCTGAGAGATAGGAAGTCTTGAAAGCCGTTCCAGCTCTCGTAGGTGATGGAGCCGCTCGGGTGTATGTCGAAGCGCATCCCGAACGACTCGAATATGAGGCGCACATCCGGCGCAGCCCCCGAAGGCCCTGTCGGTACGCTAGAGATTTGGCTTCCCGTATCTTGCGACCCCGGCGAGATTGCGGTGTTCACCTCGACAGCGCCCTGTAGAACTACGAGCGAGCCGAAGACGCTGTACTGTAAGACGCCGAACGCAGGGGAGCCTGTGATGTTCTGCCAGCCGCTGCTCAGCGACGGGGTGACGAGTACGCCGCCGCCCGCGCCGCCGAGCTTCTCGATAGCGGTGAGCATGTCGTCCAAGACGCCACGCTTGCGGCCGACTTGCAGCGGTCCGTCCGTGAAGAACGGCGGGACGGGCAGGCTCACGGATCAATCCTCGTTAGCCGGGTAGGTGAACGACATTCCGATGAACGTGTTGTCGTCCGTCGTGCCGCCGATCCTAACGAATTGCATCAGCCCGTTTGTCGACGTGATCCGGACGAACTGGATTGCGCTCTCCGTCTGGTCCCAGCAGAAGAAGTCCCACGAGGCGATCGAACCGGGAGGCGGCGGTCTCCATCCCAGCGGCATATTCAGGATGCTGATGCCGTTGGACTCCGGGTTCACGTTCTGCACGTGGCCCGCGACGTGGACGATGTTGTCGGTGTCCTTGAAGAACTTGAGACCGTACACGGCACCGCCAGTCCAGCTATTGAGGAAGGCAGGCTCTCCGGCGGATCCGACGACGTGCAGCTTCTCGCGACCGTGCCGCGAGATTTCCTGCCACGAACCTCCCTGGTTCTGGACTAGGACGCTCTGGTCTACGGCGTTGAGCTCGTGGTCGTCGCCGCCGTAGAGGAGACTCAAGCCCGGCGAGCCGCCCTCGGTTAGCGTGATCGGTTCGAGCACGTTGCCCGCGCGCAGGAGTAGATAGCGCCCGTCTGGTTGGTTCGTAGTCGGGATCGTGTCGAGCGTATCCGCAGCCGCGCCTTGCCCTCTGATACGCACAGCAGCGACGGTCGGAGCTGGCAGCGCGCCCGCCGCGATCGTCAGCTCCTCCTCGGCTCCACCACCTAGTAACTCCTTCGTTGCGGCGTTGCCGTCTTCCAAGAGCTGGCGGTGTTCGTCCTGATCTACGGTGTCGTCACCGCTGTATTTGGTGACTGCGGGGAAGTTAGTCATCGAGGTTCTCCTAAG
>Ga0114925_10001317_pt1 | contig 12141 bp, 9 predicted proteins | sample SumtaG_2_FD_87287 | JGI IMG/M metagenome (GOLD analysis project Ga0114925, IMG submission 87287) | Deep subsurface microbial communities from Indian Ocean to uncover new lineages of life (NeLLi) - Sumatra_00607 metaG | ecosystem: Environmental > Aquatic > Marine > Oceanic > Sediment | place... | reverse complement strand
TTGAAGAAATTCCTAAAACCTTAATTAATAATGCTGGGTTAGATGAAATTGAAAGATTGACCGAATTAAGAGCTGCTCATAAAACTGATGACGATAAATGGATAGGAATTGACACAATTACAAATACAATCGGAAATAATTTTGAAAAAGGTATAGTGGAGCCAGCAGCATTGATAATTCATTTATTAAAATCTGGAAGCGAATTAGCAAATTTAGTTTTAAGGATTGACAGAATCATTAAAGCAAGCAAGTAATGCTGCAAAAACAGGCTTTCAGCCTTAGTATTTATCTTTAAAATTTATTTTTTTTATTAAGAATTTGTCTTAAAATCATCATTAAACAATTATTTCAATACAAATTCAATCTTTAAATATTCAAGAATCAATAATTAATTAATTAATTCAATAATGTTTGGAGGTAAAATTAAATGGTTATTGTTAATGGAGCGCAATTAATAGTACGCGCTTTAAGCAATCAAGGAGTAAATGTTATTTGGACTCTATGTGGAGATAACGATTATATCTATAATTACTGCCATGATGAGTCCTGCACAGAAACAGGGATAGATCTTATTGATTTTCGTCATGAACAAGCAACGGGACATGCTGCTATGGGCTACTATTTAGCTACGGGTAAGGTTGGAGTTTGTTCAGTCCAATCGGGTCCTGGAATTACGGATTTATTTCCTTCAATTCCTGTAGCTTGGGACGCAAGTATTCCTATAGTTTCTATATGTACTTCGACACCAATGATGAATTTTGAAAAATTAGCCGCAAATGAGATAGATGTAATTCCGAGCTTCAGACCAGTAACAAAATGGGCGGGCTACTGCTATGAAACGGCTCGATTACCAGAATATATCAACATGGCATTTAGAATAGCTTCAACTGGACGTCCTGGGCCAGTACTTTTGCTTATTCCTTTTGATGTGATGGTAAAAGAATGTGATGACGAGTTAGATATAGTACAACAAGCATTCAAGCCCGTCGAAATGCTTCGTGCTTTCCATGGTCCATATGGAAATGAAGAAATGGTAACAAAAGCTTTAGATTTTCTATTAAAAGCCGAGAGCCCTTTAATCATGGCAGGCACGGGAACTAACTTTTCAGGAGCTTCCAAAGAACTTGTGGAATTTGCAGAATTAGCTCAAATTCCTGTAGGAATGTGGGGTTATGGGCTTGGCTGTATCCCTCCTGATCATCCCCTCTACTTTGGCTTGGCAAGTCCTTTAGATGGTCCTGGAACATCATTGCTTCAAAAAGCTGATGTAATACTTATATTAGGAGCACGAATTACAGAAATGATGAATTATGGTTATATGCCGTGTTTCAATGACAATGCGAAACTTATACAAGTAGATATCAAAGCCGAAGAGATTGGGAGAAATCGAGCTATCGATGTACCAATTGTTGGAGACATAAAAGGGGTTCTAACTCAAATGATTAATATAACAAAAACAAAAATTAGTACCCCAAGACCCGAAATCCCTTGGGTTAAAACTGTACAAGCCGAAGTAAAAAAATTTTACGAGCGAATTGAAAGAGACGGATCTACCGATAAAGTTCCCATCCATCCTCAGCGTTTGGTGAAGGAAATCGGTGATTTCATGCCTGAAGATGGATTTATCATTCTTGATGGGGGAGATACTACAGTTTGGGGGCTTACTGGCTTAAAATCCTATTTTCCAAAGTCATTATATTTTTCTGGAAGTTTTGGTATTCAACATCTTGGTGGCGGCGTTCCAATAGCTATTGCTACAAAATATGTTTATCCTGATAGGAAGGTACTGGTCTTAACTGGTGACGGTTCATTTTTATTCAATGGAAAGGAAATTGATACGGCTCGCAGGCATGATCTTCCATTTGTAGTTGTTATAAGTAATGATAGACTTTGGGGAATGGTCGCCAGAGGCCAAAAATTGGCACATGGAAGAAAGTTTTTTGGCTTAGGTTCATCATTAAGCGATGAAACGAGATATGATAAATATGCCGAAGCTTTTAATTGTTATGGAGAATTGGTAGTAGATCCAAACGAAATTGGCCCGGCTCTAAAACGAGCTTTTGATTCCGGCCTTCCTGCGATTATAGATGTGCGAGTGAATCCTAAAGTAAATACTGTAATGGATTACTTGGCAAAGGAAGCTTATAATCCGGGAAGTTGGAAACGCGAAGTAAAGAAAAAAGAAGAAGTTGTAGAATTAGTAACGATCAGATAATAAATTTTTTTCATGAGGCAAAAGAAAAAATGAAAGCAGCAGTATATGAAGGAAAAGAGACAATTCGAATCGTTGATATTCCGAAGCCTACGCCCCAAAAGGGGGAGGTTTTAGTCAAGGTAGGATATGCTGGTATTTGTGGTTCTGACCTCGAAGCTTACAAAACGGGCCTCTATCCTGCTAAAATAGCCTTAGGGCACGAAATCATGGGAACTATAGCAGAATTGGGTCCCGAAGTTTCAAAAAAATGGAAGGAAGGCGCCCGAGTGACTATTTTTCCTACAATTAACTGCGGAAAGTGTTTCTATTGTAAGAAGGGTCTTACAAATCTCTGTATCTACGAAGATGCAATAGGTATAGGTCAACACGGAGGAAACGCTGAATATGTCTTGGTGAAAGAATCTAATCTTGTTGCGCTTCCAGATTCCGTTCCAGACAAACACGGAACTGTTTTTGATCAGATTGGTACAGCTGTCCTCGCTTTGAGAGAAACAAACTTCACAGCTGGAAATTATGCGGTGATTTTAGGTATGGGAACGATGGGCCAATTTTTAATGCAATATTTGAAAATTGCAGGAGCTCGCACCATTGCTGTAGTAGAGAAAAACCCATATAGGCTAGAAATCGCAAAAAAATTTAACCCAGATCTCGCTTTAAGCAAAATAGCTTTGCCAAAAATAAAACGTGCTAATAAACTAGGAGTATCAGGAGCTGATTTCGTTTTTGAATGTTCAGGTGTTCCTTTATTAGTAAATGCTGCACTCAATTTAGTGCGTAAAGGTGGCACAATCGTGCAAGTTGGACTTTGGGACAAGCCGCTTGAAATTAATCTCCTTAAATATGTTATGAACCAAAACCGTATTCAAGGGGTTTATGGGTATCTCCTAGATGATTTTGAATTCTCTATAGATTTAGTTGCCCGTAAACTTATAGATCCTGAGCCCATTGTCACGAAAGTTGTCTCTTTAGATGATATTGTTGAAGAGGGATTTAAGTGCGCTATTGAACCTGAAACCAAAGAAATTAAGATCCTCGTCAAGCCTTAAGGAAAAATAATAATTTTCTAAATTTTTTTTTAATTTAACACATTAATTAATTGATATAAAAATACTTATTAAATTTTTTAAATAATCATATGAAAAAAAAAATCGTATTAGTTGGTGCTGGAAGTGCAGCTTTTGGACCTGTAACGTTGTCCGATATTTTTTTAAGCGATGTTTTAAGTGGATCTACAATTGTTTTACACGATATTGACAAAAAGAAATTAGGAACTATCTATGAATTAATGATTGCTGAAAATGAAAGGAAAGGAAATAAATTTAGCATCAAAAGGACAACAAATAGACCTTCAGCTTTTAAAGATGCTGATTTTATAATAAGTTCAATTGAAGTTGGGGATAGATTTGAGTTACGTTGGCAAGATCATAAAATCCCGCTTAAACATGGTGCAAGAACAAGAATGGGGGAATGTGGAGGTCCTGGTGGGTTTTTTCATTCCGCACGCATCATTCCTGAAGTTGTTAAAATTGTACAAGATGCTGAGAAAATTTGTCCAAATGCTTTATTTATAAACTATTCAAATCCGGTAGCGAGAGTTTGTTTGGCAATTAAAAGAACAACTGAAAACATAAAATTTATAGGTCTATGTCATCAAATAGGATTTTTTAACAAACATTTTCCAAGAATGCTTAATAGACCATTGCAGGATTTAAAAATGACTGTTATAGGTTTAAATCACTTTGGTTTCTTAATAGCTTTAGAAGAATTTAAGACCGCAAAAGATTTAATGCCCGAATTTCATTCAAAATGTTTAGAATATTTCAAAGATAAATGGGATAGATTTGAGTTCGCAGATTTAACATTTGAAGTCTACAAAAGATTTGGATATTTCCCCCATGCTGGAGACAATCATATAGTTGAATATTTACAGTTCGGAGATAATTATACCAAAATTCAAGATTTAGTTGATTGGATTAATCTTATGGAACAACAGGGAAATGCCATCAATTATAAAGTCTTAAATACTCATAAAAGATTAAAAAAGGGAAAATATCCCAAAGCAGGAATGTTGCTAAAAGCCCCTTCTGGAGAGCGAGCTATACCCATAATTGAAGCAATTATTAAAGATAGAAATTCATATGAAAGTTCAGTAAATGTTCCAAACGATGACCTTGTCGAGAATTTACCTCAAGATTTAATCTTGGAAGGACCAGTTACTGTAAATAAAGATGGTGTTCATGGCGTTAAGATAGGCACTTTACCTAAGAGTATTGCGGCATTAATAAGAATAGAAGCATCAATTCAAGATTTATGTATTGAAGCAATTTTAACACGTTCATACGATTTAGCTATTGCATGCTTGGCTATTGACCCAAAGGTTGGAAGTTTTGATATGGCAGAAAATATCTATAATGAATTGATTGAACTTCAGAAAGATTACTTACCAAAATTCAAATAAATGGAAATAATTTTTATTTATTTTTATTTAATTGTTTTCGAAAATAAGTAGTTGCTCCAAAATTGTCTTGCTTCCCTTTTTTTATTGGAATTACATCTTTTAGAATTTTCATAACCTTCTGAAATTCTTCCAACGAAAGCCATACTCCTAGGTAGGAATCTTCAAAATTTTCCTCGTCGTAATCAATATAAAATGCAATCATATATTCTTTATCTTCAACTGTATAAATGACTTTAATATTTTCTAAATTAACAAAAATTATGTCTTTATTCCTCTCTAAAACACCCTTCTTATATTTTGAAATATCTATATTAGAACTCAAATCGTAATCCTTTTGAATCCACCTTTTATTAGTTAACATGTAAACCCTTTCGTAATTCCTAAGTTCTTTACGGCTTAGTTGAAGTTTATTAAGCATATCTTTATAGTTTTTAACACCCGTAATAATTGTTCTCACAAATAATAAAATCGGAAAAATTGATATAAGTAATACAATATACCATGACAGCCATTCTAGAGTCTGGCTGATAAAAATAATGATTGCGATAAAAAATATCAACAAAAAAATGCCAATTATTAAATGAACTATTATGTCTTTTAATAAATTTTTTTCTTCACTATATTCCCAAAGAATTTCCTCATTGTGAGATATGAATTTTTTTTTAATTACTTCCATTTTAATTCATTCTTTTTTCATTATTTCAGTATATTCAGCATCTAATAAAATAAGAATTTTTTCAAAAACATTGTTCAACGTGAAACAGTAAGTATTAATATGAGAAAACAATGCTTTTTAAAATGTTCACTTTTCTTCGTTTCTGGTAAAAATTTTTTACCATAACTAAAAATTTTTATGTTATTATACTATATATTAAGCAATTTGCTAAAAATTTTTTAAAAAATATATTAACATTTCAATAATAATTTTGATCAGAATGGATGGAGTAAAAAACTTGCCGATCGATATTGACTCTGATGTTATAGACCAAGAAAATCTCGATAAACTATATGCTTTAAACAACGAGCACGTTTTAAAGATTGTTAACGAATTTGTCTCATACTGTAAACCCAGTAAAGTTACCGTGATTACAGATTCTCAAGAAGATATAGATTATGTAAGGCAAAAGTCAATCGAAGTTGGTGAAGAAGCTAAATTATCCATAGATGGCCATACGATCCATTATGATGCGTTCTCTACAATGAGTTATCATGATCAAGCCAGAGATAAAACAAACACAAGAGTATTGGTCCCTAAAGGTGAATATGCAAGTCCTTGGATTAATACTATTGACAGAGATGAAGGTTTGAAAGAGATTTTGGAGATAATGGATGGTTGTATGAGAGGAAATGAATGTATTGTTCGATTCTTTTGTTTAGGTCCAACTAACTCTAAATTTTCAATTCTTGCATTACAATTAACGGATTCCCTTTATGTATGTCATAGTGAGGATATTTTATATCGAAAAGCTTATGAGGAATTTAAAAAGCTGAATGGTTCTAATAATTTCTTTTATTTTATTCATTCTGCTGGAGAGCTTACAGGACATCCTCCTGTTTCAAAAAATCTAAATAACCGCAGGATTTATGTAGATTTACAAGAAAACTGCGTTTTATCGGTAAATAACCAATATGCAGGAAATTCATTAGGTCTTAAAAAACTTGCTCTAAGGTTGGCTATAAATCAATCAAATAATGAAGATTGGTTAGCGGAGCACTATTTTGTTCTTGGAGTTCATCCTAAAGGAAAAAATCGAATGTCATACTTTTGCGGGGCTTATCCAAGTGCATGTGGTAAAACAAGCACAGCAATGCTCCCTGGACAAACCGTACTAGGTGATGATATCGCTTACCTCAGACCATGGGACGATGGCTATGCTCATGTTGTCAATATTGAGCAAGGTCTTTTTGGAATTATTAAAGATGTAAATCTTGAAGATGATCCATTTATATGGGATGCTATTACTACCCCTAGAGAAACAATCTTCTCAAATGTATTAATAAAAGAAGGAACCCCTTATTGGATTGGTGATGGAAGAGAAGTACCTGAAAAAGGCGCAAATTTTTCGGGAGAGTGGAATAACGGGAAAAAAGATAAGGAAGGTAGGGAAATCCCTCATGCCCATCCAAATGCGCGATATACTGTTCGAATCGAGGAATTAAAAAATGCTGACGAAAATCTACATAACCCAAATGGTGTACCTGTACATGGCATCTTCTATGGTGGAAGAGATAGCGATACAATGCCACCAATCCTTGAAAGTCTTAATTGGGAACATGGTGTATTTATGGGAGCGTCTATTGAATCAGAAACAACATCCGCAACTCTTGGGGCAGTTGGAGTAAGGAAACAGCAGCCAATGGCCAACTTAGATTTCATTGTAGTACCACTAGGGAAATATTTAGAAAATCATCGGAAATTTGGAAATTCGTTAGAACGTTGCCCTAAAGTGTTCGCCACTAATTATTTTCTTAAAAATCAGGATGGTAAGTATTTAAACGGCATGTTAGATAAGCTATGTTGGGTTATTTGGGCAGAAGGTCGTTATCATAGAGATTTTGAGGCAATTGAGACCCCAGTAGGGTACATTCCGAAATATGAGGATTTGAAAGAACTATTCAACGAATACTTGGAGAAAGACTATACCAAGGGAGAATACATGGAACAATTTAAAATTCGAGTCATTAAACTATTAAAAAAGTTAGAACGAATAGAGACGATGTATAAGAAAGAAGATAATGTTCCCGATTTTTTCTGGACTATACTTTATGATGAAAGAGAGAAACTTTTAAATCTTAAAGAAAAATACAAAAAAGAAGAAATATCTCCAGATGAATTTTTATAAATAAATCTCTTAACTTTTTTTTGAATGATAATTCTTATTAGCGCTTGAATGTACGATGGCAATTTGGGCATTTTTTATAACCAGATGTAATCATTTTATGGCAGTAGGGGCATAGTAAAAATTTCATTTCATCATCGCCAAATTCTGCAACTGAAACTTCTTCTGGTTCCTCGTCTAAATTTCCTAAACTTTCAAAAGTTTTTGGATTTGCAATAGTAGTTTCAACAGTGACCATTTTTGGCCCGTCTTTAACTTCTAAACTTACTAAGTAATCATGAATATCTTGAAGTTCTTTTTCTGGCAAGATCTGTGCTGATTTCACTTCCTTTGCTAATTTCATTCTTTGAACAAAATCCTTGTTAAGTTTAATTAAGTTATAGCAGTTATGGCATCTAAATACGTGAGGGATTCCAATTGAAGATTTTGACGTCCATAGGGCCCAACAGGCTTTATGGGTTATAACTCCACAATTTGGACACTTTACAATGGGCCTATCATCCTTTTGAAAACATACTGAACATACATCTGGTTTTTCTATCTCTATTGGTATTTCTGCCAAATTCATATAAAATGGTTGATTCTCAGGTGGAATAGTATAATTCTTTCCCTCGATTAAGGAACTCACTTCTATTTCTCTTTTTAACGCTAGAAATTCAAATATATCATATAATAATTCTACATCATTTATTTCATGGATGCCCCCATTACATCTTCTCACTAAATTCATTAATTTTCCATCTTCTTCGAAATCATCAACATTAAGTCTGATTATATCTATAAAAAAGGGCATATCTTTAACTTGATCTAATAAATTTTCTAATACTGGCATATACAATTTAGATATTTTAGGAGATCCAGAGTCGGTTAAAATAATTAAACGAAATGTCTTTTCTGAAATTCTTTTAAAAACATCAATAATAAATGAAATTGCGACAAATATTCCCCCTCCTATATTTCCTTTTACAATCACAGGTTCTAATGACTTTAGAGCAATTAAAATATTTTCGGGATTTAATGTAAAGTGTTCAAGATAATTTGGACCATCTTCTTGAAATAAAATAATATTGAACCTGCTACTTTCGTCAATCGATTTTTTTATCTCGCAAAAATGTTCTAAGCCCTTGTAAATAGATCCCATAGCTGTTTCACCTGGCGTAAATCCATTAAGTATTAATGTATCCTCTGACCTAGTTTTTACCATGTTAAATTATACCATTCTTTCTATTATTGTTATCTATTTCTAATAAATAAATCCTTCGCAAAAAATTTAATTTATTTTATTTTTTAACGAAGGACGCAATCTCGTGTAATACCATGATATTATACTTTTTTTTTAATCTGCTTTTTTAATTTTAAATTTATGACATCAATGAACGAAATAATAAAAGAAATTAAGTTTTTGGTATCCAATGATATGAGCTTAACAGATTTTTATAACGATTTAAATAAAGCTGTGAAAACAAATAACATTCAATCTATATGGAAACTTTCAAAAATAATTACTAGGTTTCATCTTGATTTCGATGAATTCGTGGACAATAAAAACATAGAATGACATTTGACGTAAAAGGGATTACAAATGAAATCGAAAAGGTTTAATGAGAAAAAATATCTAAAAAGATTGGAAAGGACTCTAAGATTTCATGAATTATACAAAGTAGATAAGAAAAAAGTTCAGAAATGTAAATTCAAATTAATTTCTGAGCTTGTTCATGCCTTGTTTAAATATAAAAATTGCCAAGATTGTTTTGTCAATATTTCTAATTTAATAATATTATTTCTAACCATCTTTGATAAGGAATCGCCATTTGATATATACTCAGGATCTGAAGAAGATGAATTTATAGATGAAGATGTTGAATATAAAAGTATTTTGAAAGAAGAATTTAATGGTTTTCTATAAAAAACAATTTAATTTCTGTTTTTAATCCTTTTTTATATGTTTTATTAACATACTGTAATTCAATAATGTTCTTTAATTCTTTTATAGAGTATATAAATTCAATCAATTTTTTATATTATAGACTTTTTCCTCATAAAAATAATATTTAATTCTGTATTTTACAAAACATGAGTGAGACAATAAAACCTCGAGAATTACATGGAACAAAATTATTTGGATATTCTGTAGGATTTTTTGGATTATTTTTAACTAATCTCTTAATTTCCGTATTTGCCTTTCAATTCTACGTTTACACAGTCAATTTAAATTCTTTAATTGTTTCTATCGGAATTGCTATTCGTTTAATTCTCGCGGCTGTATTTTCAATTGTATTCGGAGTAATGACAGATAATAAAAAGCCGGGGCGATTCGGAAAACGTCGACCTTTTTTAATCTATGGATTACCTATTTGGGTCCTAACCAGTATCTTAATATGGCTCCCTCCTTGGTATTGTCCAAAGAATAATTCAATTTTTTTGCCTACAGCGATTTATTTTTGGGTAATAATAATTTTAAATTCAATATCAGGAACTTTAATCTTGACAGCACACATATCAATGCTGCCTGAACAGTCTCAAACGCATAATAACCGAAAAAGTGTAGCATCAATGAATACATTTTTCACAATCATTGCTTCAATTTTGGCTCTTTTACTCCCATTGATGATTCAGAGCATACTTGAAGATCCAACCTCCGTTAAATGGTGGGAGCCTTCAGGAAAAGTAATCCTTTTTTATATGCCATTGATAGGCATCGCATTTGTTATTTTTGGATTAATTTCGTTAATCATAACATTTTTTTCTGTAGATGAAAGCTTTCATAAAACCTCTCTAGACTCTGAAATGAAAAAAAAATCAATTTTGGCTACTTTTCAACAAATGGTAATTCCTGTCAAGGATAAAAAGTATAGAAAGTATCTGGCTGTAAGATATTTTAATAGTTTTGGAAGCAGAATTTTAGGTATTTTGGTTATACCTTTTCTTGCTTTTGTGCTCAAATTTAATGGAAACGACTTTTATATTTATGTTATTGTTTCATTTTTCAGTAAGTTTTGTTGGTTCTTTATTTGGAAAAAAATTCTTGAAAAAGAAAAACAATCTCTTATCAAGATGTATTCTCTATGTGTCGCTAGCTCCGTTATTGCGTCATTTTTAGAGTTTTTCTTTTTAATTAATATGCTTTCTTTTGAGTTTAAGATTATTTTATTTGTCATAACTATAGGTACAATATTGGGAGCTATTTATTCGTTTCGATTGTTTGCAACGCCATTAGCAGGTGTCTTAGTTTACGAAGCTGCAGATAAAGTTGAAAATAATGATAAGGATAAAGCGGTCTCTGAACTTTCGGGAGCTTATTTCGGATTACAGACTTTTATGATGTCGGTTGGTCAAGCCTCAGCTACTCTTATGGTAGGGATTATTCTCATGGGACCAAATTCAGAGAATCCTATAATTATTACGCTATGTCTATGTTCCATGGGCATTTTTTTCTTAATTAGTCTGTTAATTCTCGGACGAATTAAATTAGAAAGAAGTATATCCGACATTGATACTACTAATGAAAGTAAAGAGACTTCGAGAACAGTTATACAATCATAAAAAGATTAAATCACTCGCTTTTTTAATACTTTAACATTTTTCCTCGGATTCTAATATCATAAAGTTAATTTTATATTCAATATTTTTGAAATAATGAGTGAGCCTTTAGTTCCACGTGAATTACATGGAAAGCGACTTATTGGCTATACTATAGGATTTTTTGGAATAATTTTAACGGAAATTTTTAGAAGCGTATTCATTTTTCAATTTTACGTTTATACAATAAATTTGAATTCAATTCTCGTTACTATAGGAATGGCTATACAACTAATTGTTTCAGCAATTTTTTCAATCGTTTTTGGAGTTATGGCGGATAATAAAAAGCCAAGCAAACTAGGAAAACGTCGTCTGTTTTTAATTTATGGATTACCCATTTGGTTTTTAACAAATATTCTAATATGGCTTCCTCCTTGGAAATGTCCCAAAACAAATTCTATGTTTTGGCCGACTGCTATCTATTTATGGATTATATTTATTTTAAATGCGATATCATCAATGTCAATTTTAAGCTCATACGCTTCAATGGGACCGGAACAATCTCAAACTAACGAAAACAGAAAGAAAGTGGCAGCTGTAGGGACATTTCTAACAATTATTGCATCAATTTTGGCTTTAATGTTACCTTTATTTGTTCAGAGTCTTCTCAAAGATCCAGAAAATGTTAAATGGTGGGAACCTTCAGGAAAAGTGATACTTTCTTATATTCCTATAATAGGTGGTTTATTCGCCATTTTTGGATTTATTTCAATAATATTAACATTCTTTTCGGTAGATGAAAGCTTTCATAAAATCTCTCCTGAATCTGAAAGGAAGAAAAAATCAGTCTGGGCTACTTTTCAACAAATGACTGTGCCAGCTAAGGATAAAAAATATAGAAAGTTTGTCTTAGTTGGATTTTTCATTACCATATCTACCCAAATGTTGGGTATTCTAGTTATACCTTTTCTAACTTATTCGCTCAAGTTTAAAGGTACTGACTTTTTACTTTATGTTATTATTTCATTCTCATGCAAGTTTGGTTGGTTCTATATTTGGAGAAAGATTCTTAAAAAATATGCTCTTATAAAGTCATATTACATATGCAT
>Ga0114925_10001316_pt1 | contig 12142 bp, 10 predicted proteins | sample SumtaG_2_FD_87287 | JGI IMG/M metagenome (GOLD analysis project Ga0114925, IMG submission 87287) | Deep subsurface microbial communities from Indian Ocean to uncover new lineages of life (NeLLi) - Sumatra_00607 metaG | ecosystem: Environmental > Aquatic > Marine > Oceanic > Sediment | place... | reverse complement strand
TTCTTCTCGAAGTCGACTGTTCTCTTTTCTGACAGCAGCAATCTCTTCGGTTCTCAAGCGCAATCGGGCAGACATGGCGTCCATGAAGATTTTGTACAGGATCAGCAAATACTCTCTTCTCTCTTCCTCTGGGACCAGCGTATTGGAGGCGGAGGAGTCAACTGCCAGGCAGATTGTATTCCCTTCGGAGCGGATCGTTGATGAACGCACCGACCCGTCAATTAGGCTCATTTCTCCCAAAACTTCACCCTGCCGTTCGATCACGATGATTACTTCCCCCTGTTTCAGGATTTTTACTTTTCCCGATAAAACAAAATAAAGCCAGGGATCGGTATCCCCCTCCCGTATGATTACCTCACCATGTTCGTATTTTCTGATTTTGCTTTGCCGCAAAAGGGTGCAAAGATGCTCGGTCTTAAATTTCTTTAGACCCGGTATGACCATCAATTTTTCGATATTCTGACTGTCGGCCTTTAGATACTTTGATTCAATCATAATTACCTCTCGGCGGTTTCACAATAATTGGGCGCGTCATTCGGGTTTGATCCTAAAAAATCCGGTCCCTCAGGGTCAGATCAGATACAGTTGGCTTTGCCTTAGGAATAATGAATTTACTTAAAGTCAGGTAGTTCGGTCCGGAGATACCAGATTTTACCTTCCGGGTCATATTCCCATAGCTGATGGTCTAAAATGGTTCTTACCACATTGTAATTGAGCTTGTAGTATTTAATCTCTACGATCTGGCGGACTTGGGAATTGTCTTCTGACACAATGAACTGTCTGACTTCGTAAGATGTCACTTTGACAAGTTTAAATTTTCTGAAATCCGGAGGTTTGCTTCCGGTTTGTGCATCCTTGCTAGAATAGTAAGCGGCTTCGAAGTCAGACCACTTGATGGCAGTGGCGTAATTCTCCGACATCAGATCAAACTTTTCCATTTGCTTTGAAAGCTGTAACGAAGCGCATCCGAAGATCAACAGAGCTAGAAGTGGAATTGCGAATTTAGATTTTTTCATGGCAGATTCCCGGAATAGTATTTAAGTGGTGAGGTTTGGTGGAAAGGTTATCCACCTTCATTCAACTCACCGCTTGTTTCCCATTATATCATACAGATGTCAATCAAAATGAAGATCGTTACCGGGGCTTAAAGAACTATCCGTCCGCCCTGTGCAACTTGTTATCATACGTTTTAAAATCTTATCAAACCCACCCTGCCCGAAGCACGGCGCATCTGCCCCCCGAAGAACTGGCGGAGATTCCATCCGCACCGGGCTCTCTGAATGAAGCACTGGAAGCCTTGAGAGAAGATCACGACTTTCTGCTCAAAGGGGATGTTTTTACCAAAGATGTGATCGACACCTGGATCGAATACAAGATCGAAAACGAAGTCAATGCGGTTAAGCTTCGGCCGCACCCGCACGAATTTTTCCTCTATTTCGACATATAACCTTCCCTCTAACCGCAACAGCCCGCTGATATTCAGCGGGCTGTTGTCTTTTCAGGATCCTCTTGCCCACCTGATAAGGTGGATTGAAAATATTCATGGTTAGTCAAAAAAAACAGGGTGACCGCTATAATCGGGATCACCCTGATCATTCATCCCTCTGAGATAAGTTTTGATTATGTCCGAAAAACAGGCGCTTGATAGTGTGATGTCATTGCAGATATCTCAGAATTCTTGATGGCTTGATGTTGTAGTTTTTTGAAGTATCTCAGTTTTCAGAGTGATTCTATAAACCAGAACCACCAACACACATGATGCATCCTTTTGCCATACCTTTTCCTCAACGCTCACCACATAGGCTCTTTACCTATACAGCTTGAGGTGGTTTCAAGCCTGCTCCTGCAAGCCGACTCCGAGGGACCTACCCTCATCTTTTTTGCAGCCTCGTGGCGCACTTGCAGATATCAAAGAGCGGGTAAAAGATTCTCTCGATTTTGTTTACGCTCATTTAGGGTTCCACTTTGGGCATCCGGACAGTCAGCGTCGTTCCTTTTTCTTCTGATGATTCAAAATTGATGCTGCCGCCCATTGTCCGGGCAATGAGCTGAGCCGAATAAGTTCCAAGCCCTGTTCCTGATTTCTTTTTAGAAGTGGCGTATTTGGCAAAAAATCTATTTCGCATATCTTCAGGTACCGTACCGTTGTTGTGTATTCTGATCGTAGGGTCATCCTCATCATCAAGCGCAACCGTTACCCGTTCTCCTTCTATAGATGCTTCAAGCGCGTTTTTAATTAAATTGGCCAGCATAGAATAACACAGCACTTCTTCTCCAGAGGCGAAAAATGTATCTGTCTTTGCTTCGGGGTTTCCGTGGACCAGGATATCGAGGGGCAGATCTTTGGATCTTGCCAGTCCGGACATTTCATTTTTTATTTGATCGATTATCTTCAGCACATCTACGGGTGCCGGATCGGTTTTATATCTCCCGGTTTCCATTTTCAAAAGGTTAATGGAACTGTTGATGATGGTTAACATGCTGTATCCGGCTTGTTCCAAAGTTTTAAGCATTTTTATCTGGCGGCTTGTCAAATTATCATCGTTCATCAACGTATTCGGAACGCCGATGACTGCGGTCAGCGGGCTTTTTAGATCGTGATGGGTCATCCTTTCAACATCTTCGCGGAGTCGTGCGTTTTCCTTAAGAATCTCGTTTTGTTTTTTTAAGTCTTCCCGAATCTGTTTTAGTTCCAGACGAGTTTTTATCCTGGCTTTTACAATGGGTGGACGAATTGGCTTTGTAATGTAATCCACCGCACCGAATTCGAATCCCTGGGTCTCCTCTTCAACCTTTGTTTTGGCTGTTACAAAGATAACAGGGATATCTGTGGTCATTTTGTTTTCTTTTAATTTTTTGCAGACCTCATAACCGTCCATCCCCGTCATCATAATATCCAGTAGGATCAAATCCGGAGGGGGGTGCCTGCTTGATTTTTTCCAAAGCTTCTTCACCGCTCATGGCGGTTTCCAGTGAAAATCTTTCAGGCATCAGGACAGCTTCCAACAGATCGAGATTTAATTGTTCATCATCAACAATCAGTATCTTTTGCTTTTTTTCCTCTGTTATTCTCATTGTTCGTGTTCACCTTTTTATGACAAAAATTGCTTGATTCGTGTGGGCATTACTGGCAGAAGACTTGCCGTATTATGGATAATTAAAATCAATTTCAGCTTCTTAATACCGCTATCTTCAGGGTGACATGCTCCTCGTCCTGCCAGGGCCAGAACATTGCAATAACATAATGATATCTCAAAAATCACACCCTTCCCATTTTTGGCATATCTTGCTAAACGCACAACTCGTATTCGATTCATGCTGATTACATATATCACAAAAAATTTTAGACCACTGATACTTGCAGGGTCAGTTATCAAAACTTTCGGCGTTTTCCTCTCTATTCATAGTCCGAACAAGTCTTTGAGCCGTTTGAAGAGTCCGGTCTTTTTTTCATGTTGTAATTTCTTGGCAGGCGATGCGATGCGAAGAGAGATAGTTTCTCCATCGCCCCACGGCCACCAGGCACCACAAACAAAAACATCCTGGCTCGGATCTGTGGTAAAAAGCAGTTGGCCTGACCGAAGGCCACCAAAGTTATCGTTGCACATCTGTACAATATCAGGTGCTTCACGGATGTTTGAACTGTCCCATACCTTGCTGAAATCGCGTTCCAGTATCGCGCGAAATTCGTCTCTATCATCTACAGAAAATTCGGATAGGAAAGCTTCAAATTGGCGATCCCACTTCCACGAAAAAGCTCCCCAGGAAGCGCTTAACAATTCTCTGGAAACCTTTTCAAGGTCTGACTTTTTAAGATGCATGACAGTTTCCCTTTTGATATCTTTCGATTATGTCAGAAAATCATACGCTTGATACTTGGTCGTTATTGCAGGTACCAGGTATCTCAGATTCCTTCTAAAAAACCAGTTAAGCTTTTTGAGGAAAATTGATATGAATTGTCGTTCCATCTTCTTCCGATGTATCCAGAAAAATATGCCCACCCTGCGTTTCGGCGATCAGTCGCGCGGAATACGTGCCGAGTCCTGTTCCCCCGGATTTTTCGGCTGTGGCGTACTTTTCGAAAAAGGTATCGCGAATTTCCTCGGGGACAGCTCCTTGGTTATGTATGCTGACAGAACGATTCTCGCCGTGTTCCATAGCAATGGTTATTCGCTCTTTCTTCGGCGATGCTTCTATTGCATTTTTAAACAAATTGGACAGCATGGAATATAGAAGTAATTTTTCACCGTTTAGAAAAAATCTATCTCCATCAGTTATATGCTCGCCATTAAGAAGCGTATCAATGACCAGACGTTTTGCCTTCAACCAAATTTTATTTTCTTCTATGATTTCGGTGATGATTTGCAAAAGATCCACACTCTCAGACTCAACTTCATAGGTTCCCTGTTCCATTTTATAAATATCCAGAGACAGGTTAATCATGTTGAGCAATTTGCGGCCCGAAGATTCAATTCTATTAATATATTTAAGTTGTTCATCGGTTAGGTTGTCATCGTTGCGCATAACTTGAGGATATCCAAGGATCGCATTGAGTGGTGTTTTTAAATCGTGGTGAGTGATCCGTTCGACATCTTCACGTAAGCGCATATTTTCCTTTAACAGCTCTTTTTCTCGCTTGAGCGCTAAGTGCGCCTTTACCCTCGCCAGAACCACCGGCGGACTTATAGGCTTGGTGATAAAATCCACACCCCCAATATCAAATCCTTTCACCTCATCTTCTACCTCGGTTTTGGCGGTAATGAAAATCACCGGTATGCTCAGGGTTTTCTCATCCGCTTTCAATCGTTCGCATACTTCATAGCCGTCCATGCCGGGCATCATAATGTCCAGCAGGATTAAATCCGGTGGGCTATTACTGATGTCTTGAAGAGCACTCTCGCCGTCCATAGCCACGCTGACATCGTAATCGTCTCCGAGGGTTTCCACCAGAATGTCAATATTTGTTTCTGCGTCATCTACTACCATTACATTGTACTTGGGCAATTTAGCTTCCTCTATTTTTACGTCTCTTTCGTTTATTTAATCGTGAAAAGCAGAAACCACAAGATTCAGATGCACTACTGAGTCAATGCTTCCCGCTCTTCTTCGAAATCCGCAAACTCCAGAGCAATCTGCCGAAACTCTTCCTGCAACTCCAGGAAAGCATCCACCATGTCCGGGTCAAAATGGCTCCCCTTGCCTTCCTCAATAATATTTACCGCTTTGCTGTGCGGAAAGGGGGGTTTGTATACCCGTTTGCTGATCAACGCGTCATAAACATCCGCCAGCGCCATCAATCGGCCGGGAATCGGTATCTCTTCATTTTTAAGCCCTTGGGGATAGCCCGAACCATCCCATTTTTCATGATGGGTATAGGCAATATCCTCAGCATATCGCAGAAATGAGTCACGCCCCAATTTGCTAACAGCCGCCTGGATGGCTTTCCGTCCATAATCCGAGTGTTTCTTTATTTCATCAAATTCTTCATCTGTCAGTTTTCCCGGCTTCAGCAGAATGCTGTCCTCAATTCCCACTTTACCAATATCATGCAGTGGCGCAGATTTGTACAACAGCTCAATTGTGTCTCCGCCCAGAAAATCCTCGAAATCGGGATGATCCTTAAGCTGTATGGCCAAAATTTTCACATAATTTTTGGTGCGCCTGATGTGGCCGCCGGTTTCCGGATCCCGGTATTCCGCCAGCGCCGCCATGCTTTCAATGGTGGCTTCCTGGGTCAACTCGAGTTCTCGTGTCCGCTCCCGGACCAGTTCTTCCAGCTGATCCCGATGGCGCTTGAGTTCCAGTTGATTCCTGACTCTGGCCTTAACCAACCCCGGGCTGAACGGCTTGGTGATATAATCCACTGCACCGAGCTGAAGCCCCCTGGCCTCATCCTGTTCTTCCGTTAAAGCGGTAAGGAAAATAACCGGTATGCTCAGGGTTTTCTCATCAGCTTTTAATTTTTCGCAAACTTCATAACCATCCATACCAGGCATTATAATGTCCAGCAGGATTAGATCCGGCGGATCATCGCTGATATTCTCCAGGGCGCTTGGGCCGTCCATGGCCACGCTGATATCATAATCGTCGCCAAGGGTCTCAACAAGGATATCAATGTTTGTTTCCGCGTCATCCACCACCATTACCGTAAAATTAGACAAATCGGGCATTATAATCTCCTGTTTGTTATTGGTTTTTTTTAATATTAAAAATCAGATACTTCTTTCTTCATGAAGCACCGCCAATTTTTCAAGAATGCTGTGCACGGGAACCGTACCTCTTAAGAGGCCTTTATCCGTCACAATAACATGGTCGTATATTTTACTCGACTCACGGGACATGGCCTGATGTATGATTTTTTCCAGTGGCGTATCCTCTTCGACAATCAGGGGGGAATCATCCATAACATCAGTCACCGGTTGTTCAAAAAACTGCGCACGGTGTGAATGAGAGCTGAGGATACGAGTCAGATGGTAATTCATAATCAGTCCCACAGGCTCTTCTTTCTGAACGACGACGATAGCCTCAAAGGGATCATTAAATCTTCTGCCTAACTGGATGTCCCTGACGAGGGTTTCCGTTTGAACCGTTTTGGGTTGTATAATGATAGTTTCGATGGGAATGGAATAATCATCCTGGCGGATTTGATCGTGGAAACCCACCACCTGATAGGTCTGAACAGGATTGGGAATCCCTTTAACAATGACCGGCCTTTTTCTGATACACAAAATCTCATCTTTTATGTGAGACCAGGTCTCATGTGAAATAATCACCTGGTCCGCTCCGGCAATTCCCTCGAGACGACTGGCCGCATTGACCTGGCTGCCGATAATGGTATAATCCATCTTGCTTTTACTCCCGAAGTTGCCGACGGTACAGTATCCGGTGTTAATGCCTGCCCGTATTTTAAACGGGCTGGTTATACCTTTTAAGTACCAGTCTTTCTGTAGAATCTTCAGTCTATCGATCATCTCCAATGCCATGGACACGCAGGCCAGGGCATCCTCTTTAATTCCTTTACTTACCGGATCACCAAAAAAGACCATGATGGTATCTCCGACGAATTTGTCGATGGTGCCGCCGTGTTTGATGGCTATTTCAGACATTTCTTCGATGTAGATATTTAAAAGGCGGGACAAATCCTCCGGTTCCATTTTTTCTGTGGTTTCGGTAAATCCGACAATGTCGGAAAAGAATATAGTGAGCTTCTTTCTCTGTGATTCAATGGTTGCCCGTCGCTCTCCGGAAAAAATCGATTCATAGACCTGCGGCGAGAGATATTTTGAAAGTTCCGAAGACAGTGTCGCCAACTGCTTTGTTTTCATCTTTAAATTCAATATGGACTGAACTCTGGCTTTGACAATAGGTGGGCTGATCGGCTTGGTAATGAAGTCCACGGCGCCCAGCTCAAAACCCATGGCCTCATCCTCTACTTCACCCATAGCGGTAACGAAAACCACGGAGATGTCCCGGGTCTTTTCATCCGCCTTCAGTCTTCTGCACACTTCATAACCGTCCATGCCCGGCATCATGATATCCAGAAGAATCAGATCCGGTGGGCTGGATTCCACCATTTCAAGGGCGCTCTCGCCGTCCATGGCCACACTTACATCATATTCATCACCGAGTGTTTCAACGAGAATATCGATGTTGGTTTCGGTATCATCCACTACAAGTACAGCGAATTTTGAAAGATCATTCATCAATACCTCCTGAATCTTTTAGCTTTAAGACCAATGATTCCAGAACCGGCTGGGCATCAAAACAGGGATTGAATCAGCTGATACATTTTAATCTTTTTTAAAGCCTCTATACCCTTCATCGTCCAAACAGGTCTTTTAACCGTTCGAAAATTCCGATTTTCTCCGAATCGGGCGATTCCTCGGCAGGCGATGCGATGCGCACGGAAACGACCTCGCCATCCCTCCATGGCCACCAGGCCGCCAGGATGAGCACGTTACTTTCCGGATCTGACGTAAAAAGCAGTTGACCGGACCGCAGGTCGCCGAATTCACCGGCCCCGGTCTTGAGGGTATCGGGCGCGCTGCGGATGGTCTTTCTGTCCCATTCCTGGCTGAGGTGGCGCTGAAGGATCGAGCGAACTTCGTCTTGAATCTCTGCCGAGAATTCAGCCAAAAACGCGCCAAAGTTCTTATCCCATTTCCAGGACAAAACACCATTAAAATCGGCCAGCAATTCAGCGCAGGCCTTTTTAAGATCCGACTTGTTCAGATACATGGTTGCCTCCTATTCTATTTAAGACAAGTCAGATTTAAGTTTTTCCACAATCGACTCAAGAATCGGATAAGCATCTTTAAACTTATACTTGCCGATCAACCGGTCAAGTTCAGCTATTTCTCGGACATATTCACCCGGCCAGGAAACGCCGTTGATTTCTTCCATGACTTCTTTACTTGGTTTTGGTTTGCGTTTTTCAACATGGGACTGGAGTTTTTCCAGCATGGCCAGCAGGTCGGCCGGGTCTCCTATCTCTCTTTCATCTATTTTAACTCTTGCTTCTTCCTCATCGGCAGAAATGCTTCTCAATGAATCCAGAACCATATTCAAAGCTTCCGCAAAAAGGCCCAGCAACTCTCGCGCTTCATCGAATTTACTCTCTTCAATTGCCAATTCAAGGTCGTTGGCTATTTCCGGAAGTTTTTCCATACCAAGATTTGCCGACACCCCCTTGACCGTGTGGGCCAATCGTTGAGCAAGCTCCTGATCTTTGCTGTCCAGCGCTTTCTTAATCTGTTCAGTGGTATCTGAATAATTAACATGGAATTTAACCAGCAATTTCCTGTAAAGTTTCTGATTACTGCCAACCCGTGCCAGTCCGGATTTCAAATTGACACCCGGCAGTTCATCGGGCAAGCCAAGGGCAGGGACTTTTATGTCCGGACTTTCAATCGCTTCTTCACCGACCTCTGACACCTGATCCCTATCCCCCGGCTCGATCCACTTGACCAGGGCGGTGAACAGTTCATCGGTGTCGATCGGCTTGGTGACATGGTCGTTCATGCCGGCTTCAAGACTCTTTTCCCGATCTCCACTCATCGCATGTGCTGTCATCGCAATAATCGGTATATTTCGTATTTTAGATTTTAAGTTCCGAATTTTCTGAGTAGCTGCATATCCGTCCATTACTGGCATCTGGATGTTCATCAGAACAGTTTCGAATTCAGTTTCCTGAACCTTTTCTACAGCTTCTTTGCCATCGTTGGCTATGGTTACCAATAGACCGGCGCCTTCCAAAATCTCTTGGGCAACTTGCTGGTTGATCTTATTGTCTTCAGCCAGCAAAATCCGCGCACCACGAATTTTCTGAAGAGCTTCAGGATCAGGTCTCTTCATTTTCTGAATTCGAGGGTGCCTATCGACCTTCTTGCCAAAAACTTCCATGATTGTGTGAAAGAGTACCGAGGCACTGACAGGCTTAATGAGGAAACCTTCCAGCCCAACCTGATCAGCTTGTTGCATAATTTCTTCCCGGCCATAGGCGGTGACCATGATGATAGTGGGAATATGCGGCACTTTGCTATTTTGTTTGATGCGACGGGAGGTTTCAATGCCGTCCATACCGGGCATCTTCCAATCCATGATTACGAGTTCATACGGCTTGTCCTCATCAGTGGCCCGGTCAAGTTCCACCAGGGCTTCTTCGCCGGTCCCGGCTACGGATACGTTGAAGGTCATGGATTCCAGGATTTCTTTTAAGATATCTTGGGCTGTGATGCTATCATCTACAACCAAAACCTTCATGCCTCTGAGATCTCCAACTTCACGGCGTCTTTTTATCTCCTTGGTATATGTGCCGAAAACTGCTGTGAAGCTAAAGGTGCTACCTTTGCCGGGTTCACTTTCCACATTGATTTCACCGTCCATCATCTCGACCAGACGTTTGCAAATTGTCAGGCCTAGTCCTGTACCACCGTATTTTCGGGTAGTAGAGGTGTCGGCCTGGGAAAACGGTTGAAACAATTTGGCAGCCTGTTCTCTGATCATTCCTATGCCAGTGTCACGAACTGAAAACCGAAGTGTTGCCTTGTCCTGGTTTTTTTCAACCAGTTCTGTAGAGACAATTATCTCGCCTTCCTCTGTAAATTTCACTGCATTATTGGTTAGATTAAGCAGAATCTGTCCAAGCCTCAACGGGTCTCCAACAAGAGACATAGGAACATCGGGTGAAGTCTGGAATAGAACCTCCACTCCCTTCTCATAGGCCGTGACAGGTATAAGGTTGCCCAGATTGTCCAGAACGTCCCCAAAGTGAAAGTCAATAGATTCCATATTCAGCTTACCAGCCTCGATCCTGGAAAAATCGAGAATATCATTGATGATTCCAAGAAGGGATTTGGCAGATCCGTCAATTTTCTTCAAGTAGTCATGTTGTTTAGGAGTCAGATCGGTTTTTAGGGCCAGGTGTGACATACCGATGATGGCATTCATGGGGGTGCGGATTTCATGGCTCATGTTGGCCAGGAACTGGCTCTTTGCCTCGGTTGCCTCCTGAATCTTAATATTCATCTCCTCTAATTCAAGGGCCTTCTTTTCCAATTCATTTTTGGAATTATTAAGGTCCTCTACCAAATTTAACGTAGCCTCCTGGGCGGCTTCCAGTTCGCTTGTTCTTTCTTCCACCATACCTTCCAAATTCTCAGAATACTCCTTTATCTTCTCCTCCGCCTGCTTGCGCTCGGAAATGTCGCGCAAAACACCAGTGAAGAAGGTTTCCTTTCCTGCCTTCCAGGTGGCAACGGAAAGCTCCAAAGGGAATTCACTGCCGTCTTTTCTGAGCCCAACAGTCTCAAGAGTTTTCCCGAAATAGTTTGATTTTTCCGTTGAGATTACCCGACTCACTCCTTTTTGATGAGATTCACGGAATCGTTCGGGCATGATGAATGTAAGCGATTGGCCAACTATTTCATCCGACGAAAAGTTGAAAATTGTTTCCGCCCCAAAGTTCCAAGAGATGATGTTCCCCCGCGCGTCAATAGAGACGATAGCGTCATTCGCGGTTTCCACTACTGAGCGAAAGCGTTCCTCACTCTCCTGTAACGCCTCCTCCGCAAGCTGACGCTCGGCGATTTTTCCTAATCGCTCGGCAATGATGATGATCAGATCTCTCTCTTCCTTCAGGAAAGGTCCCTCATCACTTTCTGGTTTTTCTTCAAGGTAGAAAACCTCCAAAATGCCGATTCGATCTCCATGCACAATGATGTCGCCGGCCTGCTTCCAGATGGTTTCTCTGAAGTTTTCTGTTCTGAATTCTTGACCCTCCATAATGATTCGTGCGCAAGTTATTTCCGGATACTGCCATCCAGGGGGAATGAGATTAACGATACCTTGAGCTATCTCCTCCAATGAAATATCCTGCTTCTCAGCAAGTTTAGAAATTCCATAGAGGCAATTAAGTTCCTTGACCCGCTCTGCAAGATCATATGTGCGCTTCGCCAGCGCTTCCGCCGACCGCTTGCGCTCGGCGATTTCTATCTCTATCTGAACCATCTTTTCCTCCAGCTTGGCAACAATTCGCTTGTTGTATTCAGTCAGGTAGAGAGATGGTTTAAGAGTGATAACCTCATCAGGAGCTAAAGGATGAGACTTAGCTTTTTCAAATACCTCGCATAGCTTCCGGATAAGGATATCAGGTTCGCTAGGCTTAGGGATAAAGGCGTCAGCCCCCAGGTCAATGGTAAACTTCTCATCCTCATCTGAAAGGTAGGTAGCTGTGTAAAAAATGAAAGGTATATTCTTAAGCTGTTCATTTTGCTTGCATGCTTGGCAGAACTGAAAACCATCCATTTTGGGCATCATAATATCAGAGACAATTATATCCGGCTGCTGGGCCAGGGCTTGCTCCAATGCCTCAGCCCCGTTGGCCACAGCGATTACCTCATGACCATAGCCCTTTAACATCATTTCCAGTAGATACCGGCTCTGTTTGTCATCTTCAGCTACTAATACTTTCATTGTATTTACCCATACTTTAGATAGCTATTAATCATTTTGATGAATTCCTCAGGGATTATTGGTTTGGAAATGTAACCATCGCACCCTGCTTCCCGGGCTTTCTCTCGGTCTCCCTTCATGGCGTAGGCCGTTAAGGCAATAACAGGGATTTTAGTCAGTCTGTCATCTG
>Ga0114925_10001315_pt1 | contig 12144 bp, 9 predicted proteins | sample SumtaG_2_FD_87287 | JGI IMG/M metagenome (GOLD analysis project Ga0114925, IMG submission 87287) | Deep subsurface microbial communities from Indian Ocean to uncover new lineages of life (NeLLi) - Sumatra_00607 metaG | ecosystem: Environmental > Aquatic > Marine > Oceanic > Sediment | place... | reverse complement strand
ATCGGAAAGCCGTATGCGGGAAAACCGCACGTACGGTTTGATGAGGGAGGGCAGGCTGAATGGCCTGCTCTCTACTCTACCCTTTATACTTTACTTTACTGTTTAACGGTATTCAATCAGCAAGGAGGGATACATGTGGGAATATACGGATAAAGTGAAGGAACACTTCCTCAATCCCCGGAACGCCGGGGAGGTGGAAAATGCAAACGCGATCGGCGAAGTGGGATCAATGACTTGCGGAGATGCCCTTAAACTCACTTTACAGGTGGACGATAAGGGTATTATTGAAGATGCAAAATTCCAGACTTTTGGTTGCGCCAGTGCCATTGCTTCGGCCTCCGCCCTCACCGAGATGCTCAAGGGAAAGAGTCTGGAAGAGGCCGAAAAGATCACCAACCAGGAAATTGCGGGTTACTTAGGTGGACTTCCCAAGGAGAAGATGCACTGCTCCGTACTCGGCCGTCAGGCACTCGAAGCTGCCCTTTCCAACTACAGAGGAGAGCCCCAAAAGGAACAGGAAGGGGAGATCGTCTGCGAATGCTTTGGGGTTACCGACGTGGAGATCGAAAAGGCTATTAGAGAAAACAATCTTTCTTCGGTCGAAGAAGTCACGAATTATACCAAGGCCGGCGGTGGCTGCGAGAACTGCCATGACACCATTCGGGAGCTTATTTCCAAGGTTCGGGAAGAAGAAAGCCCGGTGACGCGGCCGAAGCTTTCCAATATCCAAAAAATCAGAATGATCGAAGAAACCATAGATCGCGAAATAAGACCCTCCCTGCAGCAGGACGGCGGTGATATAGAGCTTATAGATGTGATCGGAAATCGCGTTTTAGTAGCTACGCGCGGGGCCTGTGCAGTTTGCAAGTCCTCCGAGCTGACTTTGACCCATTTGGTAGAAGCCAAGCTTCGCGAGCTGGTATGGCCCGAACTGGTCGTAGAGGAGGTGAAGGAATGAAAACCATATACATGGACAATAACGCCACGACCAAGGTTGCGCCGGAAGTGCTCGAAGCCATGCAGCCTTTCCTCACCGACCGGTATGGAAACCCAAGCAGCGCCTATACCTTTGGCGGTAAGGTCGCACGCGATATCCGTGAAGCCAGGGAGCAGGTTGCCTCAATCTTAGGTGCCTCGCCTGAGGAGATCATCTTCACGAGCTGTGGGTCTGAAAGCGACAATACAGCCATTATGTCCGCCCTGAGTACTGGAAAAGACAAGATGCATATTGTCACAAGTCGTGTGGAACATCCCGCCATAAAGGTGCTTTGCAACGAGCTGGCAAAGCAGGGGTATCGAATTACTGAGATCCCGGTGGACAAGGAAGGGCACCTGGACATGGATCAATACAAGGAGAACCTCACCTCGGATACGGCTATTGTCAGTCTTATGTGGGCCAACAATGAAACCGGGGTGATCTTTCCGGTGGAAGAGGCCGCTCTAATGGCAAGGGACCGGGGAATTCTCTTTCATACGGATGCGGTCCAGGCCGTAGGCAAGATCCCCATTGATCTTCAGAACAGCGCTATCGACATGCTTTCCATCTCCGGCCACAAGCTTCATGCCCCCAAGGGTGTCGGTGTGCTCTATGTGCGAAAGGGCACCAAGTTTTCCCCTTTTCTGATAGGTGGACACCAGGAACGGGGACGTCGAGGAGGTACCGAAAACACGGCGAGTATCATTGCGTTAGGCAAGGCCTGTGAACTGGCGGCCAAACGTATGGAAGAAGAGAACACGAGGGTCAAAGCACTCAGAGACAGGCTCGAAAAAGATTTGTTGAACCGGATTCCCAATAGCCGTGTGAACGGTGGCGGTGCTGAAAGGCTTCTGAACACAACCAATATCAGCTTTGAATATATTGAAGGGGAGGCTATCCTTCTGCTCATGGATGAATTCGGCATTTGCGCCTCTTCCGGATCGGCCTGCACCTCCGGATCACTTCAGCCCTCGCATGTGCTTCGTGCCATGGGCGTGCCTTTTACCATGGCTCACGGATCCGTCCGGTTTAGCCTGAGTGTTTACAATACCGAAGAAGAGGTCGACTTCGTGTTAGACAAGGTCCCACCGATTATTGAAAAATTGCGTGGGCTTTCTCCTTTTTGGAAACCGGAAAGTCAGGTATGTGCTTCCGAAACCTGATCCTAAGGGTACCAGATAAAAGTAACAGTGTTCAGGGGGCAAGAGTTGTTTGGATCGTGAATTCAAAGGGAGGCCTTCGAAAAAAAACAAATTGCCATAAATGTAAAATAGGGTCACATGAAGAAGGAGAATTCATATGATAGTAGACTTTCGTAGTGATGTTTTAACAACACCGACACCTGAGATGAAAGAGGCGATGATGTCTGCCTCTATGGGCGACGACGTCTTTAATGAGGATCAGACTACTAAACTTCTTCAGGAAAGGGTTGCCAAGCTTACAGGCAAGGAGGATGCTATTTTCTTGGTCTCCGGAACAATGGCCAACCAGCTTGCAATAGCATCATTAACACAGCCGCATGATGAAGTGATATTAGATATCAAATCCCATATCTTTCAGTTCGAACAGGGGGCTCCTTCTGTTATCAGTGGAGTTCAACTAAGACCAATCTCTTTTATCGATTCTCTTCCGGATGAAAAAATGCTTGAGGATGCATTAAGATTCCCTGACATTCATCATCCTCACTCACGATTGCTCTGCCTGGAAGTTACTCACAATTATAATGGCGGAATGATTCCGGATTTAGAAAACCTCAAAAGAGTAACCAAAAAAGCAAGAAATTTGGGGCTAAAAGTCCACATTGACGGCGCAAGGATCTGGAATGCAGTTATAGGATCAGGCACCCCTATAACAGAATATGTCTCTCTTTGCGATTCAATGATGTTCTGTTTTTCAAAAGGACTGGGAGCGCCAATCGGCTCTGTCCTTGTGGGAACAGAAGAGACCATCAAACGTGCTTGCTATTTAAGGAAAGGTCTTGGTGGCGGATGGAGGCAACCAGGAATGCTTGCTGCTGCTGCCATTTATACGTTAGATCATCATATTGATCGCCTTGCAGAGGATCACCGCCGTGCTCAAAGGATTGCTGAAGCAATAATTGAAAACCCAGAACTTGAGATTGTCGGTCGAGTAGATACCAATATGGTCTTCTTCAGGCCAATAAAAGGAGACCTGGAAGCATACTCAAACAAATTGACCGAAAAAGGTATTCTCCAAGATTGGCAGCATTTTAATGCAATCCGCCTGGTAATTTACCTCGGTATTGATGAGGATATGATAGATTACACTATTGGAAATATAAAAGAAATTACTCCTTGACTTACTACCAAGAGCATTTTATGCGATAAGAAATTCACCCCCACCTTAATCCTCCCCCGTCGAGGGGGAGGAGATTGTTTTGATTAAATGCACCGAGTAGTATATCACTTTATTTTTATTTCTCTGCTGCCTTAGCCATTTCTTTTAGTAATCTTTCTAAATTTTCAAGTTCCTTGCCGTATCCGGCCCAATTCCCTTGTCGTAAGTAGTCCTTGGCTTTGTTATAGTGTTCTAAGGCTATTCCTCCAAGATCATGAGTCTCCAGAGTTTTGGGAACAGCAGGAGAAGTCAATTCTTCGAGAGACGTTTTCATCTCCAACAGATTGTTTAAGGCATTACCAAGATCTTTCTCCATGATAACACGATTGCTGAAAGCAACAATAACTCTTTTCAGCTCCGGTATGGAAGCGGTCCTTGATTTGTCCAATTCTGAAGAAACCGATGTCTGTCTTCTCTGGGTTTTTTGAAAACGTGAGGGTTGAGGTGATGCTGTTGTAGGCAATTTTTCCTCTTCTTGTTTTGCTTCTAAGTAAACCGGTTCTACATAGATAAAAGTATCACTGAGAGGGATAGCCAAGAGATTGCCTCTAATTACCCTTGAACCTCTCTGGCCCCATAAGCTCAGGTCCCTGGAAATATCTGTTTGTTGATCTATCCGTGCTTCAATCTGCATCGGTCCGTAGACCAATTCCTCCTTAGATAATTTATAGATTACCAGATTTCCGTAATCGGGGAAATCACTTCTGGCCGCAAGCCAGCCAATCATATTGTCCTTCTTTGAAGGCGTGAAAGGGAGCATCAGGAAATACTCTTCTTTTTCATCTTCAGGAAGTTTTAAGATGACATAATATGGTTCCATTTCCTGTCGGCTTTCGCCATACAGCTCATCAGGAACTTGCCAGAGGTCTTCCTGGTTATAAAAGACCTGGGCGTCTTCCATATGATATGCCCTATATGTATCTACCTGAATTTTAAAGAGGTCCTTTGGATACCGAACATGCTTTATCAAATCCGGAGGCATTTCATTGAAAGGCTTAAATAGATCAGGGAATATGTTTGAATATGTTTTTACAATAGGGTCTTTTTCATCAATCAGGTAAAAACATACATCCCCATTATAGGCATCAATTGTGATCTTGACCGAATTACGAATGTAGTTTAGCCCCTTATTAAACCAGCCATAAGATGGGAGAGAATAGGGATACATATTAGAAGTCGTATAGGCATCTTGAATCCAATAGAGTTTGCCCTCAGAAATAACAAGGTAGGGATCGCCGTCATAATTAAGAAATGGGGCAATAGTTCTAACTCGTCTGCCAACCCGGCGATTGTACATTATCTTACTCTCCGGGCCTAAATAAGTAGTAAAGAATATCTGTGGGTCCAAGAATTCAACAGCAAATAACAGTCTTCTAATAAAAGAATTAATTGGGACACCGCCATTTCCTTGATAAATGGTATAGACATTCTTGTTCCCCTTTGGATAATCAAATTCCTTTGTTTTAGTCTTTACAAGAACATACTGGTCAGTTTTTTCTCCATAATAGATCTCCGGGCGGTCTATCTTCAGATTAGTTTCAAAAGAAGGAGGTATATCCTTTATTAAGAGATTGGGAAGGCCTTCAGGTGTAATTTCATTCACCGGACTTAGTGCCAACCCGTAACCATGTGTATAAGTCAGATGTGTATTGACCCATGTCCTTGCCTGGGGAGGAAGTTTGTTTACTATTAACTCCCGAGCGGACAACATGACCTGTCGATATTGATTGTTGATTAGATATCGGTCTACGTCGACATTATTAAAATCATAATATAGCCGTATGGCTTGAATCTGTCTGTATGTTTGAAGCAAAGGGCGTTCATCCCAGATCCTAATGTTCTGAATAGTCACATTGTTCTTATTTATAATTTCTGCACTGAGTTTATCGCTTACAGAGAAATCAACTTCCTTTATCTTGTTCAAATTATAGGCCTTGCGGGTATAATCAATATTGTAGGAAATGTAGGTTGATTCTTTGGCCAATTCATTGGGCTTAACCACAACTTTTTGCACTATAATAGGAAGAATTGTTCCGAAAACCAATATAGCACCTAACCATATTCCACCACTTAAGAGGATCAATTTTTTTCTCGGTCTAAAAACCTCAAGAAAAAGCATAAATGCAAAGGCCAGGGAGACAAAGATTAAGACTTTGTAAGCCAGAATCTTGACATGGACATCAGTATAGCTTGCACCAAAGGCCGGTCCCTGTGTTGAATAGAGAAGGCCATATATTTTCAAATAATAGCTCCAGGCCAGGAGTATAACAATTATCCCTCCCAGGAAAATGATGTGTTTCTTGGCCGATTCTACGATAGTGATTTTAGGAAAGGAGATTGGCTTCTCTTCTGATTGAGCAAATTCACCAACTATTTGAAGAGCACCATCTTTCAGATACCAGGCAATGGTTATTAGGCCAGCTAAAACTAAAAGAATTAGTAAGCCGTTTTGGACGAAAATATATAAGGGAAGAGAGAACACATAAAAACCAATGTCTTTGCCAAAAATTGGATCTGTGTTGCCAAAAGGTTGTTGGTATAAGTAGCGCAGGATCATATCCCATTGATTTGAGCCCTTTGATGCAATGATAAAACTAAGAAGCAGAACAAAGGCTATGAGGAGAGTATTCAGGGCCTTGCTTGAAAGACCAAGTTGGGTAATAAAGGTGACTTCATTATCAAGAGTAACCCCGGGTTTTTTCTTAGGGATTAGACGTTTGGCTACATAGACGTTAATGGATACAATAAGAATCAAAAGCAGCCATACTACTGTGCCAAAACTAAATTTGCTCAAAAGCATGGTCCAAAAAACAGGCGAGAAATTGAGGTTTTTAAACCAAAGCCAATCAGGATAGATTGAAACCAGTGACCAAACCAAAAGAACAGCTAATAGTACAATTCCGATAATTAGTTTTTTGCTCATAATTTAATCTCCATATCTTCATATTTTGACATGTATTAGATGCCTTTGATATTAATAGTACCTCAACTTGATAATTTCCTTAACCCTCACATCAAGGGCGGGGATGTTTGTTATTGGATGCCTTATACTATTTCTTAAATTCCGGTTTTCTCTTCTCCAAGAACGCAGAGATACCTTCTTTGGCAGCATCTGTGCAGGCAATCTCACCCGATCCCTGATAGCCTATTTCAAGGGCATCAGCAAAACTATCAGAAGCAGCCCCATCTTTAATAGTCTTTACTACTATGGATATGGCCTCTTTACTTAAAGCCAGCTTGCCAGCCATTGGTTCGGAGGGGACCTCTATGTCTGGAATATCAACCTTTCCATCAGGAATTCTTTTAATCTTTCCCTGCATATTTTTAACTTCTTCTACTGCCTCACTTATCAACCCTGAATAGTCATCTGTTATTTTTGAAACCATCCCGATATCTACTGCCTCTTTAGCAGTGATGCGTTTGGCCAGACAGATCATTTCGTGAAATGTCTTTGCACCATTTGGCCATTTTCGATAGGGGACAATACAACCGCCTATTCCCGGTAAAATACCAAGTGTTATCTCAGGAAACTGGAAGGTTGCATTTTTAGTAGCTACCATACTTTGACACCTAAGAGCAACCTCTAATCCGCCACCCAGGGCCATACCATTTATTGCAGCGACTACTGGTTTGTCCATTTGATCCATAAATATTTGTACGTTTGCACAGTCCTTTGCGTATTTTATTGCAGCTTCCATGTTACCAAGGGTCTTGGGAAATTTACCAATGTCTGCTCCTGCTGAAAAAGCGGTGTTTCCGTATCCGGTGATAACGAACCCTTTGACTGAAGGATCATCTATGTTTTCCTTTAACACGGCCAGGATTTCATTGTTTAGTTCATCACTTAGGGCATTCATTGCCTGAGGTCTGCGGATAGTGATAATTTTAACACCGTCTATCTCATCAACCAGGAGATAACGATAAAAATCCTGGTATGAAGAGAAGGATTCCTTTGGCTGAGGAAAGCCTGGCCTGTCCTTTTGAAATTTTTCCATAATGCGATTTACTTCTGACTCTCCGAGATCCTTCATCACATCAAGGGGTCCTTTCCTGAATCCCAAGGCAATCTGACAACCAAAGTTAAGGTCTTCCTTTGTTCCGATACCACTGTCAATGATATCAAATGACTGGGAAAAGAAGATACCCAACATCCTGTCCTTAATAGTGTTTTGTGTTTCTTCAGGGACATCAAATTTGGTTCCAGGGCGATGAGTATGCCATTTATCAACTGAGCCTAAAATTAGTGCTGGTCTATAATGGTGTCCTTCTTCCATCTGGAGGGTGTTTGTTTCAATGATAATGGGATTACCATTTGCCATATTTAGGACAAAGAAAGGTCCGGCAAATACGAAATTCTCTGTCACCTTATCAATCTGGCTTGCCGAGGCATGCTCAAGCAGATAAGCTGCCTCATTGCACCAGTTATCAAAGATCCGGTCAAACATAAAGCAAATGGCATTGTCTGTGATGATAGGAACTTTTCCAATGCTTGCAAAAAACCAGAAAAGGTAATCAACTACCTCCTGGCTCCCTTTTTCCCAGGAAATTATCTCTACGGGGAGACTGCGCCAAGCAGGTGCAAAGAAATGAGTAATGGTGGTTCTTTCCGGTTTTTTCATTTTCAAGAAGAGTCTATCTGCAGGTATTGAACTGGTGTTTGAAGTAATGATGGTGTCTTCATCAACTATTTTTTCAACCGTATCGAAAATTTTCTGTTTTAGGGGAATGTTTTCCGTTGCAGACTCGATAACCAGATCACAATCCTTGATTTGATCATAGTCGGTTGTATAGATGATATTGCCGAGGATTGTATTAGCCTTATCCTCTTTCATCTTCCTTCTATCCAATGCCTTTTTCACATAACCTGAAAATCTCTTCTCCGCATTTTTGAGTGGTTCTTCCACGACATCCACCAGATAGAGTTTGAGAGATGGCAGGGAGCTTTTCAGGAAATATCCGATATCGGGTCCAATAGTTCCTGCCCCAATTATTGCTATTTCCTTTGGAAGTGGGCGGGAAGGTTTAATAATCAAAGGGTTAAATGATGAGGGGTATAGCCTTTTCTCTTGATCCATGATCTATTCCTTATATCAATTAAATATAATTAACAATCTAATTTACATAATACCTCAATATCCCTTCCAATACTCCCCCACCAATGGCAAGGGCCTTTTCCGAGATAGTATCGCAATAATCTTTTCTGCCCCTTGGATCTATATCACCTATCTTAAGGCCGGTTTTGACATTGACCCCTGGCCTGATTATGCCTCTCAGGACACCATCAATTTGTGCCTTTACAGGAATTTCTGTGACGGAGCCAATCAAATCTCCTTTTCTAACCATGTCCCCGATGTCCATGGCATTCTCCCAAAGGCCGTCTGCAGGTGCTCTGAGGACCCGTTCTGCGGTAATCCCCTGGACAGGGCCGGGTGTTCCCGTGTTGGGCTCTGCTGAACCACTAAGCAATAGATGGCCAAGGTTATGACCACGATTGGTTTCCACCACAAAATGAGCATCTTCTCCTGTCTTGAAACCGGGGCCGAGGGCGATGACAAGAGGTGCATCATTCATAGTAGTACCTATATTTTTCTTTGCCAAGATTGCATCAATAATCACATCAGGTTTTAATACACTTTTGACTTCACAATTAGGGTCAACAAGGATCGGTATTTTCCCCTGTTCCCATATTTCGTCAACATCATCTACCCGAGAGATACGGGATGCTTCTATACCTTCCACTACTGCGTTTCCATCATAAATTGCCTCGCAGAAGGCCACTTTCCGCCTTACTGCCATAGGTTGATCAATCTCTGTGATAAATACCCTGAAACCGCACTGGTGGAGTCTCCATACGACACCAGAGGCAATGTCTCCACCACCTTTTACGCATACTATAATTTCTGATAGCTTTAGTTGTTTTTTCAAATACTGTGATCTCTTCAATGAACCACCCTGCAGTCCCGCAAAAAATGGTATTTTCGACAAGGGATTATCAGAATTATCAGTCAAAGGCACGATTTTATATCAAGGATAATAGAAATTTTGATAACATTCAAAATATTTCGTACCTGAAAGGGCATGGGAGAGTCCCATGTCCTTACTTAATCAGGCATAGGTTTTATCCAAGAGAACATTCTTTTAAGGCATTGTATTGCATAAGCTCAGATTTAGACCAAGAAGGCCTTGAAATCCTATTTAATCTATGATAGGAATCTATCAAAGTTAGCAAGATTACTAACAAAATGCATGTAAGGAGGGAAAAAATGCTCTTTTCATTAATCGTAGCTTTTCTGCTACTCTTGGTGGTGGTAATTGCAAGCATACAAAACACTGTTCCTTTGGATTTAAAATTTATCACCTTACAACTTCAACTACCTCTTTCATATGTGATTTTTTATTCCTCGGTATTAGGTGGAGCTATTGTGGCCGTTCTTGCCTTGCCCAGACTTGTGAGTAAATATTTCAAAGTTAGGAGTTTGAACAAGGAAATCCGTGAATTGAAAAAGAGGACTTTAGATCTGGAGAAAACCACTATGTATATGGAGACGGATAATCTGGTTTGAAATAGAATATCCTTCCCTTCATTATCACACCTGTTTATTATGCTCTATGGTATCTATATAAGAGCTATCTGCCTATGACCTATCGTGATTTGATCGTCGAGAGAGAGGGATCCCTGGTCAAGGTGATCCTGAACCGCCCTGAATCTTTAAATACTATAACTGTACCTATGCTTGAGCAATTGAAAGAAGCAGCTTTGGATTTTCAGAATAATACGGATATCCGTGTTGCTATCATAACAGGGGCATCTGGAATGTTTAGCGCTGGTCTGGACCTTAAAGATCCGGGGATCAAGAAGATGTTATCTGGTACCATGGAAGAACGACGGGAACGTGTCGTATTAGGACCTCGTGCCTGCCAAGCCTGGGAAGAGACAAAAGTGATTACCATTGCTGCCATTGAAGGGTTTTGCATTGGAGGCGGTGTTTCGTTGGTTATTTCCTGCGATTTTCGCATTATGGGTCAATCCGCATTCATGCGCATACCCGAGGTGGAATTAGGATTGAATTACAGCTGGGGTTCCATCCCTCGATTGCTGCATCTCATAGGTCCTGCCAAAACCAAGGAAATGATCTTGTTAAGTGAGCGAGTACCACCAAAAAAATGCCTGATGTGGGGTCTCGCAGACCAAGTGGTTTCAGATGGAACAACCCTAAAAACCGCTTTAGAATTGGCCGAAAAGATCCTCAAAAAACCGCCAATACCAGTTACAATGACAAAACAGGCCATAACCAGCATAACAACTTCCCTTGACAGGACAGGCACTTATATGGATGAAGATCAGTTCGTCCTTACCACCTATACGAAAGATCATAAGGAGGGTCTGGCCGCTTTTTTGGACAAGAGAAACCCACGGTTTAAGGGGGAATAAAGGGGGACATATGGATCTTGAAATTTTTGAGAAAATGGATGCGCCAGAACTTCGCAATTATATTGAATTTCTTCTCTGGCATTATAAGGTCGTTGATGCCTTTTGGTTTCTCTACGTGGTTGAACGCTTTGACCAGCAAACCGCTGAGCAAATCAATGAAAAGGTATGGGGGCGTGTTCCCAGTATGGCCGTAAAAGACCTGAAGTCTCGATTTAATATCCGAGAAAGTGGTCTTAAAGGTTTTGTTAAAGCCCTCAGGTTTTGGCCTTGGTGTATTTTAGTGGGATATAAGATTCAAGAATCAGACAATGAAGTGATCATATCTATCCCATCTTGCCCCACACAGGAGGCCAGGATCAAGCGTGGTTTAGGTGAGTTTGTATGCAAGGATATGCACCGTGGAGAATTTTTAAGCTTTGCCCATGCAATAGATGACCGTATTCGCGTTGAATGCCTTTTTGCTCCTCCTGATCCTCATCCAAAAGATATGTTCTGCAAGTGGCGTTTCTATCTTGAATCCTAATATCTCACAAAGAAAGGAGCCTCAGGATTATGAATCATAACGCTGCTATTGCTATTGTGGGGACATTCGACTCTAAAGGCGAAGAACACCTTTTTCTCAAGGATTGCATTGAACAAAGAGGATTCAGTACTCTGACCATTAATGTTGGGACAAAAGGTCTTTCCCCTCTTCCGGCGGACTTTGATCTTTATAAAGATATAAAAAGAGACGTTTCCGTGGGCCGGGACCAGGCCATCCAGGCCACACTCCTCCGTACGCAAGGACTAATTAAAGAACTCTATGATAAAGGAGAAATATGCGGAATAATCTCAGCCGGAGGTGGCACGGGAACTCATCTTGCAACCGGTATTATGCGTATGCTCCCTTTAGGTGTTCCCAAGGTAATGATCTCTACGGTCGCATCTCGTAATATGGCAAAGATCGTGGGAACAAAAGACATCACCATGATACACAGCGTGGTGGATCTTTTAGGCATCAATAGTATCTCTGGCAGGGTCCTGGACAGGGCGGCAGGTGCTATTTGCGGAATGGCTCAGAAACAGTGGGAACCCCTGATAGAGAAGAGGCGTATTGCTCTCACTCTTTTTGGTTTCATTACACAGGCTGCTGAAGGCATCAAGAAATGTCTGGAGGAGATGGGCTATGAGGTGATCGCCTTTCATGCCAACGGTACAGGGGGTATGGCCATGGAGGAATTGGCAGCCGAAGGATACTTTCATGGCATCCTGGATCTTGCCACTCATGAACTGGCAGATGATATGATGGATGGTTACTGCGGGGGGATTGGTCCTCAAAGGTTGGAACCAGTCCCAGGACAAAATATACCACGGCTCGTCGTGCCTGGGGGATTGGATT
>Ga0114925_10001314_pt1 | contig 12147 bp, 30 predicted proteins | sample SumtaG_2_FD_87287 | JGI IMG/M metagenome (GOLD analysis project Ga0114925, IMG submission 87287) | Deep subsurface microbial communities from Indian Ocean to uncover new lineages of life (NeLLi) - Sumatra_00607 metaG | ecosystem: Environmental > Aquatic > Marine > Oceanic > Sediment | place... | reverse complement strand
CGTAAAAAAATCACTTGCCAATTTTTGTTTCTTCTTAATTCCATCTTGATATTTTTTTAACAATTTATCGGGTAATTTTTCCGTAACAACTCTCTTTTTGCCCTTAGGCGTAACTTGATTCTTTACTTCTTCTGGCATTTCTTTTCTAACTTCCATTTTTCTTCCTCCTTTTTAATATTTTTTTCCTGTCCGACCTAATATCAATTCGACCTTTTCATTATCGAGCACTTTACCACATTTTAAACAAAATTCTTCCCCTGTATGCTTTCCTGTTACAAAAACATCAATATCAAATATAGTTAAATGATGACAAGTGCAATAATAAGAATTATCAAAAGTATATTGGCATTTTGGACATTTCATTTTTTGCTCCTTTTTTTACGTTTTTTTGAATGAAGACATTTTTCGTAGTTTACTACTTTGCTTTTATCGTTATATAATCTACCTATTCTGTTTCTAATAGTTTCAAAAGGAACATATTGCAAATCACCTGATTTATCTCCTAACTTATTTAGTTCTGTTTTCACTGATTGCTCTACAAAATCTGGCAATTCAATTAAAGAGACTATCATTTTTCTTTTTTCATAATCCTCCGCAGTTAGTATCGGATTAACTAAATTATCCGAAGTTTCTTTTTCTATTTTTTGAGCCAATGTTTTATAAGGATGCTCTACAATCTTATATTTTTTAGTTAATGGACTAAATATTTTTACGTTAGGATAAATACATAATTGTTCAAAATCTTTGTCATATGAGACAATAACTACTTCTTTGTTTTGATAATATCTACATCCTACTGCAATTACGTCATCGGCTTCCAACCTATCTAATTTAATAATATGCCAATCCGTTCCTTTATTCAAATCCTCCAATAAGATATTAAAACGAGCATACATATCTGTCCAGTCTATATCATCAAATTTTTCTCGATATTCTTTTCGATTGGCTTTATATTCTCCTTCAACATCTTTTCTCCAACTATTTCTTGCGTCTACTGCTATTATTATTTTATCATAAGGTTCTACACCGACTTTACTTAAACAGCCAATGACCATACTAAGACAAGTATATTCAGGAGGAATTTCTTTTCTTTTTCTCCAAGAAAAAATACTTCTATGTAAAAATATTCCCCAATCAATTATGATTATTTTTTCTTCCCTTTCCATATTTAGTCCTTGAATTCTTCCTTAAATTCATCATAGTAATGATAATGACTTAATAGTTCAAAACATTCTGGATGATATATATTAGTCCTATCATTAACAAAAGCACTATTCTCTGGAATTCGGTCTAAACAATAATTACAATATTCTTCTCTTAATTGGTCATTTATTATCATTTCTTTTTCCTCTTTTCATTATATACATCTTCGTCAGTTCCTTTATCTTCTATATCTTCGTTCCATATTATAAAACACAAAGCAAAGATATTTAAAAGCTCTACTTCCTCTATATCTTGAAATTTCTTTTGTGAAAAAAGTAATAAATATCCATAAATTATATCTAAATAATTGCTTGCTATTGGTTCTTTCATATAATGTGCTACAAATTCTTTTGTCTTATCTCGAAAAGTAGGATAATATTCTGATTTAGCTTCTACGGTTGTATTTATAATTTCGCTTGTGCCATATTTTCCATAATGAAATCCTCTTTTCAACCAAATAATAAAACAATAACAAGCTATTTTCAAAAGGTCTTTTTCTCTTGCGACATTCTTATATCTTTTAACATATTTTGCCAATGTTCCAAACAACCAATTTTTACCAAAATCATCAAACAAAACATCTGTAGCTTCTTTTTCTTTTGTTTGAGCATACTTTTCACCACCATAATCGAATTGCCGATTTATAGCTTTATAAAATTTCTTTAAATTTTTCACTATTTGCGTCTCCTTCTTCCTACCATACGTTCCAATTCTATTTTAATTTTTTCCAATTCATCTTTTCTTATATAGAAAAAATGTTCCAATACTTCTTTACATCCTTCACATACATCGTAAAATTTTATTTGGTCTTTACTATACATATTACCGCCTGTTAAAACATTAGCAAAGAGAGTTTCTTTACTTATTGAGGGCATATATTCTTTAGTTGTTGCAATGCCAAAGACATGTTTGTTATCGCCTAATTTTATAGGCAAATAACAAATATCACAAAAAGTAGACTTTCCCATGTTTATTCCTTTTCTTTCGGAGTTTCTTTTAAATATTTTTTATAATAATCTTTTAAATCTGATAGACTTTTAAATTCAACAGCTCTATTTTCTTTAATCAAAGCGTCATACCTTCTCCATTTAATCCAATGAGGTAGGTCTTTAATCGCTTTGGTTCTAACTATGATAAAAGGTTTCTTAATAGTATCATAGTTTTCTCTGAATTCGGTATACGTTCCAAATCCAGCACTATCGTCCAAGTAGAATATAATTAAATCTGCCTTGTTCATATAGTGTATGTCATTTTCTTCGGTTTGCTTTAGAAGTAGACCTTCTTTAGCTTCGTCTACTGTTTGAAGCTCATCTAAAGTATAAGGTGTGCCATCTTCTTTATATCCCATAACAGAAGGATTAAAGATATTGGCATTATCCTTAACAGGATTAAATATCTCTATCTTATACTTCTCGAAGAATTCGGTTAGCATTTGTCTCCAACCATCGGGACGTGCTCGATGTTGGATTCCACCTGCTAAATATACAGACTTGAATCCTTTGACCTTTTTAGCAAAAATCTCAATGTCCTGTCCCATTTTATCTCCTTTTTTGTTTATGTTTCCAACAAAAATAAAGCCAAATACGTTCTCCATAAGGTAAAGCATATAATTCTCTATATTTTCCTTTACAATTATGTCTACAAATACAACATTTTGTTTCGTTCTTTTCCATTATTCAACATCTCCATTTTGGACTATCTTTGTATCTTCATATTTCGCAATTTCGCCGTCATAACTATCCATAATTTCCCACACTATACGTAGTGCTTCCTTATTGTTTAATCGTCTATATATTTCTTTAGCACATCTAACAAGACATCCTGTCATATCGTTATATCGTTGATAATTAGGATTTTTTCCTAAAAATTGGTCAACATACTCTTTAATTACTAATTTATCGACTCTATCAAGTTTCTTATTATTGTGTTTAATATAATGAAATATTTGATAATTTAATTCTCCTGCTATTAGAGCAGGTTCTCCGTTTCTTAATTTTTCTCTTCTATCATCGTCTCTTGAAATATAAGGCATATTATTCTCCTATAGATTTACAAATCTATATCCATATTCAACAATTTCTTTTGACATATATTCTTCTGCTTTTTTGATAGCTTCTTCTATCGTATTGGCAACGAAGTCTGGTCTATATTTTTTTATATAGAAGAAAGGATTGACTTCTATTTCGCCTTCGATGGATACATCATATCCTCTAAAATTATTATCTTCATCTTTCCATATTGCTAAGAAATTGTTAGCACTCATAATATTCTCCTATTTATCCTCGTAAATCTATTTTACTTATCCATATACTCAAAATAACGTTCCCATTTTTTTAACTGTTTAATTTTATTTTTAGTTTTTACTTTGTCTTTAATTAAATTATATATTATTTTACATTTAGCATATCCATTTACTCGATAATACCATAAATCATTAGTAGATTTAGTATTTCCAAATTTTAAAGTATTTTCAATTTGTTTAATTATAGGCTTTGCTTTCTGAGCCACTATAAAACTTATAAATCCGTTAGGATAATTAGGGTCGTTTAATTTTGTCGCAAATGTTCCTTCTCCATCAACAAACCCTGCAAACCAATATTGAAATCTATTATCAATTTTAATCTTCCGTTTTAAATCTTTATATTCTTGCAATTGTTTTTCTCTCAATCCTTTTAGATAGCATATTCTATTACAGTAGTGAAATTTTGAAAGATTTAATTTATACTTTGTAAATTGTAATATTTTATCACAATAATTACAATTACATTTGAATTGTGTTTTTCTATATATAATTGTTTTCATTTTTAAATATTTCCATTATATAATTTTCCATTATAAATAAATTTACCCTTAACAATTCTTATATTCTGAACAAAGAAATATCCAGTAGGCATATAATAAACGATAGAAAATCCATGACTCCATTTATTCGGTTTATTTCTAAGATAGTCTGGATTTTTATCACAGAGACATCCCACATTATAGCCGATAATAGCTATTTCTTTAGCAGGAGAACTTGAAGACCTCGAACCTATTCTATGTGTATGGAAAAACATAACATTTGTTTTAAATTCGTCAATATGTTTTTTCACCGCATGAATATTTGCATAGACACCATGACAAACAGAAAGTCTACCTATTTTTTCAATGTAATTCATTTTTTCGTAAACTTTATAACCTCTTTTTTCCAAATTAAGTTCTTCTGTTGGATTTAACATTCCTTCTAATACTGGTAATTTTTCTATTAATTGATTATACCAATCTTCGTGATTACCCCAAAAATATGCTTTATCACAATTCTTAGGTAATCTTTTATCATATTCATCTAAAAGAACATTCCCTATTATATAATGTTCTTTTAATCGTTGAGTTTCAAGTGTTTTGCGTTTGTGTTCGTTCCAATGAGAAATCGGAGACATATCCATGAAATCTCCTACAATTCTAAAGCCATCAAATTTAATATCTTCCATTAATTTGTGAATAGCTCTATTTGCAGGAACATTATATTCTGGCACATGTTGGTCTGCTACATAAAGATATTTTTTAAAAGTATCGTTTGCTATATCACCTTTTATTCCTTTCGGAATTTTCCAATCAGTTATAGCAAGTTTCTTTTGTTTTTCAATATTTACATTTTTAAGTTTACTTAATCCTAACTTATCTACAGTTTGAACTATATTTCTGGATTTAATCTTCTTTTTACTTCTTAATCGTTGAGCATAACGAGAAACTGTTCTTTCTCCTAAACCCATTAATTGACCAATTTCATAATCATTTTTCCCTGAATTATATAACTCTACAAACAATTTTTCATTAATTTTATTTTGTTTGTTTTTCATCTTAACCGCCTCCATTTCTGGTTTTCATATCAGCCAAATCTTCGTGCAACCTATCCAATTCTTCAGTTAGTAAATCAAGCATTTTATCTCTAATCTTTTTCTGTTTAATTTCTTTAACCAAACTGATTTGTGTTGAACATCTTTTTATATCATGTATTAATTTGTTAAATTCTTTATTTGTCAGCATATTATTTACCTTTTATATTTTTCTACCTATTTTATCGTATTTTTTGTCTGGTGGCATAGGTGTAGGTTTTGGTCGTGGTGGTGGATTTTTGGGCGGAGGATTATAGCCTCCTATTTCGTGAACAGTAGTTTTTCTTTTGTTAATTATTTTCGATATTGTTTTAGCTAATTTTTTTACATCATGTTTTGAATAATGGACTATTTCTGAATTATATGGATTAATTTCCTTTTCTATCTTTTTCTCAATAGTATCTTTTTTCATTTCTTTCTCCTATTTATTTCGTTTATATTAAGAATTTTCTTTCCTTGCTCCCGAAGGTTGCCAGTAATCATATCAATATCTTGGTCAGTAGCTCCTAACAATTTAAACTTATTAGGTTTCTTTTTTAATATGGTTTCAAATTCTGTTTGCATATTATCGCCTTTTCTCTTGCCATGTTTTTGAGCAAGCTCGATTATTTCACAAACAATATGAGGGTCTATTAACCAAGCCAGATGTTTTTTCATTTTTGTATATATTCCTTTTTTATCACCGCTTGAATAGTCCAACCCAAAGCTCTTGATAAAGGTCGTCCTATTGGCATATAGCCTTCTTTCAATAAATCATTTACGAGAGAAGATAATTCTTTCAATTCAGGTTTTGCGATATAGAAAAAATCTTCAAGATATTTACCTGTTTCAATCTCGGCGTAACAGTTTTCGCATTGTTCTGTATAGTAATGACTTCCCCAAATAGTGTGTCTATGTCCACAACGCTTGCATATATATTCGTCCAACCTACCTGTGCCTTCGCATACATCACAAGTTTCTTTTATAATTTTTTTACCAAAGCAAAAACTATATACATCATTATCTTTTCTTTCTATTATTTTTGTTCCTTTACACATAAAACAAATTACTTGAGTTTTCATTTTTTTACGTTCGCCTCTTTTATCTTAATAGCTTTCAAAAAACTGTCCACAGTTGAATATTTGTCAGAAAAATATTTTCCCTGTGGATTTTTAGCTTTCTTTTTTTGAGAAGCACGATATAGGTTCTTATAGAGCTTCTTCATTTTTTTAATTTTATTTTTATGGGTTTGGATAGAACGCCCTTTAATTTTGAAACGTTCTTTAACCCTCTTTGTTGTTTTTATAGGTTCGTCAAAACCCCATTGTCCTACTTTACTTTGCATAACCATACTTTTTCCTTTCTTTAGCGATTTAATTCTAATCCATAATTAAATCTTTCAGTATTTCTTTTCATCATATCAACAACATCAAGAGTTCTTCCGTTTTCAGGAAATTTGGTTATTGTTTTAGTAAAATTTTTCTTATTGTCTCGTTTCGCTTTTTTATAACAACTATTAGAACAATAAGTTTTTCTTCTTTTATTAGAGATAAAATCACCACATACACCACACAACTTAAACATAATATCTCCTTCTTTGTCTCAATACAAGTATACCATAGGATATGCTCCGTGTCAATAGTTTTGTTAGATAAATCTTTTACCGAAAGTTAGCTCGATATATTCGTGCTTAATATGTTAGAAATATTGAAAGTTAGATATTAATTTATATCTACATATGCTTCAAAAAGTATTTCACACATAAAATTCCAAAATTCTTTAGTTATTGCCAATCCAGAAGCTCCACCTTCAAGTAATCCCCTTGCTTTCCATTTAGCAAGTATAATTCTTTCTTCACTATTTATTTTCCGTATATCAAGTTTTTGGTCATTAACCATAACATACTGTAAGTAAGGTATTAGTCTTAATTCTGTTCGAGTTAAATTTACTCCTAAAAAATTTTTTGCAATCTCTTGAATTTTAGATGTCAAAACCCCTCTGTCTTCCATTTTGTTTCACCTCTTTCCATATTGCCATAGGTCTATTTGTAAATCGAGTTTGTCTTGCTCGGTCAACTTTATTCCGTCTTTTAGATATTGCTTGTGTTCTTTTAGTTCTAATGGATAATGATATTCTTTTATATCTGACCGATACTTTGGAGAATACATAGATTTCCATTGATGACCACAATAATTGCAACGAAGTATATAAAGTCCTCCTATTGTGGTATCTTCTACATAAATCCAACTTCTCTTAACATCGCAACTCGGACATCTTATTTCCGTGTTCTTCATATAGTCCCTCCTCACACTGGTTACGCACTTATGAGTAAACTTCTTATAATTTTAAAGCAAATATTATAAAGAATTAGGTAATTCTCTTTTATTATCTCTCCTAAAGAGAGATAATAAAATAATTAGTATCATATCATTAATGAAATGATATATTATTTATATATATTAATATATAATAGTAATTAAGGTATATATAAATTTTTGGTTAATGCGTTAGAAATATCAATAGTTAGATATTAATTTTTTTGGATTGTGAATATAAGTATCTCCATGAGTATATGTTATTTCACAACTTTCTTTTTTATCTAAATGTCCTCTCCTATGCCGAGCTATTCCAAGATAATGGAAAGCTTTTTGGCAAGTATGACAATAACAATTTTTAAATCGTGTTACTTTCATTGTTAATCCTCTTTTTAATTCATTCTAAATGTAGGTTTCCAAACATTTATAGCAAATCCTAAAGCATATTTACATTCGTTTGTAATACTTTTATAGTTAGTAGGCATAATTTTATCTCCTATCCAACACCATAACCAAAAATTTCCTATTATAAGAAAAGCTATTAAGTGTGTAAGAGATAGAATTACTAATATTGGTAAACCTACTGTATATCTAATCAATTTTCTCATCTTTTTTCACCACCTTTCTTTAATTCATCTTTTTATTCGTATAAGTTTTCTTTTTAATTTTAAAAATTGATTAACTTTTTCAGAAGGTCTATCATAATAACGATTATTTTTCGTAGCCATATAATATGGATTAACATAATATATTTCTTTAATCCCTGCCCAAGCAATACCCGTTAAACACATTGGACAAGGTTCTCCTGAACAATATATTTTTGCTCTTTTTAATTCATATTTTTTTTCTCTTTTACAAGCTAATCTGATAGCTTGTATTTCCGCATGAGCCGTCGGGTCATTTTTTGAGGTTACTTTATTAACGGCAAAATATAACTTACCTTTTAATTCTATACACGCAGAAAAAGAAAATCCTTGTTTATTTGTATTGGCTAAATACAATAATTTAGTGGCTAATTTTTTCCTAACATTTTTTGTCATTTTATATTCCATTATTTTTTAAATAATAGATGACCATAAAAAACCATAAAGTTAAAGAAAGCTAAAGTAACGTTCATTATACCAAATTGCCAATTTTTAAGAATTAAATTAGCAGTTCCTGTAATAATGAATACAATAACTGTTAAAGGTTGAGCCCATGTTATTATTGTTTGTAACATTTTATCTACCTCCTTTAATCCGTTATAGTTCCCAATATAAAACCGTCCATTTTTTCTTCTTTAGTTTTTTCGCATTTCATACATTTATATTCACTAATTTCATATCCTTTCGTTGTTAATTCAAGTTGTTCCCACCATTCTGAACCAATAGGATATACGCATATATGCTCATTTTCTTGTTTAATAACATTTTCACTTCGAGCCATATCTGTTACTAAAAAGAAAATAGCTATCAAACAAATAATAATCACAACTATATGAAGGATATATATTAAAATCTTTTTCATTTTATTCCTCTCTTTTTTAGTTCACTTTGTTTATAATTTCTTTTAACCTCTTAATGTCTGTATGTGCATATCTCATAGTAGTTTGTATACTTTTATGACCCATTAATTTTTGTATATCTGCCGTATCTACACCTGCTTTTCTTAACCGAGTAGCAAACGAGTGTCTGAATAAGTGTGGGTGTAAGTTTATGTCCTCAAAATAGGGCTTTAATCGGCTTATACGAGCTTCTAATCCACGTTTTGTGATGTTGAAGGCATTGGTCTTTTCTTTTTCTTTAGCGAAGTAAATTTCCAATAACTTCTTTGTTTTTGGATTTAGAGCTACTAATCTTTCTTTATTAGTTTTCCTTTCGTGAATTTTAATTTCTTTATTTTGTAAATCTATATCTGCTCTATGCAACTCAATGAGTTCACTTATTCTAATACCAGTATAAAACATAAATGATAATATCGTTTTAAATTGTAACGGATTAGACGATACTTGTTCAATAACAGGGATAATATTATGTGTTAAATATTTTTCTTCTATAAATTCAGGTAATCTCATTTCTACTTTAAAACTTTCTGGCAATAGAATATCTTTTCCTATACATTTGAGAAAAGATTTCAACGCTACTTTATAACCATTCATAGTTGCAGGACTATTTTTTTCTTGAAAAGTTACAAAGAAATTAGTTATACTCGTCTTGGTAACTTTACCTTTACTTTCTTTCAAGAAAATTTTTATTCTTGATAAATAGTTTTTTCTTGTAGTAATAGATTTATTATTATATATCAACCATTCTTTATATTTATTCATCAGAGGGTTCATCAAGAGGTTCTCCTTTTAAATATTTATTCCAAGTTATCATATTTTCTTTTGTCTTTAATAATTTACCTATTGTAATTACTGTATACAATATTAAAGCGTGATTTTTCTTTATCGTCTTTTTATCTTTTGAGAGAAAAACAGTAGGCACTTTTTTCAAATAATTTAAAATCGCTTTATCGTTACCGAATAATTTTTTTATTCTTCCTTTATTTTTATTCATTTTAAGCAAAAACTCTACGGCTACTATAATTAAATCTCTGTCTTTAAGTTTCTTTTTCATTGTTATTCTCCATTTTCTTTTATACATCTTTTTGTTCTAATTTGATTATCTTTTAACCATACATTAAAATATGTGCAGTAAGGTTGTGCAAAACTATACTTAAAAGCCATTAATTCTTTCATCGGACACCCGTAACATTCTTTATTGTTTCTTAATTTAATTTTTAGTTTCATTTTATCTCCTCTAATAATTTTTTACCTTTATCAGTTATAACCCTACTCGGTATGCGAGCAATATACCCAAATTCGACGAGAAATGGCTCATACTCTCTTAAATATTGATTTTCCCCTATACCTATCCTCATTGCCAGAGCATTAGCTCCCATAGGTCTGGTGGCTTGATTTAAGACTTCTAATATCTTGATGTCTAATTTGGTTAATCCGTTTTTGATAATGTTTCTATCTTTTAATACTTTCTTTATATCGTTTATTACTACAAAATCTTCTAATAAAGAAATACTTGTTCTTGGATTAAATTTACACGATTTTCCTATTTTCACGATTACTTCTTCTGATATATTTTCATCAGGATATAATTCTTTTTTGTATTGTCTAATAATTTGAGTAATATTTTCAGCACTATATCTTACAAATTGTATATGGTGTGGTATTCTGTCTAAAGTATCGGGATTTGTTTTAATCAATATATGTTTATTTATAGTTGCTGACGCAAAAATAAATGGTTTTATTCTTTTTCCATTGATTTTAAACTGCTCAATAATCGGATTTAATACTTTTAATACTTTCCAATCCATAGTATCTATTTCGTCTATAAATAATACTACAAATTTTTCAGAGCTTGTATTTATTTCATTTACTATATTCAACAATTCATCTTCTTCTACTTGTTTACCTACCCTTTGAATAAGTTTAGCTCCTAAACTCTTGGCAAATAATTCAACAAAAGTAGTTTTTCCGTGTCCCTTTATTGCCGAAAGAATGAAATGACCTCTTATACCTCGTTTAACTTTTTTTGCAATAGTTTGTGCTTGTTCTTTTGCAAAATCTTGAGATATAAACTGTTGCCAAGTTTGAGGTCGGAATTCAAATTTTTGTAATTCTGCTCCTTGATATTCTACAATTTGTGAGCTATTAAATTTACTGTCTTTGATTTCTACTTTTAAAGGTTCTATATTTTGTTTTTCGTCAAGGGCTAATTGATTAACTTCCATATCATCTGTAACAGACGATACTTGTATCCCAGTTTTATCATTAGTATTTGTTCCAAATATAATATTTATTGTTTTTCCAATGATTTTAAAAACTCCAAAAATCATAAAACCTATGACTACCAAAGCGATTAATAAACCCATAATTTCCTCCTTATATCCATTTGTTTATTTCTTGTTTAGCAAATCTGTCAGCTTTTGTCTGTAAAGGGCATTTTCCATTTGTATAATCTATTGCGTGCTTTATTTCGTGTAGAAAAATTGTAATTATTAATGCTTCAACTGTTTTTGCAAAAGAGTGTCTATTTATCCATTTTTTTTCTAAAAATCCGTTATGGATATATGTAGGAGATAAATTAATATATTTTCCATAATAAATATGACAGTTGTCAGGACAATCTTCTAAAAATATTTCGTAATGTGGTAAGCCATATTTACAAGTGTAATATTCAAGGATATTATCTAATAGTTTTCTTTTTATATCCACTTTTCTATCTCCTTTTCTCCTTTTTCAATAAAAAAGCCCAATAACTTTAGGATAATAATAGTCCTATAAGCTATTGAGCTTGTTTGCCTATGAGCAAGTGCTAATCAAAGATTAGCGATTATTGTTGAATTTCAAAATCAGTTGAGTAATTTCCAGATTGTAATGCTTTTATTTCTTCTTTTAAATCCTTTATTTGTTTATTTCTGCGTTTAATTTTATCTTTTTGTTTAGCAATTATTTCTGTAATTTCATTAGCTAGTGCTTCTCTACGTTTCCTTATATTGCAAGAACAAAAATCGCCTTCTTCTCCATTCGCTATTCCAAGTAGACAGGATTGTTTATGGAATATATATTTCTTTGCTATCCTAATTATTTCAACATTGTATATTTTCATTTTATCCCTCATATGCTTTCTTTTTTTTAGGTTTTTTTATTTTCTTAGGTCTATCAACCAACAAAGCCTTACCGTCTCTTATAACTAACTTCTTATGGAAATTACCCATGATGTCCGCCTTCAAAACCT
>Ga0114925_10001313_pt1 | contig 12149 bp, 8 predicted proteins | sample SumtaG_2_FD_87287 | JGI IMG/M metagenome (GOLD analysis project Ga0114925, IMG submission 87287) | Deep subsurface microbial communities from Indian Ocean to uncover new lineages of life (NeLLi) - Sumatra_00607 metaG | ecosystem: Environmental > Aquatic > Marine > Oceanic > Sediment | place... | reverse complement strand
GATCAAGGAAGGCGAAAATTATAACCACAGGAATACATTGAGTATTTCGAGGATTATAATTTGAGCCTGACGTCCCGCTATTAGCGGGAGGAAAAATAACAGTTTTCGGCCGGGCACTACTTAACCTTGTCGCCAGGCAGTAGCTCACCTTCAATCGTTGCGATACCAAGGCGATTTTTACCAACGCCGGCAAGGGCCATGCCCTCGGAGAGCCCAAACTTCATCTGACGGGGCTTCAGGTTCGCGACGATAATGACCTTTTTGCCTACGAGTTTCTCGGGTTCGGGGTAAGCAGAGCGGATGCCGGCAAATACCTGCCGCAAGCGGCCCTCGCCAAGGTCGACCATGAGCCTGATCAGCTTGTCTGCGCCTTCAATGAGCCCAGCCTCCCGGACAATGGCCACCCGCAGGTCGAGCTTTGAGAAATCCTCTATGGTGATCTCCTGGCCAATAGGTTTATGGTCATCACTCTTTTCAGATAGGGGGGCGGGTTCTTTGGCCGCTTTGGGTATTCCGGTCTTCTTCTGCGCCTTCTCGATTTTGGCCCATGTATCACGCAGAGTTACCGTTCGATTAAATATTAGTTTGTCAGCAGAAGAATCAATGGAATCAACGCAAAAATAGCCCTGTCTCAGGAACTGGTAGCGACTACCGGGTTTTGCGTATGCCAGGCCTAGTTCAACCCGGCAGGAGGTTAAAGCCTCCAGTGAGTTTGAATTCAAAAGAGTTTTGAAGTCAGAGACATCCTTTTCATCGCCTGGATTTGGTTTTAAAAAGAGATGATCGTACAGGCGTACTTCAGCCTTGAGCGATTGGTCGGCCGAAACCCAGTGCAGCGTTCCCTTGACCTTGCGTCCGTCTTTAGACCATCCCCCCCGGGTCTCTGGATCATATGTGCAGTGGAGTTCAACCACCTCCCCTGTTTTTTCATCCTTAACCACCCTCTCACATTTGATATAATACGCGTGTTTTAGCCGTACTTCACGACCGGGTGCCAGGCGGAAGAATTTTTTAGGTGGATCCTCACGAAAATCCTCCTGTTCAATGTATAGCACACGTGAAAAGGGGAGCTTGCGTGACCCCATACCGGGATCTTCCGGATTATTTTCGGCATCTAAGTATTCCACCCTGTCTTCCGGGTAGTTGTCTATAAACACACGAAGTGGACGCAATACAGCCATCACACGCGAAGCACGTTTATTCAAATCTTCACGGATGCTGTACTCGAGAAGTGCCATATCGACAATACTGTCTCTCTTGGCCACTCCGATACGCTCACAAAAATTCCGGATTGATTCCGGTGTGTACCCTCGTCTCCGCAGACCAGATATGGTTGGCATCCTGGGATCATTCCAGCCGGTGACATACCCTTGTTCAACCAATTCCACAAGCCTGCGTTTACTCATTATGGTGTAGGTGAGATTGAGCCGAGCGAACTCGATCTGCTGTGGATGAAACATCTTCAGTTCATCAAGAAACCAGTCATACAACGGGCGATGATCTTCAAATTCTAACGTACAAATGGAATGGGTGATCCCTTCAATGGAGTCCGACTGGCCATGGGTAAAGTCATACATGGGATAAATGCACCACTTGTCGCCCGTTCTGTGATGGGACGCGTGTAAAACACGGTACATGACAGGATCCCGCATATTCAAATTTGGAGATGCCATATCGACCTTCGCTCTAAGCACGCGGGAACCGTCCTCGAATTCCCCTGCCCGCATTCGCTCGAACAGGTCCAGGTTCTCTTGCACCGATCGCGTGCGATACGGACTGTCCTTGCCTGGTTGAGTCAAGGAGCCACGATATTCACGAATCTCATCTGCAGTCAAGTCGTCAACATATGCCTTACCAATTTTGATTAACTGTACAGCATAGTCATAGAGTTGATCGAAATAGTCAGAAGCATAGTAGAGCCGGTCACCCCAATCGAATCCGAGCCATCGAACGTCCTCTTTGATGGATTCAACAAACTCTTCCTCTTCTTTGGTTGGATTGGTGTCATCAAATCGTACATTGCAAAGGCCGCCAAAGTCAGCCGCGATACCGAAATTGAGGCAGATGGATTTGGCGTGTCCGATATGCAGATAGCCGTTGGGCTCCGGCGGAAAACGTGTATGGACTCGCCCATCGTTTTTGTTTGCCTTCAAGTCCTCAGTAATGATAGACCTAATAAAATCCGAAGAGGAAGTAGAATCGGGGTTATTCATTTAGACGGCTCCTTTCTCGTTAATTACATAAGATTGACATTTATAAACTCAGGGTTCAATCTTTTCAACATTCTGACCATGTTATTTAACTGCACCTCTACGGTCCCCTCATAGACTTCGGCAATACGGTTATCGCGGTACCTTCGCTCCACTTCCTGGTCCAGAAAATACCCATACCCCCCAAATACGGTCATGGCCTCGTCAATGATCCATTTGGCAGTCTCGGGGACATGATGTTTGACCATGGACGTGAAAAGGGGTGACATTGGCCATTTTGCGGGATTCATGGTCGCAAAGCCAGGCCGCGTAATATGTAAGCCATTTAAGTGATTGAGTCTGAGTCCACATCCTTGCCAGCTTGTGGCCTATGGCTTGAAAATTGATGATTGGTTGCTGAAACTGGGTGCGACCCTTGGCATGGTCCAAAGCCCTTAAGAACGCCCCTTCAGCATTGCCCAGTGACTGAGCGCCTATCTCAATACGGCTTTCATCCAAAAAATCTAAAATGTTCATCAGCCCCCGGCCCTTTTCTCCGAGGAGATTCTCTCGGGGCACCTCGAGATCCTTGAATACCAGTTCTCCGCTTGATGTCATTCTCAGGCCCATCTTGTTGGGAATTTCATTGATTTCCAGTTCCCCACCCAGCCAGGTGGAAGGGTTACGTTCCACCAAAAGGGTGCTCATGCCTTGCCCCCGCTTGGCCTCTTTATCGTCCTGGCAAAGGACTATGAAGAAATCGGCATATCGGGCATTTGTCGTGAAAATCTTGGTGCCATTAATAATAAAGCGGTCCCCCTTATCTTCCACGGTAGTATCCATACGGGTGAGATCGCTTCCATGATCGGATTCAGTAAAGGATACCGCCGAAATGTACTCCCCGCGAACTAAGGGCTTGAGGTACTTTACGTGCTGTTCAGGCGTGCCGAAGAGCTTCACAATCTTTGCAGGCAGGTATGCCAGATGAATGGCCATACCAATACCGGAGTCGGCCTTGCAAAACTCCTCTATCACCAGGACGTTTTCTGTGACACCAAGGCCTCCTCCTTCTATCTCTTCGGGATAATCAAGGCCAATAAATCCCAACTCTCCCGCTTTCTTATAAAGATCCTGCGGGAATTCATGGTTCAGCTCGAGTTCCATGGCTCTTTCCGGGGTAAATTCACCCTCGGCAAATTCCCTGGCCGCCCGCTTGATATCCCTTTGTTCCTTGCTCAATGAAAAATCCATGAGACTCGCTCCCCATCATTTTGAAGTAGTTTTTCCCTGCCTTATCAGTTCTCTCCCAATAATCATTCTCTGGATCTGATTTGTTCCCTCAAAAATTTGTGTGAGTTTTGCATCTCTGAACATCCTTTCCAAGGGGTAATCCCTGATATAGCCATACCCCCCAAGGACCTGAACCATGTCCGTCGTAATCTTCATGGCCGCATCGCTGCAGAAGCACTTTGCCATGGAGGCCAGCTTGGTGTTTGGATTCCCCGCATCGTGAGCGATGGCTGCCCTCAGCATCAAACCTCGACCCGCCTCTATCATGGTACTGGCATCCGCTAACATAAACTGGATGGCCTGGTGTTTAACGAGAGGTTTACCAAATGTAATGCGGTCCATAGCGTAATCAAGGGCATAGCTTACAGCGCCTGCAGAAATACCCAAAGCGAGGGCCGCCACGGCCGGGCGAGACATATCAAAATCCATCATGGCAATGGTAAACCCATCTCCTGGCTTCCCCAGGAGATTCTCTTGAGGTACCTGTACGTCTTCCAGGATCACCTCTGCTGTGTTGCTGCCGCGAAATCCGCACTTTTCTTCGATCTTGCCTATGCTAACGCCTTCCTGTTGCCTGTCTACAATGAAGAAGGAAAGATCTTTTTCTACGGTTTTTGCGAGTACAGAATAGATGCCGGCAATAGCCCCGTTGGTCGCAAAAGTCTTTCTTCCATTGAGGATATAGTGGCCATGTGGCCGCTTGGCAGTACTTAAAATGGCCTGCACATCTGAGCCTGCTCCAGGTTCAGTAACGAGGTAGGCGATCAGTTCTCGACCCTGGGAAATCCTTGGTAAATATTTTTTTTTCTGTTTTTGATTCCCCGCTGAAAGCAAAGGAAAACTGCCCACCGCCTGAATAAGCAACATAAGTGCGGAGGATGCGCAGGCCTTGGCGATTTCCTCAATGCAAAGGCAGAGTGTATGGCAAGGTGTTTGGGGCCAACCATCGTACTCCTCTGGAAGCGTGATCTGAAAAAGCCCAAGGTCCCAAAATAAAGATGCAATATCCCAGTTGAACGTGCCTTTTCGATCGGTTTCAGCCGCAACCGGGGCAATTTTTTCTTTGACAGCCCGTTTCAGGTTGTCCAGTAAGATTTTTTGTTCCTCAGAGGGCTCAATCATTTTCACCTCCAAATTCTTCAACCACATTTAGTTCTGGTGTTGAAGCAGGAACCGCATTGTGTGCCGGGTACGCCCCTACGGATTAAGGGATAGATGTGGATAGCGTGGATGTGGATATGTGGATGGGGACGAGGTGGTTTCAAATAGACAGTTCGCCTACTTCTCAAATACGGTAAGGACATTGTTTTCGGTTCCGAAACAGTTGGTAACGGTCTGTTTGTTTCCGGAATCCAGCCGCCACTGCCCGTCCACTAAAAGTCTGTACTCGTATTTCCCGGGAGGAATCATAATACTTACCTTCCATATCCCGTTCTCATCCTTCTCCATCGGATGACTACCAGCATCCCAGTTATTAAAATCTCCCATTAATATGACCTCTTTCACCGAGGGTGCTTTTAAACTGAAAGTCACCCGTTGGTTCTTGGTCACCTCTTGTAGAGCTGCTTCGGCCATGGGTTCATCCCTCCTATCCCATAAGTGCTAAGTTATTTTGTAAACATTCATAGGTTGCATTTATGCCATACGGGGTTGTTTTGAAAGATGAACGTCCAACATCGAACATCGAACGTCCAACATCGAATGAAAAAAACCAACATCCAATACCGAACATTCAACGACTATTTCTATTTCTTTTCAGCCGTTTTGATACTCGTAACGAAAATCTTAATTAATTCTTCTGTTTCCTATAAAATATCATAGCAGTTCAGGTTTTAAACTTTGTTTCTTCGTCTTTTTTCCATTCAACATTCGATGTTGGACGTTCGATGTTCGATGTTCATTGTTTTAGTCCGTCCTGGGCAAAAACAACTTAGCGCTTATGCCCCCAATTCCTACTTCCCTTTTTTTCCCTTTTCCTGCCATGGATATAATACCCGGGAGTGAAAAGATGCCTCCAGCGAATCAACCAATACCCGAACGATTCTGGCCAGGTAGCGAGTGGAGAGGTTGCATTCGTCGAATTGACCGTCAGCAACCCGCTTCACTATCAGGAGGCGAATCATTTTCTCTATCTTCTCTCGTGTGGGTCCCTCAATGGACCGGTAAGTGGCCTCAACCGCATCAACGATCATCAATACTGCGGCCTCGACGCTTTGAGGCTTTGGCCCCGGATATCGAAAATCTTCCTTGCGAACCTCGTCCCCCTGACTTGTCTTGATTGCCTTGTTGTAGAAATATTCCACAAGCTGGGTCCCGTGATGTTGAAGAATAAGCCCCACAACAATCTCGGGCAATTTCATCTCTAACGCGATTTTTGCCCCATGGGTGACATGATTAATGATGAGTCTGGCGCTCTCTTGAGGATCTAAGTCGTCATGAGGGTTCTTCCAGCCGGATTGATTCTCCGAAAAAATCTCGGGATCCGCCATTTTTCCGATGTCATGATAATAGGCGCCTATCCTCAGCAGTAGGGTGTTCGCCCCAACGGCCTGTCCCACTGTATGAGCGAGATATGCGACTGTCATGGTGTGTTGGTAAGTCGCCGGGGTCTTGGTCAGGAGGTCTTTCATGAGGGGACGTTGAAGGTCTGCGTACCTGTTCAGCTTAAAGTTTGAGGCAGTATGCCAACTCAGTTCCAGTAATGGCAGAAGGAGGAGGGCCAGAGGACCTGCTGCAAAGCCTCCAATGAAGCCCCAACCCATGTATCCTAACAAATTTTCGTTGATAATCTCCCCAGGCGAAGAGATCTTGGCCTCTTGCCATTCCAAAAAAAAGCCGGCCACGCTTCCCCAATCTATGAAGAAAGCCATGAGAATGATCGCGTTGATGATGCCCACCTTTAGTGAAGGGAGGAGGATGTGAACACGTTTTCGTATATTGAAAGAAACCAATACAGCCGTTACACCGCCGAAGGCAAAGAAAAGCAAGATCTCTAAGGTACGGCCCGAAAGCAAGGCTACCAGCGCCGCTCCCACTACTGTGGTCCAGGTGGCAGATACCCTCTCATCGAATAAAAGAATGATAAGCAAAGGGAGAAATGCGAAAGGGATTGAGAAAATGGAAAAAGCCGTGAACAAGAGGCACGCCTTTGAAAGAATAATAGTTATCACCAGCAGAAAAAGCAGTAGCTGAGAAGGAGGCCTCTTCCGCCACCCTGCCCATAGTATCTCAGAGAGAAATACGTTATAAAGCACTACTATGAACAATATGACAATCAGTATCCAGGGGGCTTTCCCGAAGAGATCTTTTTTCTCCTCCTCCTGATATGCAGTCAGTAAAAGCACATCTTCTTCGCTCAGGATTTTGCGAAAATGCACGAGGACATCCCCTGGTTCGTAAGAAATGATCTTAGAGGGATACCGCCGAATGATCTCTTCGATCCTCCTGTAATTCTCATCCTGGTCGTACTTCAGGTTCGGCAGAAGGGTAGCCATTGATATCTGAAGAAGCGGATCCAAAATTCTTTTGTCCACCTGCCAGAACAGTTGCCTGCCTTTCTCCTGTAAATTGAGGCGGGCATTTTCAAGGGTAATTATTTCTCCCACCGGATAGGTCACGATACCCGAGGGCTCAGGGTAGAGGACCTCTATAGTCTTTTTTCCCATGAAAGGTTTTGGGTCTTCTACAATTTTACTCTTTAGAATTGATTCTTCGATGGTAAGGATGCCAGCTACAAGGCCCTTGAGATCCTGGTACTTGATAAGTCTGGCTGCCAGCTTCCGGGGAAGTTCCAGCCCGTATTCTGTGCGCAGATACTCCAAAAGCCCCTGCCCTCCGGTCAGCTTCTGATCGCGAAGAGTGGAGATCTTTTCGATCAGAGCATTCATTTCTGTCTTTGCTTTTTCATCCCCACCGGGAACATCGGTATAGAGGGGGACATACTGCGAAAGGGCTATTTCCCGCTTGCCACCGAGGGCTTTCTCTTGGTCGAAATTGAAGTATCGTTGGGATCGTACTGTGAATGGAATAACTTCCTGTGGTTGGGGCGGCAGAACAAAAAGGTAGATTTCCTCAATGTAACAGGCGAAAAAGGTTATAAGAACAAGAATGATGTTAAGAAGCAGTTTCATTTTTTGTCCCAAATAGCACCATCAAGCCCCAAAAGCATAGAAGCTCTACCGGTAAAACTCATAGGCAAGCCTTGATTCAATACCTAGGAGGCTGTCTGAGAATGAGATATTTTTTCCAAGATCAAGGAAGGCGAAAATTATAACCACAGGAATACATTGAAGTATTTCGAGGATTATAATTTTCGCCTGACGTCCCGCTAGTAGCGGGAGGGAAAATAGCCATTCTCGGACAGCCTCCTGGCGTTATTTGATTATGAAATATTGCACATCGGGTTTGCGTATGTCAAGGGTGTGTAAACGTCCCCCTTTATGTCCTGCGATGTTGGGATAATCACCTTGACAAGGCCTGCAACAAATTAGAAATTGTCACTTAAAAAATCAAGACAAAGACGAATTTCCATCATTCCACTATTCCACTGGGGCCATGTGCGGAGCAAAAGCTCAGGTCTCGCAAAACCCTTTGTTCTTCCCGCCGCGGTGGGACAGAAACTCCGAGGCGTTATATTATGACAGATAAAGACCCTATTATCGAGGCCATTGGCAAAGATTCTTTTGAATGGCTTTTGAGGCAATTTAGCAGAGAAACAACACTGAAAGATGTCCCCGATGAAGTCCTTGATAGGATCGGTTCGGTGGACATCACTATCAGGAACTATGCAAGTAATCGAGATGCCATTACTTCCATCGCTGTGATCACATTTGCATACAAATTGGCAAATAATGCCCAGAAGGCCCAGTTTGGCGCAAAGGACATCCTTTTGCTCAAGGTTTTAGCTAAAAATGAAAAATTAAGGAGAGAGGGTATGGGTCACTCTCACAATAGAATATGGGATGCGCCTCTTTTCGAACTTATCACCGGGCAGGTGGGCGGGCGGATCAGGGCCATGCGGACCATGAACAGCCCGATATGAAGCTGTGGAAGAATTTGTCTTGCGGCCTTTAAAAAGAGACCCCACGACCCTGCCAGGTGAAGGCCATAATTAGAATTGCTGACAAATCGTAATCATTTTTGACAAATATCGGCGATTTTGATAATAGTGGCAGAAAAGCGAATGGGTCGCTAAATCAGCAAGGGAGACAGGGGTACTTTAGAGAAGATCAGGACGTTCACATGGTCGAATTCGTTTTCTTGAGCGAGAAGAACAGGGAAAGATATCTGCGGGTCATCTCGCCAGCTGGAAAGCTTATGGCTCGCCTGGGGGTTCATCCCAACACCTTGTCCCTGGCCGGGTTAGTGTTGAGTGCATTCGCCGGGCTGATCTACAGTACCGGATCATTTTTCTGGGGGGCATGGGTGCTGGTCCTGGCTGGAACGTGTGATGCCCTGGACGGACAGCTCGCAAGGCAAGCGGAAAGTGATTCGTCGTTTGGTGCCTTTTTTGACAGCACCCTGGACAGGTTCAGTGAGGTGTTTATTTTTCTGGGGCTTGCCTGGCATTTTTCAGGGGGGGCTGTTTTTTGGAACTTTAAAGCAGGGAACCCGGCTGATTTTCAAAGCCCCCTGGCCGTTTTATTAATCATCCTGGCCATTGCCGGATCATTCATGGTGAGCTACACAAGGGCTCGAGCCGAAGGATTGGGGGTTAGTTGCGAAGTAGGTTTGATGCAGAGACCGGAGAGGATCACCCTCCTGATCATCGGATCACTGGTCGCTTCTATTCCTGTAATTGGCCATTTCATAATGAAGCTGACCCTGCTATTGCTTGCCGTCTTAAGCAATTTCACGGCCCTTCACAGGATGATTTACGTAAAGAAAGAACTTTATAGAAAGACACAAGAGCAATGAAAGATCAGATCTTATGCCCCCACTGCGGCAAGGTGGTCGAGAAATACCGGAATCCTTTTCCAACGGTTGATATTATTATTGAAATGGCCTCCGGTTCGCATGGGCCCATGGCTCAGAGAAAAGCGGGTAACATCGTACTTATTGAGAGAAAAAACCCTCCTTTGGGATGGGCCCTGCCAGGAGGTTTTGTGGATTACGGCGAGAGCCTAGAAGTTGCGGCTATAAGGGAGGCGGAGGAAGAGACTTGCTTGAAAGTAAGGCTTCTGTATCAACTGGGCGCCTATTCAGCCCCCACAAGAGACCCGAGGTTTCACACTATTTCCGTAGTTTTTGTAGCCAGTGCAACAGGAGCACCCAAGGCCGCTGACGATGCAAAAGATGTTGGCATTTTTAGCCGTGATTCCCTTCCTGAAAACCTGGCTTTTGATCATGGAGAGATCCTCCAGGACTATTTTAAGAAATGTTCCGCAAAAAATTAAGGGCCATTCTTGTTCCTGCCCTCCTACTCTTTCTCCTCTTTGTAGCTTTAATTCTCCTTCTTAACAGCCTGATACAAAACCCATCTGTTCAGCGCTATTTGTTGGGCGAATTGTCCAAGGCAATAAAATATGAACTTAGCGCGGGCCAAATAGAGATCAGCTTGTGGGATGGGATCGGAATCACCGCCCATAATTTTAAGGCCAGATCAAGGGTGGGTCCCGAAAGCATTGTGGCATCGAGAGTCAGAGTTAGCCTTGATGCAGGGGCATTGATAAAGGGGCGTGTTGTCCCCACCAGGATTTTCCTGTTTCGCCCGCGGGTTGAATTTGTTTTTGAAAAGGGTTGGGGTGCTTCAAAGCCTGGTCAGGTGTCGGACATAAAAGCAATGCTTTTACATAGATTGGCAGGGTTTCCTGCTGTCTCCGCAGAAGATGCCCGGGTCTGTATCAAGGGTGTTCCATTTAAATTTGATCATCTTTATTCAAATGTATCTCAAATGAAGGGAGATCTACAAAAATTTCAGGTAAGCCTGCGGGGGAGGTTTGTATATAAAAAAGAGAAGATCCCTTTTACCATGAGAGGAACTATTGGCCAGGATGCAAAGGGGGAGAACGAGCCCTTTGCGGAAGTGACAATAAAAACCGGCAAGGTCCCTCTGACATGGATACCATCCTTTGAATGCCTGCCTGTAAAGGACGGACACGCAAAGGTCCACATAAAGCTAAAGGGCTCACTGGATGGACCAGTTTCAGCCGAAGGAGAGATCATTGCTGATGGTCTTCGCTTCTCACTTGTTAAGGCTGATAAGAAAAAAGAGTTTTCCCTGCCAGGCCTCGCCGTAGCCTTTGAGGCATACTATTCAGACAAAATCTTACAAATCCCATCCTTGCGGCTCAGTGCCCTGGACTTTTCGCTGGCTGCAAGTTCAAAGATAGATCTTAAAGACAGCTCAAATCCACATTTACTCTTGAAGGTCAAGAGCCCTTTTATGCCACTAAAAACCTTTAAAGGGATCTTTCCGACATCCCTTTTACCCCAATGGATCGAGAACAGACTTTTTCCCATGCTCGCAGGGGGTAATGTCCGCGTGGATCTTTTTTCTTTGGATGGAACAATAAAACAGCTTAAAAACTTGGGCCGGCCCGAAAATGCCGATGCCCTTTCAATGAAACTGGCGTGGAGAGACCTTGCGGTTTTGATAGATAAAAGCGCGTTGCCTTTTAAGGAAGTCACCGGTGAACTTAATATGGAAAATGGAGCGCTCCTTATTTCGGAGGTAAAAGCCGGTTTTGGGCGCTCAACCGTCAAGCAGGGCACTTTCTATGTCAAGAACCTTTACCGGGATGCCATTACGTACGATATAACGGCAGGTGGATCGTTTGATATTCAGGATCTCATGCACCAGCGAGAGGTACACCTGATTCCGCTTGATGTACGCCAGAGGCTAAAAGAATTCGAGTCTGTTTCAGGCAACCTGGTGGCCCGGGTTCGGGTTAGATATAAATCGGGGTGGGACTATGTCAAGATCCTGAGCAGCGATTTCCGCATCAAGGAATGCTCCATTATCCATAAAAAATTGCTCATGCCTCTGGCGTTGGATGAGGCCCATATTCAAATCGACGAGAAGGGTCAGGGCAAATTCCAGGGTAAAGGCCTGTGGGGAAAGTGTGAATTTGACACATCTGGTTCACTCGACAAGACATGGGAGACGGGCAAGGCCTCTGTTGTGGCCCGGGGAGATCTGAACCGGGTTATCAGTTTTTTCTATCAGGGTCATAAATTACCCGTTAAATTTAGCGACCTCGTGCCCTGCCGCATTTCCGTATCCAGACTGAAAGACAACTGGTCCTTTCAAGGTGAGGTTGATTTGGAGGGGGTAACTCTTAAGACGGCATCTTTTTCTTTAAACCCGCCTGGCAAGGGAAATAGGGTTATTTTTAGTGTAAATCTCCACCCCAGGGAAAAACTTTACCTTAATGAGTGCAGATTTCTAATGGGAGGTTCTTCCCTCCAGGTTTCCGGTTCCTACGACCTGGGGGACAGAGATTCATTGGATGTGAAGGTATCCACTGAGAAACTATCGCTGGAGGATTTAGGGGTTAGATTCAAGAAAGGGGGCACCTTGGCAAGAGGCATTTTGGCCTGTCAGCTCGATGTGCATGCTTCTTTTCAACACCCTTTAAGGACTTCTGTAAAAGGAGAGATTGCGGCCCAAAAACTGTATTTTGTTTTGGATCGGCTCCCTTCCCCCATCAGCGATTGTGATTTGAAAGT
>Ga0114925_10001312_pt1 | contig 12149 bp, 18 predicted proteins | sample SumtaG_2_FD_87287 | JGI IMG/M metagenome (GOLD analysis project Ga0114925, IMG submission 87287) | Deep subsurface microbial communities from Indian Ocean to uncover new lineages of life (NeLLi) - Sumatra_00607 metaG | ecosystem: Environmental > Aquatic > Marine > Oceanic > Sediment | place... | reverse complement strand
CATCTCCTCTTTTTTATAAATACTGTAAGATATTTTAGGTTAATATTATAAGAAAGTCAAGTATTTTATTGTATTATTTTTTATAATTTTATAAAGATATTACTAGCAAAATATAATGGTCTATTTTCATGAGTACCGCCTCCTCCTGAGCTACCAGTTTGAGAACCAGGTACATATCGTGCAAGCGTAATCTCTGTTCCACCATTTGCTATATCATCTTGTGCTGTAACATATGTTCCATGTTGATGTGGTGCATTTTGATTTGCGGCTGTTAATGCAACAGCATTTGCTCCGCCTAAATCTCCAGGATTATAATCGGCTGTTGCTGATGCTGCTGTAACAAATCTATCTTTTTTTGTTAAAATTTGTAAGTTCTTATTTGCATTCCAATCTGCTAATGCATTTGCCCCACGACCACCAGGAAGAACAGGACATTTTGTATCATTATAAGCATCCCAATAAAATATAAATAAATCTTTAAATTCATCACCTTTATGATCAGCAACAGAAGAATCATTGCCTATAGTTCCATCATCAGCCAAAAGCCATATTAATGGATCTTCTGCTAATTTATCGCTAAATTTCCAGTCGCCTGTTGTAAAGGTGCCGCCTGTAGATAGTGAATCAAGATATTTTAACCATTCATCAGCTAAATTATGTAACCAATTTTGAATATTAGCTGGCGGTTTTTCATTACGGAGCCATCCGTCATCTTTTTTCTGCTCGGCAGGTTCCACAACATTATTACCGCCAGTAACATGGTCAACATAAGGCACTCTCGCCCATTCTGGGAATTTTGTAGGTCTTGGTAAAGCCATAATTTTATCTCCTGTTTAATTAATTAAGGTAAAGCCCAAGCATAACCGCCTCCGGTATCGACAGGAAAACCTGATCCACCTATCCAATCATAACCTAAGCCATAGTCTTCACTGGTTTCACTTTCAAATGTAAATGGTATAATATCAGCCTGAGCAACATAAATAACTTGCACACCTCCTGCTGCTAAATCATCCATTCTTTCTCGCAAATCATTTGGTATAATATTTCCATTTGTAAATAAGCTTAATGCCGCAGGAAATTCTTCAATCAATTGCACATAGCTAGCATTAGTAAATAATATCAAAGCTGATATTAAAAACTCAGCTTCTCCAGCACTACGATTTAAAGCAATCTGAAATTTAAGCCATTCTAAATAATCCTTATCATTATAAGAACCTCGCAATAAACCAATTATCTCACCTAATTGATCTAATTGTGTGCCTTGTGCAGTGCTTAATGATACTTCTAAAAGTAAATCTTTAAATACATATTCAAGTTCTTGTAAAGGTTCTGTAATAATTTCAATAAATGTTTTCCAATTATCTTTGCCCTTAAATTGTCCGAACAATAAAGCTAATGTGCGCTCTTTAACATCATCATAAATTTGTATATTCTGTGCCATTATGGGAAATCCTGAGTTATAATTCTTGAAATATCGAATAAAGGTGACTGCCTACTTAATAATTGGATATTGGCATCTCCATAAACCGGAGTATCGCCTGGATTATCAGTAACATCCCATTCTATGCCAACATCTATTAAACCATCAACACTATAAACCGGACAATAAAATTCCTGAATTATTAATAAATCGCCAATTCCAAAATTCTCACGTCCAAATAAAACAATATTCTGTTTGATAATATCATCACCATTTATAGGAAATTTGCTTGTTTTCTCACGATAAATTCTAAAATGCACATATTGTGGAATTGGTCTTGAGAATTTAATAGTATGCAACTCCTTTTGAGAATCAATAATTATAACTGATTCTGAGCCAAATGTTTCAATACCCCCACTTTTAACATACCATAATTCATTTGCGATATCTTCATCTGTGCCACCTTCTACTAAAATCTCAATGCTTTTGCCAGGACGCGTTTCTATATCTGGATCTTTTTTATCATTTTCAAAGGCTTTGACTAAAACCACATCCTCAACTTCATTTAAAATTCTATCTTTTATAGCTTCAAGTGAGCCACCGCCAAGTCTTCTAGTTTCTTCAAATAATCTAATTCGATAAGTTTGATCGCTTTGTACTCCTGCACCTATTATTGCATCAGCAAAGTTTATAATATCTGTCAAGCCTGCTACTGGTGTTACAATTTCGGTTAAAGTTCCAGCTGGGGCTTCAATATCTCCCGTATCTTCACTTTGACATTTTATTGGAGTCCAGAATTTCTGTAAGGTAAAATCAGCAGTTAAATCTATTTTATGCGCGCTCTCATTATCATTGGAAGCAATATAAAATGTGCCTTGACTTGCCTCATCTTCAAAAGCATTAACTTTTAAAGTATCGGTTTGCGCCATTATTGCAGCAATAATGCCTGCTGTTATTTCTTCAATCGTAGCAGTTGAATCTGAAGTATATTGGACACCGTTTTCATCAATCGTTACGATATAATCATGATCATTTATGACATTTATAATTTTAATTAAAACACGAGATGTTTGCGTATTATCAAGTGAAGCTTCAACTATAGGTTGAAATAATTCGTCTACATCTGGTCTTTTAAATCTAAACGTTAAAGGAATTAATACTCCATTTGTTCCTGAGAAAGATTCATAAACTTGTGCTGCTCTTGCAGAAAGTCTTTGAATAGCATTTATTTGTCCGATATCATCTAATTGTGTACCATCAGCACTACTTGGAGCACGACTTTTATAAATTGCTTCTCCTAATTCCCAAAGTTCTGCGGGTTCTTTTGCAAAAACATCAAGTAAATGACCTATAACTTCATCATCTCCAATTGCCGCATCTGGAAATTCTGTTAATAATCTTATTCGTAAATCAGCAAGAATTGCCTCAAAACGCTTTAATATAAACCCATATTCTGTTAATCCATAAGTAGCCATAATATCACCCTATTCCTAAATCACTTAATGTTATTTCTCCAAAATCACTTTGAGCAGTGAATGTTATTTTAATACCTCGTTTATTAGTATCATCAGCAAAAATTCTAAAATCTGTGATTTTTTTAATATTTTCAGTTTTTGCTATTTGTAATTTTATCGCAGCAGATACTTCATCGTATGTTGTACCTTTTTTTAATATATCTTGATAATACGGAATACCTTGTGTGGTATCAAAATATAATTCACCAAGAAAGAATTGTAATCGTATTTTAAGGCGTTGAACTAATTCGTCAATACCTATTATTGGATAATCAGTAAATTCACCGATTTTCAAATCCCAGTCTTTTTCAAATGGTAAATGTACCGGATCATTAGTTAATTGCCAATCAATACTCATACTTTAATACCTTTCAATGTATTTAATCTTGTTACAATCGTTGTTAATGCTGTAATACCTGGTGGATCAATTGGTTGGCCACCAACAGTTAAAGCCTTTATAACATTAACAAAATCAATTAATAAACTTATTAATTCCTCTGCTTCATTAGCAATTGCAAATTTATTATCGTTATTTATTGTAATCTGGGCATTATTATATCGCAAAACAACATCGGTTGCAGTACCTAATGAATTTTCAGTAAATGGAAATAAGCCCATAATCGCTATACAATCAGTTAGACTATATTTTCTTGATGCACCTGCTTCAACCTCACCACCTAAAATTAACCATCTTTCTAATGCGCGTTCAGCGAAAAATAAAGCAGCAGTATCACCTACATTGACTGGGAATGTTAAAGAAGCACCACCGCTTCTTGGAAAGATAATGGGTACATTTGTTATAATAGGCATTTCATTAATTGTGCCATCTAAATAAGTTTTTTTGATTAATGGTTTTACATCTGCTTTTTGCTTTGATGCATCATATTTAATTATCTTCCCTGGTAACATAGTATGAATTTTACCAATAATCTCTACATCAATAGCTTTTTTTAATAAATCTGCAAGTGTAATATTAGCCACTATAAACCACCTATTCCAGATGCTCTGGTTTCAATTTCAGATATCCATTCACCGCTTCTAGTATCACCTTTATGATCAATAGAATCAATTAAAAAATCTTTAACAACTTCTTTACTTATAACTCTGATTTTACGATTCGGTATTATAGAAGGTTGTAATAAAGTCTTAATACTCCATCCTTCATAATCACTGCTATTAAATATATCACCAACCTGATTATTAGAATTTTTTGTTGGAATACCTATTAATCCACTTGTAGCATCAAGTTCAATAATAACATCTTTGCTTGCCTTATCAATTGGTGTTATAAGTAATTGATCTTTTTCAACATTCCATTTCAAACCAGTTTCTTTTGTTATCTCATCTAATGCATTTTTTGCTAAACCACTATAACTATAGCCTTTAGCAAAAGATATATTATTTTGTAAATAATTCGATGATTTAGAAATATCCATTTTTAATGCATCAGCTAATTGTTTGATTATTTGATTAGTATTTATACCTGCGGCAAAAGATAAATTTATAACAGTTGTATTTAATGGAATTAGCCCATTACCACAAAGTATTTCTGTTATATAATCTGGTGGGCTATATGTTGTATTTACTGTAGTAATATTACCAATATAAAGTAATTCATAACCAGCAGCTTCTTTATATCCTGCATATAATAAACAAAGTAATGGTCCTTCATTTCCTATTCTCTTTAAATTCTCAGCAGGAATATTTTCAATATTATTTCGATCATTACGTGATAAATTATATATGCTTATTGTTGATATTGTTGGAACTGATGTATTTGTTTTAGATATACTAAACGAAATTCTGAATCGTTCATCAAATATTAATGCTTCTATAGTTGATGTACCTATTATAACTTTAGCTATTCTATCAAATAAAAAGCTCATTGAAAAAACTCATCATCAATTGTTATATATAGTAAAATACAACGATTACCTAAATCATTTCTTCCGCATGGAATTTCGCTATTTGTATCATCATACAATATAAACATTCCTGGCGGGACATCTGTTTGCACATAAAATCCTATAAAATCATAATTAACTATTAATTTAAGTCCGCATATTATAGATGTTTCATCTGTTGCAAAAAGATCAAGATACCATGATTCATCACGAGTATTCCAATAAATACGTAATAAGTAATTAATTCCATCTAAAACCATTGTTTGCTCAAAAGCTGCTTGTGTTGAATCTATAGGAATTTGTAATATACTCATATAATCACCCTCGGTAATTCCCCATATTTTAATTGTCCTTTAAAAATATCAGTTAATGCAGCAGCAATACTACGTTGATGTAAATCTTCTTTATCTTTTGTTTGTTGGCTACCCTTATCAATTGTACTTTGTGTCTGGTCTTTTGTCCCTGGTGGTTTATCTTTGCTTTTATCTCGCGGGATTTTTACTCGTTGAGGACTAACTTTAATAATATGTTTAAATTCAGCATCAAAATCAATTGCTTTTCCACTTGTTGAATCTCTATTTATAGTGAAATCTGTAAAAGCAACATCTGTATATATATCAAATCCTGAAACAACATTAAAAACTATACGTTTATAATATAAATCTAATAATGCCTCATAAGAACTTTTAGATCTACTTAATCCTTCGCCTAAATTAGCTTTTAATACATTACCCCATTCATCGTAAGGGCTGTCTGTAATCACTCCTTTAATACTTACTGTATAAGGATGAATTACGATATTATCTGATATGTCTTCTCCAGTTTCAACAGGTTCGTCTGTAACAGTAGATTTATAAGATACATTTTCAGTTAAAACAGCATCTATTGCTATAATATCTATTTTCCCTGGCGATATTGGAGTGAAAAAGAATGATATTAATTTATTTCCGATATCTTCACTCATTTTTCAACCTCTGGAAAAACTGTTAAAGCCTTTTTAATTTCTTTTGTAAAACCTGAATGAAATGCATCATGTGCTGATGATATTAAAAAAGATTGTTGATCTGTTGGAGTTCCAGCAGGAACAGCAAGATTTACATTTGTATTTATGTTTACATTACTTCCTGCTGTGGCAGATATACCTCTACCCCATGCTAATGGTTTATATTCTTCTAACATCCCTGTAATAGTACCACGCGGTGCCATAGTTGCCATTTGAGCAAGTGCTAATGGGCTTTTTTTACCATATCCACCAATAATTGGAGATAATTTATAAAATTCACTCCGTATTTTTTTTATAAGAAATATTATAAATTCCAATGGATCAATTATGAAATAAGTAATATAAGCCTTTATTGGCTTAACTGCTTGACCAATAGCTTTTGCAACTCTTGGAAATTCTTTTATAAATCGACCTATTAATGAATCTCTACCATGAATATATGCATTAATATCATCTAATACTAAAAGAAAAGCTAAAAATCCAGCTACAAGTAAACCAATAGGTGAGAATAATAATGCTACACCAGCCTTTAACATACTAAATGCTGAGATAATCATTTTCATTTTTGATACTATTCTTAACGCGATAAAAACTTCAAGTAATTTTAATGCAATACCAAATTCTTGATTGAATGTTTTTATTATAGCGATAAAATTACTTATTGTTGTGATTAGAAATACAAATACTTTGCCTACAGCCTTTGTTACTTTAAGCATTGCTATAAAAAATTCCTCAATCTTTAAAGTTAACATTTTTTTATTAGCATTTATCCATTTTAAAAATTGATCTAATAATTTTTTAAAAGTAGGCATTAAAGCTAAGCCAATTTGATCTTTTAAAGATTTAATAGCAAATTTTGCTAAAAACATTTTATCAGTAAATTCAGCAGATTGTTTAACTCCCTTTTCATCCATAATAAAACCATATTTAGCAACGGTAGCCATTAAATCCTTAAGACCTTTACTACCATCTTTAAACATGTTGATCATTCTTCCACCACTTCTGGAGAAAAGTATTTGAGCAAGAGCTGCTTTATCCTGAGTATTTTTTACTTTAGTAAATCCATTAGCAACTTCCATTAGTAATTCATGTTGAGATTTTAATTGTCCATTGGCACCACGTAAGCTAATACCAAGTAATTGAAATGCACGTAATTGTTCCATCATTCCCATGCGAGCCATGCCAACTGCTTTAGCAAAAAATTGCATAGCAGTAATAAAACCCTCATGTTCTACGCCAGATAATGCGGCTGCACCACCTAATAATTGAATTTGTTTTATTGTTAATCCTAGAACATCTTTGACTTTATCAAGTTCATCACCTGTTTTAGCAGCAGAATTGACTAATAAAAATATAGCGGTTGTGGCTGCCGTTACAGCAGCAGTTAAAGCTAATACAGCTACTTTAGCTGATTTGACTTTAGATTCAAATCCTTCTATTTGCTTTGGGTCAGTTTTAAAGCCTAATTTAGTGACTAGTTCTCTGACTATCATTCATTTTCTCCAAATCATCACTTTCAACATCATTTTTCATATTCAATAAAGCTAAAGCACGCATAACATCATCAAGTGACCAGATCGTTTCAAGATCATGCAAAGTAACTATTTTTTGAGTTACCAATTGCCATATTGGCAATTCTGCCTGTAAATCCTCGTCAAGCCTATCTAAATATTTTTTAGCTTTCCTTTCTCGTTCTTTGCTTTTTGTATTGTTTTGACTTTGGTAGTAATTTCTGAAAAAAAACCGGTATTATCTCCAAAGATATTAATCTTTAAAATTTCCCATAAAACAAAAAATAAATGATCTATTTTACCAGCAAAAAACATATCGAAATTATTACCATCTCCAAGACTAATGCCTTGTGGTTTTTCTTCAATAATAACTTTCACATGCTTAAATGAATCAAAAATCAAATCAGTAAATATCTGAGGTTCTAAACCATTACAAAAAGATTCAAGCATTCCTGCAAAATCAAGACTAGCCAAATCAGTATCTAATAAATTTGATATACTTTCTTCAGATAATGATTTTAATAATGGTGCAACAGCCTTAAGATTTTTAGTCCATTTAGCTATAAATAATAGATTCTGTCTTGCTGGAAATTGAGTAATAAAATATTTATTACTTTTAATTTCTTTTTCAAAAGATTGAATCATACAAGATTACCCCCAACAAATGGTATTAAACGTGGGCAAAAAATATTCCATTCACGATCCGTTGGATCAGTTGAATATGCTGTATCGGGAACCTTATCAATTCTAGCTTTTGCACATTCAAATAAAGTTAACCCATTTAAATCTTTAATTAATAAAGGCAATGGTGTATTAGCTGTAAAATCACTTAATAAAAAAGCCATTAAAGCATCATTATCCATTGATGTTTGTAATAAAGTAAATTTAACATTAGCATCAAGTCTATTGCTTCTTACTGATGCCACTTCACCATCTGCTCCTGCTTTATGTGTCCACCATGGATTATTATAAGTTATTTCGATATAACTACCATCAGAAAAGCCAGTAAGATGTAATGCACCAAAGACCACTATTAAATCACTACTGTTAAAAGTTTTAGAATCAGCCATAATTATTTCTCCTAATTAAAATATAGAAACCTCACCGCGAATTTCAACTTTATGTATAGCATCAGTTGGTGTGGCTTTAAATGTTACATTTTTCAATATACGTTGAGCCTTATCATTAGGATCAATATCTGCTAATTTAGGCGCATGAGTTGAAAAATCCAATAAAAATTTAGCCGCAACACCTTCTGTTAAAGTTGCTCGTAAGTGAGAATCAATTATACGAATGCCCCCATTAGTATAGGGGATTTTATCAGCATTAATAAAAGCTGAAAATACATTCTCCCGAATACGTTGCGTAAGCCAATCAATGCCACGCATGATATCAATATATTCACCTGAACCAACTTTACCATCGCGAGTAATATCAACTCCTGCAACCTCAACATATACATTGCAATTTTTAGCTAATGCATTTCTTATTTGATTTTTATTTAAACTTGAAGCTGTTATACCATTTAATGTTTTAAATGCCCATGTAATGCTTCCTGGGTCTTTTGGCAAACCAACTCCTGCAAAAGCAGCCTCAAATTCAGTTGGGCCACCTTCTATAATAGGCGGAATTGTAGATGATGGTTCATGATAGCAAACGATTGTACGATCATAATTCGCAGCTTTAATTAAAACTGGTAATGATGTTGTATCGGCAATTTCAGTTTTATCAATAATATCTAGATTATCAGAAGTTGTAAAAAATAATTTTTCTGTTGTCTCTATATATCCAGCTAATTCTACTACTTCTGTCACATCATGGCGTGTTTCAGTTATCAAATACCAATCATCATTTTCAGCGCGTACGGCTACTATATCATCTGTTATACTATCAGTTGGCGTATATGCTTGTATTGTTTGATTTGTATCAACAAAAAGACTATAAGCAGTTCCTGCTACATTAGCGTTTAAATTATAAGTTCCATCAGTATTGTCAATTGCGGTAACTGGTTCAGTTCCACCATTGATAGCAATAACTAAAGCACTGGCGATTGATATTGGTGTTGCTCCAGCTCCAGAATTAATCTGAAATATAATACCATTTATTTTTGTCCAATAATCAGTATCATCAATGGCTGTAGTAACTTCGACTTTTGTACCATCAATTGTACGCCGACCAATATCTACTTGTTCAACTCTTGGACTTTGAGAGAAGAATTTCTCAGCAGCTAAATATTCTGGATCAGTATCAATAAATCCAGCAGTTATCATACTATCCAAATCAGTATATGTTTGTACTCTTTCATTAAAAACTTTATGTAATCCTAAAACTAATGGTGTACCAAATCCAATACGGCTAATTGGTGTATCTTCGCGCGTAATTTGTACATCAACAATATCTTTTAATGGCATTTTATTAATCCTCCACAATTATGGTTGAAATATGTCTTGTATTTCCATTTGCATATAAATATTCACCAGACATTTCAACACGTTCTATTAAACCTACATCATCTATAATGTCTGTAACAAGCAAAAAAGATAAATCTAATATAGTTTGTTCTTCAAATGATGTAGCTACTAAATTCTGTAATGTATTTTGTGACAATCTTGTTAAATATCCTATCCCACTATCCCTGAATATTTGATTTACATATTCCTTTTTTGTTGATAATAAAATCCAGTTTAATACTTGCTGTCCTAGCATATTTTGCGGTGATTCCTGCCCGTGATATATAATAGATAATGTCATTAGATTTTGTGATAAAATCGTGATAATTCCGTTTTCATCGACTTTTCCATAAGAAGCATGTCCGACTGGCGTTATAGTTGGAATCAATAAACTAATATATGGTCTATCTGGACGTGGTGCATTGGAATATTGCCAAATCACAACATAAGATCCAGGCATTAAGGCAACTTCGCCATTTATCCAGCTATATATTTTGTCCTGTAAAACACTAAAGTTCATCAGTTTCGTTTACCTTTCCTATAATCACTTTATAATGATTTATTATGTTATTTTGGTTCGGTTCAACTTGAATAACTTCAAATTTATTACCATCAATTGTCACATAATCTGGATTATCAGTTTTAACAGTTCTTAATTTAATTGAACTGTACATTTTATATGTCTGATCTGTTCTCCGTCCTTCTGGTAATTGATTTAATTCTTCACCAGTTAATGGTTGCAAACTTGCTCTTATTATAATATCCGCCGGTGTTCCTTTTACCCATTTCCCACTAACATAAGCACCACCACTTAATCGTTTAAATATAAATTCACGTCTAAAACAACTAAATTCGCTCATTATTTCTTTAATACCTCAATATGTCTAACTGATGCACGCATTCGCCCAGTATCAATTAATGGATTACTGCTTCTTTTTCTTGCTATAGTAATCGGAGCATTTGGTGGCGTTTTTAGATCAGTTATTTTTTTCTTTATCCGACCTTCCATATATTCACCGATCAATCCCAATGACCCTTTAACTGTTTTATGTCCTTTTAAAATTAAGCTATATTGTTTATTTATAATTCCTTTTATCTTACTATGTTGTTCATCAAATGTTGATCGCATAAATGATCGTTCTGGTATTCTATCAGTTCCAAATTCATTATAAGCAGCTATAGCAGCTATTGATTGACCATCTTTCTCCGTTCCTGCATCTTTTTGTATTCCAATTTGCGTATAAGATTTATTAATTAGCTTTAATTCTTTTTTAATTCTTCGCCATCCTAAATCAATGTCCTTAATTTCACCCATAAAAAGTCCTTAGTCCAATTACATGCATATCACGTAAACGCATAAATTCAATGCCATAAGATGTAGTTAATAATGTCCCATCTTTATTAGCCAGCGCAGATGGTAAAGCATATCCTAATGCTAGATCGCCTTCTTTTTTAGATGTTACATTGCCGACTTGCCCATCAATTCCAATATTTGTATTACGTGTAGATAAAGCTAACATGTGCGCTGCTAAATATGCTACAGCTAATTCATGGTCAAGACCAAAAACAATTTCTGATACTTGATTTTCAGCAAATCCAATAAATGTATTCAATCGCGCCGGATCAATTGTTGCATATTCCGGCGCGATTTCTTTGAGAACATCTAAAACAGCCATTATTTATCCTTAGGCTTATTTTCCTTAATTTTATTTTTTTCTATCTTAGGCTTTTCCAATGGTTTAGGTGAATCTATTGTTTTTAATATTCCAGCATCAATTCTGGATTTAAAACCTGGATGTTTAAATAAATCTTTTATAAGATCATTATTAATAGTATTTAAGCCAGGATTTAAAATAATTTTTGCAATGCCTTTTTCGCCTTTCTCACTTTGAAAAGCACAAACATATAATCTAGGTTGAGTATTATCAATAATCATATTATATACCCTCTTTAATATTTGCGGATAAAGGATAATAAGCTACAAAACCACCAATACGAGCATGAGTTGGTACTTTAATCTTAAGATTATATGCTTGAGGCGGAAATGTTTCATAGGCTTGTGGAATCTGAAATGCTATACGATCTATATTATTTTCATAAGCGATCATAACATCTTTTCCAACAGAACCAGCACCCTTTAATTCATTTACCCAATCTAAAGTGATCTCTGGATTATTAGCTTTAAACACAGTCAAAATTGAATCAGGAGTCAAAGAACTATACGGTGTTCGCTTAATATAACTATATTGTGCCAAAGGTATAATAAGTGTATTTGGCATATGTACACCCTTTGTAATATCATAAACCTCCGTAATAGCTTGTTCCATATCACGAAGGATCAGAATTG
>Ga0114925_10001311_pt1 | contig 12150 bp, 11 predicted proteins | sample SumtaG_2_FD_87287 | JGI IMG/M metagenome (GOLD analysis project Ga0114925, IMG submission 87287) | Deep subsurface microbial communities from Indian Ocean to uncover new lineages of life (NeLLi) - Sumatra_00607 metaG | ecosystem: Environmental > Aquatic > Marine > Oceanic > Sediment | place... | reverse complement strand
CCTTTTTGAACCCCTATTTCTAACACATTTATATTATCATCTCTATAATACTGAAATAATTTATCGTATACGGGCATATATGAGTGTATATAGTGTTTATCTGTATGATAGTTTACCACTCCGGTTAATTTGTTATTAAGAAACACATTTTCTTTCCATATATCACAATTGAAGGTTTTAATATGGGGAAATGTATGTCGTTGTAAGGATTCGCACATCTCATTTAATGTAGTTTTAACATGTTCAACCATATTTATATTAAACTAGGCTATTAATTCCGGCTTCAAAACCAATTGTTATGTTCCACCCTAAATCACGTAGTTTTTGATTACTAATATAATATCGCTGATCATTAAACGGTCTATCAGCTATATATGTAATCCATTTACTATACTTTTCTGTCTTACATATGGCTTTAATCAATATCTTTGCTACCTCCATTATAGAATATTCCATTCCTTCATCACAGCCAATATTATAAATCTCTCCTATCTTGCCTTTTTCAAGAATACACTGAAAAGCCGTTGCTGTATCAGTTGCATGAAGGAATGCTCTCACGCAACTTCCATCTCCTTGTATTGTAACTGGTTCGTTATTTTTCAATTGTTGTATAAATCTTGGAATGACTTTTTCGGGATATTGATTCGGCCCATAAACATTATTTCCACGAGTAATAACAATAGGGATATTAAAAGAATGGTTATAAGACTGCGCGATTAGTTCGGCCCCGGCCTTGGTTGCGGCATATGGATTAGTAGGGCACAGTATTGATTGTTCTGTTTTATGTTTTTCCCCCATATCTAACATAGATTCACCGTATACTTCATCAGTAGAAACATGAATAAACTTCTGAATCTTACCATATAATCGCGTTACTTCCAGTAAAGTATGAGTACCGACAATATTGTCTTGAGTATATTGTAAAGCATCGGAAAAGGAATTCTGTACATGCGATTGGGCCGCGAAATGAAGTACATGCGTTGGCTTATGAGTTTCAAATACATGTCTCACTAAATCCATAGAACATAGATTACCCTTCACGGAAGTATATCTTGGAGATTCACGCCATTTTAAATCAACGTTTTTCTCATTAGCACAATAATACATGGCATCAAAATTAATCAGTTTAATTCTATCAAATCTCTCCATAATATGATTTATGAAGTTAGAACCAATAAATCCATAACCGCCTGTTACCAAAAGAATAGTATCAGAAGAATTCTTAAAATCATTCGTCTCTTTTTTCTTACTAGGGAGATCATAATTTTTATATTGCATTAACATGGCGCGGACACTTTCTTTAATATTCTTAACATTTGAATCTAATTCTTGCAGCTTAGTGGTGTCAAGATAATTATTAGATCGGTCCGCGGCTAAAATTTTAGCCTGTTCTTCCTGAGAAAAATTTTTCCATTCAAAATCTGGATCTACTATCTCTTTGTACATTTCAAGAATTTCATTATGACTAATAAGGCCAGGATTAGTTAAATTCAAAGTACCATGATGATTGGTAAGCGCTAATTTTAATGCAACCGGTAATAACTCAGGTAAAACTGTCATTGAGTTGGGTATACTACAGATTTTTTCGTAGGTCGTGATCTTAGTAATAAAATTTCGCGGATTAGGAATACCGGTGATAGGCATGCGGATTCGGAGATTTAAAACACTGGGGAACAGAGTCATTAGTTGATCTGTAAAACCCTTTACAATTGAGTATCCTGATCCAAAAAAGTTAGGTTTGGCATTTTCTGTAAAACCATTTACCTCTTCCCCAAAAGGGTGCTCCTCGTCAAATTTAAATATACAACCAGTGCCAAGGTAGGTAAGGTGAATATTCATGTCTGTACAAAGCTTAGCTAGTGAAATTGGAGAGAATAAATTATCTCTTATATTATCAACAAGTTTTCCCGGTTGTTCCAAATAGTCAATTGTGGTATATACAGTCTCTCCAATCTTGCCATGTGTTCTACCAATAAAACAAAAGACATGAGTTGGTGCGTTCTCTTTGAGTTCTTTTTTAACAGCATCAATGTTATCTAATCTACTTTTACCTTCAATAGTATTATATTTCTCTACAAGACTCATAAATTGAGTGCCAATCCAGCCTTTACTGCCATAAACAAGTAATTTCATTAAATAATTATAAACTACTTGTTTAAACTATTATTATTCATTAAACATATCTGCGATTAAATTCGTCAGATCATATTCCCGTGTCCATTTTAATACATTAAACGCTTTATCTGGATCTCCCAGAAGTAGTTCAACCTCACAGGGTCTATAATATTTGGGATTTACTATAACTCTTATGGTTCCATTTTGGTCTACGCCAATTTCATCTATTCCTTTATTCGTCCAAGTTAAGGTCATGTTTTTATACTGAAATGCTCGTGTGATAAAATCCCGGACAGTATATGTTTTTCCAGTGGCCAAGACAAAATCATCGGGATTGGCCTGTTGTAACATTAACCACATACCTCTGACATAATCTTTTGCATGCCCCCAATCACGCTTACTATCCAAATTCCCAATCTGAATTTCAGCCTTTTTATCGTCAATAATATCTTTTATTCCATTTACGACTTTCATTGTTAAAAAATTTTGTCCCCGTCTTGGACTTTCATGATTAAACAGTATACCATTGCATGCAAATATACCATATCCTTCACGATATATCTTAACCAGATAATGCGAGTAGACCTTAGCGGCAGCATAAGGAGATATGGGATTAAATGGGGTTTCTTCATTTTGTGGAACTTCAAGTGCTTTACCATACATTTCACTAGTACCTGCCTGATAGAAGCGACATTTGTCCCGTATTGGTTTATCTAATGTCCTGATAATTTCTAATAGTTTTAGGGTACCCAATGCATCAACTTGTGTGGTATATTCAGGAATTTCAAACGAGATCTTTACATGACTTTGGGCAGCCAGATTGTATATTTCAAATCTTTCCATATTAGCATTATCTCTTATAATATCATGGATATAATTCTGTAAAGCTGCACCATCAGTCATGTCTCCATATCTCAAGGTGATTTGCTTCCTGATATTTTTGAGTCTATCATCGTTATACAATGATGATGTCCTGCGTACAATTCCAAATACTTTATAAGACTTTTCAAGCAGTAATTCTGCCAGATATGAACCATCCTGGCCTGTTATACCTGTTATAAATGCAATTTTTGACATTTTATAAAAATAATAAAATAATTTTTAAGTGTTATTTTCTACAGTTTTCATAGTTATCAATGAACCAATCAATGGTTTTATTAATACCCTGATGAATATCGGTAAATTCAATAAGATCAGGATATAAATATGCCATTTTACTGTTATCTGCGGTCTTTTTGAATTGGCCATCGGAACAAGTTTTATCAAACTCCAACATATTGGTGTAATTGAATTTCTTAGCAATGGCAAATGCAACGTGAGCTATACTGACCTCATCTTTTTCAGATACGGAGAGAATAATAGGATATGTTTCATTATAGTTTTCCGCAACCCTCAGGATACACTTTGCCAAATCTAAAGAATAAATAAACTGTCGCATCGGTGAGCCAGATCCTTTGACAATAAAACGCTCACCTCTTTGTTTTGCAAGATAACATCTGTGAATAAGTGCAGGTATAACATGACCGTCTTCTAAAGAAAAATTATCATGTGGTCCATAGATATTAGTTGGAATAATACAAGAATAGTTCCTACCGAATTGCTCTCTATATAAACGTGATTGCACTTCCAGCATCCTTTTTGCCCAAGCATAGCCACTGTTGGAAGTATGTGGAGGACCATTATGCAACATCGCTTCATTAATAGGATAGGAAGTTTTATCTGGGAAAATACAGGTTGATAAACAGCTAACGACAGATTGTACATTATTTTTATGCGCTGCTCTTAGTACATTCATATTGATAATCATATTTTTCTCAAACATTCCAACTTTATCATTCATATTTTTAAATAATCCTCCCACACAAGCAGCGAGATGTATTATAATGTCAGGTTTATGAGTTTGGAAACATATATTTGTAGCTTCAAAATCTAATAAATCGCAATCCTTTGAGGAAAGGAAAATCGTTGTTTTCATCCATTTATTTTCATCAGTATCCATTAGATTATAGATTGCACGGCCGACGAGACCGGATCCACCTGTAACGAGAATTTTCATTTAATTAATTTGAAATTAAATCTTTATTATTTAATCTGTAACGTTTAAAAAGCCACGTCAGTCATATCGAATACACTAGCGTCCTTTTTATCTGATACAAGACTATAATCTGCGACACGTTTTTCGAAGAAGTTGGTTTTACCTTCAAGGCTGATCATTTCCATAAAGTCGAATGGATTCTCTACCTTGTACTCCTTGCTGCACCCCAATTGTACCAATAATCTATCTGCGACAAATTCAATGTATTGAGACATTAGTTTGGCATTCATACCAATAAGTTTACAAGGGAGAGCATCACATATAAATTCCTTTTCAATAGAAACAGCCTCGCGTACAATTTCTTTCACCTTTGACTTATTAAGCTTTTTATTAAGCTTATTAAAGAGCATTACCGCCAGATCCGTATGCATACCTTCATCACGACTAATTAATTCATTACTGAACGTTAAACCTGGCATTAATCCACGTTTCTTTAACCAGTAGATACTGCAAAATGCACCAGAAAAGAAAATTCCCTCTACGCAAGCGAATGCGACAAGGCGAGCTGCAAAAGAAGAACGATTATCATTAATCCACTTTATGGCCCAATCACCCTTCTTTTTAATACAAGGGAAATTATCCAATGCTTCAAAAAGTCTAGTCTTCTCGTCTTTATCTTTAATATATGTGTCAATAAGAAGTGAATAAGTCTCAGAATGCACATTTTCCATCATCAATTGGAATCCATATGCGGTTCTTGCCTCGGGTAATTGTACTTCTGACAAAAATCTCATACCCAGATTCTCTACCACAATTCCATCACTAGCGGCGAAGAACGCTAGGATCATCTTAATAAAATGACGTTCTTTTTCTGTGAGAGATTCCCAATGTTTCATATCTTTGGATAGATCAATTTCTTCTGCGCGCCACATACAATCAAACATTTTTTTATATAATTGCCATATATCTTGGTCTTGAAGTGGAAACATTACGTAACGATTTGGGTTTTCAGCGAGGAGAGGTTCGTTGGTATTTTTCGACATCCTAAATAATATCACTCAATATTTAAATATTTTTAAAAAAAATATCTTACTACATGCCTTATTGAATACTATTACAACCTATATTTTTGATATATTAGAAAGATGTATTATAAATTAAATTTAAAATTTATATATCATGAAATATTATATGGCGCAAGAAAATTTATCAGCAAGAGATCAATATATTGAAACTTTACAGAAAGTGCGTGAGGGATTACAAAGTACAAAACAACAACAAATAAAAGAAATAAAGGGCCATTTTCCTGATTTTGTAGAACAACATGGAGGTAGCGACCAAGCAAGTTTAAAACGAGCCAAAACAAATCTATTGGAGTATTTGCGTAATATTAAGGAGGGTGGCGGTATGGACAATGAACGCATTAACTTTGCTATACGTGATATAGAAAATAAAATATAAAACTCTATATATAATGGGACTTACGTGCAGTAGCGAAAAAAAGGGTGGTGGAAGTCGCAAGGGATGTGGCACCAACGCGTCGTCTACTAGTCAATATGGCGGCTATATGTATAGCTATAAGGCGAGTTTGGCCAGTAGAAAACGGTTAAACGCGCGGCTTTCAAATAGTAAAACAAAAAAGAAAAAACACCGCAGAGGAAAAACAGCCAAACGGCACCGTAGACATAGACGTAGACGTAGACGTGGTAAAGGTACAAAACGGCGTCACCGTTAAACCCATTTACCATGAATTTGCCTTAGCATAAGATAACGCGGATTTTTCCTTTTAGACAACATATTATGGTACCATCGTTTCCATTTTCGTTGAATAATTTTCAACCAAAATGTTTTGATAATACAAAATACATAATCGTCCACTTCAACCTTTTCAACAATATGTAGGCAGTTTGGACGAATGGCAGACGAATTACGAACAATCGGATTATAGTTAAGTTGATGATCATGTCTCCGCCAGAGACTATATTGATTGACAACAACATCTTCCCACTCTTGACAGTCATTAGAATGTTTATCTAGGAATGAAGTTGTGGAGATACCATATTGGTATAGAATAGACGAGTAAATATATTTTACGCGATCCGAATCCACTCCGTGATTTAATACTCCGTGACACCTTGGCTTGTAAATTTCACAATAGGCTAGTTCATTGGGCATATTTAGGTAATATGGCATTCGGTTTTACATTTAATCAATTTTTTTTATTTCATTATAATATAATGAAATTAGAGAAAATTCTTAAGAGCAAAGGACTATACTATGTCGCTTTAGTACTTATGGTTGTAAACGTTCTTGGATATGTAAGTATGGGGTCAATTGAATGCATTGTTGTATTTGCGATCTCTTACTATCTATCCAATAGTTACACAAAGAATCAATCTGTAGATATCCTTGTCGGCCTCTTCGTCGCGAATGTAGTCTTTGGCTGCGGTCGTGTCAAGGAAGGATATGAAGGATTAGAAAATAAGGTCAAAAAGGCCGCATCCGAAGCAGCAACTGAGGAAAAGAAAGAAAAGAAGAAAGCTTGCCAACCTGGCCAACACCGTAATGCGGAAGGTAAGTGCGTAGCAAAAGCTAAGCTAGCATCTCATGCTAAAAGTCTCTTGAACAAGGCTGCCGATATGCTTCATGAGAAGAAGAAGGTATAAAAGGAATGATTTATTAATTACTTTAGGTATTGCAGTAATCAATATTTTGGAGTCTTTGTATCGGTTGACATAAACATGGTCAAATAGATTATTCTTTCATAATTATTATTTTATATAAAATATATATAATAATGGCTTTTAATGTATTAACGAATAAGTATGTATTCTACGTATTATTGGTAATTGCAGTAGCAAATTTATTGGGCTATTTGGCGTTAGAAGATTATGAATCGCTAACACTTTTCGTAGCAATATATGCATTGTCAACTTACTTTAGTAAAAATACAATTGTGAATCTTAGTGCAGCTATTCTAGCGACTGCAATTCTTCGCAACCCAACGCGCCGAAAAGTTTGGCCTTGGTATGAAAGAGAAGGCTTCAGAGGACGCCAACGAGGCGGTAATACAATCCTCCCCGGTACAACAATAGGCACCGCAGTGAAAGCAGTAGCAAGAGATGTTAGGAGCGAGGGATTTGAAAATCAAGGCGAAGAAGAAGACGATGAAGGTGGTGTACGCCCAGCTACCGAGAGCGAGGAAGAAGAAGAGGTCCGGGGAAAAAATTTAATGGACTATGGTGGAGATTTACAGGCACAAATGAGTAAATTAAAAGCAACATTAGGACCAGGAAAGTTAAAGCATTTAGCCAATGAAACAACTGATCTTGCAAACAAGCAAAAGGAACTCATGGAGCATATGGCTACAATGGGTCCATTAATGGAAAATGCCGAACAGTTGTTGAAAACATTTGAGGGATCTGGCATGATGCAATTAGTTGATAAGGTAATGCCATTTCTTGAGAGGGTGGCTCTTCCGGGAACAGGAGGAGGAAAGAAACGCACATAATATAGTTTTTTCTATCAGAACTATATAATGACTAAACGTTGTCCACCAGGAGTTATATGTATAGAGAATTTCACAATTATATTTATTTTATGCACTCTTATCACTGTAGGGATATATTTCTATTATACAAAACAACCAATGATCAATCAACCCGAGAAACCTCCTCAGGTAATTATCCAAAAAGAAGTTATAGATAGAGGAGGCTTCTTTCCTAGATATACAACTGGATATAGTAATCAGCCAGGAAATGTGTTAATGAATCCTTATGCTCCACCTTTAAGAAGCAATGGTTTTTTCCCAACTACAGGGGATCCCAGGGGAATACCAATTAATATAAAAACGCGAGGGTTTGATACAAATTACAGGCAGGTCGGTATTTTGACAAGACAAAATGGTAAAGAGACCATACTAGCTCTTATGGGGAGGCCGCTATATGCGAATAGAAATAAATGGCAATATTATAGCATGAGTGATAAGAGTAATAGTATAAAATTGCCGGTTAGTAGAAATGGTAGAAGTGGTACACAGGAATATGGTGTAGATGAGTTATATAATGGCGATACGGTTTTCGTAGAAGGATATAATGCTGCCTTTAAAGTAACTATATATGATAATTACGAACCACAATATATTCCATTTGTTTAACCTTCAGTCATGGAAATAGATTAAAGGAATTATATATACTATATACAAGAATGTTCACAGCTTTAACAAGGGGGCAAAATCTATTTGTTAGTAATGCGGAAAGGATGCGCGATTATACCAATCGGTTGAATGGATTTAAAACGAAATTTGAGAAATTAGGAGAGATTGAAAAAGGTGATAAAATAGGTAGAAATGAAGATGGTAACTATTATATATTTAAGGGAGACATGTTCTCATTTCAACTAGTGAAACGATGGTGGTATAAAGAAGATCGTACAACATCGTTTAAATATATTGATGAAGATTTTACAAATTTTTTTAGCCTGTGCGATGATATTAAGCAAAGTCATATGGCATTGACTCCAAATGCTACTGTAAAGAAAACCTTAGTAGAAATTATTACAGAAGTTATTCCGGGATTATATAATTTAAAAGATATATATTCGGCTACAGATGAGAATGCAAATAAGTTGCGATGTAAAATAGATAGTATTATATTAACACTAATTGATATTAAGACGGAAATAAATAAAAATACTGCTCCTCAGTCAATGGAAAGAACTTCTGTAGTTTTATGTCCAATGAAAAATACAACCGTACCCGTAGGTGTAGGTATGGCCTTTAGTTTATAGTTTATTGTTATATTTAGAATAATAAACTATCTTGATTTTCTTGTTTGTCTTCCACTGCTCCCTTTGGATTTTTTGAGACTACCTTTACCCGTTGACTTCTTCTTTTTCTTTGCTGATTTAGGTTTCTTCGCCTGCTTTACCGTAGGTGATTTCGCTGATTTAGGTTTTTCAGACTGCTTTGCTGTAGGCGACTTTGCTGATTTAGGTTTTTCAGACTGCTTTGCCGTAGGTGACTTTGCTGATTTAGGTTTCTTTGCCTGCTTTGCTGTAGGTGATGCTGATTTAGGTTTTTCAGACTGCTTTGCCGTAGGTGACTTTGCTGTAGGCGACTTTGCTGATTTAGGTTTTTCAGACTGCTTTGCTGTAGGTGATTTCGCTGATTTAGGTTTCTTTGCCTGCTTTGCTGTAGGTGATGCTCCTGGCTTAGCACACTTGCCTTGAGAATTTAATACCAAACCTGGTGGACATTGTTTCTTTACGCATTTTCCTAACTTTTTATTCATTATCTCTCCAGGTGGACAAGCTTCGTGAGATTTAGCTTTCTTCACCTTAGTGTCTTTCTTCACCTTAGTGTCTTTCTTCGCCTTAGTGTCTTTCTTCGTCTTTGTACCCTGTTTCGGCTTTTTCTTCTGAGATTCGGCCGCCGTCTTTTCCATCTTCGTCGTAGGATTCTGCCTTGGCTTTTCCTTCTGCGCGTTTTGTTTTATTTCTGCGGCTTCTTTTTTCCATTGTTGCCATGTATTTTTCTTGGTACCCGGAGGTCGTTTTGTCAAAACTTTGAAAGATTTTTTCTTATCTCCAATTTGAAGATCATTATTTGGTAGTAATGTGGCCTTCGTTTGCTTATTCGTGACCGGATTTAATAGAGTGAAAACAATTGTTCTACCACCTCCTCCTTGAGCCGGCCCTATGACTTCTGCATATACAATTTGAGGAACACCATCAACGGAAATAATTGACCCCGGGTCAAGAGGAACCGCCGGCGGCGCAGTTGGAATATGATGTTCCCTTGGTGGGAGCGGACCCCCGGGAGGCATTACACTTCGTGCTGCACTACCTACAGCACTAACCATATCATGGGCACTGTCCCCTGGAGGATTTTGAACAACCCGAGATGTCCAACCAGCAATGGTACCATCCTCATTATAATAAGGTATTCTATATATTGATGTCACGTGACCCGCATTCACCATTCGTTCACATTCAGGACCACAGTTACTTGCTGTCGTACTTGCTCCAAATAAACCAGATCCTTTTTCTTCCTCAGCATCCTCCTCTGCTCCAGCCAGCGGTGGTGAACGTGAACGCGGTCTACGCGTAAATAGTCGCCCCATAGCACCTTTTATAGCCGCGTGAGCATTTGAAAGATGATGTCCAATAGTTTGACGTGCTTGAATGGTTCTTCTAGATGCTGGCGTGCGCCAGCTACATAATTTTAGATCTCTAAATGCACCAGCATTGCTATTTAACAGCGTTCTCCAAGCATCAATTTCAGCCTTGGGCTGGGGATCATCCTCCGTCCCCGCAAAAATTCTATCAAAATCCCCACTCAGTCTAAAATTATTACATGTATCTGATGTTTTGAGCTGTGAACAGATTGTTGATCTTTGAATATTTTTCTGCTTATCTTGGGGTAATGTTTTCCGCAGATCGCGAATAGTATTCACCGCCGTTGAATTCGTACTGGGTAGACATTGTGCACCCGCGGCCGCCACAGCTGCATCCCTTGTACCTCTTGCAGCGCTAGCTATGGCAGGTCCCGCGGTATTGGTAGCCCAGTCCTTTGCTCCTTTTGCTGCCTTTCCAATTGCGGGCCCGGCGGTATTGGTAGCCCAGTCTTTGGCTCCTGTGGCTGCTGTTCCGACAGCACTAGCGGCTGTAGATAAAGCCTTGCCAGTAGCCTGTCTAGCTGCAATCAATCCCCTTGTTGCCTTCGTTCGTTTGCTACATAATCTTACAGCATCTTGTATTTCACTATTTATTGTATTAATATCCATACCAGACCAATCGTGTTGCGTAAATTTATTATATATATCATTGGACAAATCGGACCGGCTGCCATCTTGGCCAATATCATAATCTTCGAAAATTTTGCTAAGCGATCTATGTACTGTAAAATCAATATCTCCTTTTAATAAAGGCTCAACTGCTTTAATAATTTCAGTAAAAATTGTTTTTTGGAGCGTCGCATCATTCTTTCCACATTGATCAAGTATAGGACATAATATCTCGGCAATTTCAGTTAGCTTTGCATTACCTAATTTTGTACTAGGCAGACAGTGACTTCCAAAAGTTTCACCAGTCCATTCACCAATATCTCTCATTGCCTGACCAATTGTTCCTGGATACAGCACAGCTAGATAATCATGTAGTTTTTTACTATCCACAAGAACATAATACTTTACAATTTCATTTAAAATATAAACAACATTAGGATATTCTGAATTAATCCAATTCAACACGTCCGGATTCTCGGTAGAGTTTACTGGAAAGTTAGATAGTACTTTCCTTGCTATTGCAGCAACGGTCTTTAAATCGCCAAATATATTTTCTAATTGCTTACTCCTTTTTACCCATATTTTTGGATCAGCTTTATAGGTTTCCGCTTTTGGCTCAGGTGAAATGACATAGCATGTACTCCGAAATTTTTTGACAAGATCTGGATCATATTTATTGAGCACAAATCCTAATAATTGATACATTTCTTTCATGGGGTCAGGGAGGGTTTTCTCTAAGGAGGTTGGTATAAAAGTAAGTTCAAAATTCCCTACCTTTGTAATTTGAACCTTCCAGGTTTCAAGAAATCTTTCCAATTTTTCTGTATTTTTATCATCTCCCCCCCAAGGACTAGACGCGCAATTCACGAAATCACCACCGGGTCCGTCAACCTGCTTCGTAAAATCTTCTGCATTATATATTATTCCGCCAGGTATATTCCATATTTCATCATTCACCAATGTCCCCATCACTACGACATCTCCCTCCTTAGTCTCGTTGACCACTTTACCCACTTTTTGCTGTGCACCCCCCATCGTACCCTTGTACTGTCGCCGCGGTCGGCTGACAATACTGGATGCACTGGATGCAGTCATTCCAGCGTCAGGAACATAAGGTATGGGTTCCTTTTCGAGTTTGTTTTTCAACTTTTCTAATTCAATCCGCAATGAACCCTTTTTACTAGTTTCACTTCTAATTTCCTTTATCATTTTCTT
>Ga0114925_10001310_pt1 | contig 12160 bp, 10 predicted proteins | sample SumtaG_2_FD_87287 | JGI IMG/M metagenome (GOLD analysis project Ga0114925, IMG submission 87287) | Deep subsurface microbial communities from Indian Ocean to uncover new lineages of life (NeLLi) - Sumatra_00607 metaG | ecosystem: Environmental > Aquatic > Marine > Oceanic > Sediment | place... | reverse complement strand
ATTATTGTTTATGCGATAGACCCTTCTCCAGCTAAATGTGAATACATAAAAACTATTGCCAAGCTAAATCGTTTAGCTAATCTAAGAGTTATTCAGTGTGGTTTGTCTGACCAGGATAATCAAGTGTATTCCCACGCAGTAGATGAAAATTGGTTAAAGGACAACAATTACAATTCAGGAGGAACCCGATGGCATAATGTAGAAAAAGAGCAATCGACTGCTCAGAATAGAGAAAAGATTGAATTCGTAAAACTCGACACTCTGGTATCTAAAGGTATCATTCAACATCCGATTGGATATATACATTTTGATGTCGAAAATATGGAGGCACCGGCTATTCGGGGCGGTCTCAAACTATTTGGTCGAGATAAACCTATTTTATCTGCAGAAACACATACTGAACCGCACAAAAATGAGATTTTAGATATTTTACAACCATTGGGTTATCAATTTGTCGAAAAAATAGAACCAAATAGTATTTTTATGACAACTAAAGAATAGTACGAATCCAGGCCGGGGAGAAAACTCAGTACGTCCACGTAATGAATCTATAATGTTTGTATTCATTAAAATTATACGTAAACAGCGACAAAATTTTTATTCATATCCGCATCCTTTGGTAAAGAAATATGAATAAATTCACCGTCAACTTTACCCAACACTAGCATCTTATTAGGAATCAACGAAGAAGAATATAGTAAAACATGATCGGGACCGTTTCTGCGAAATGAGAAAATAGAATTTAATACGGGATCCGTCGAATCCCAATTACCTTTACAATACGAATTCCATGATTTCAATACATTTTTATAATCTTGGACTTTTTGCTTGACCGGTAGAATGTTTACACACGGTCTTAGTAAAATATTACGTAACTTAGCTATGTCCATTTATTTATAAAAATATAACGTGCCGCGAGTTTCCGGATCGGGATCGCTTTGAATCATATCTTCGTAACTACCAACTTTAGTGATACTAGGTCCCAGATCATCATAATAAAACCATTCAGACCCACACTTAAAATACGCTGTGTAATGCCCCGCTGAGGTCGGAGCATCTCCACTAATCATCATTCTTTGAAGCATATCGTCTTCATCTTCCTCTTCGCTCAATTCGTCAGTATATCCCTGATGCACAACAATTGCAAACAGTGTAAGTTTTTTACTTCTTTCCGGTAATTTTATAGTTTTATTTGGATTAATGTACGCTTCACAAAAACTATTGTTTAAGAAACTAACTCGGTGAACACTAAATACAAGATATGGCGCGTCCAAGACTTCTCTGGTTTGTAATCTACGGCGATAAATATTACCACCCGATCTAAATGAATTGTCTCGTTTAGGGTCAGGATTGTATAAGTCACCGCTATCATCCCTTGCTTTTAAAAATGATGAAAGTTTAATAGGGTCTGCGGTCGTACAGTAAGGTAACAATTCGGTTACTGGTACAGTATATGCTACACTGTCGTTTGTTCTGGTAATACTTGATGTACGTGTTAAATTCGCTTTCTTTGGTTTTTTAGATAAGTCATTCGTCCCGAATGTTGTTTCTCTTAATTTAAGACCGTTCATATTAAAGGTTTGCGCGAAAACTTCAAAGAATTCACTTGCATCCGCTTGCCCGGGTTGTAAAAAATTAGCCCCCGCACCCGCTAAAAATCCACCAGCTCCGGGTATTCGTGGACAACGAGCACACCCTTTTAAAGATTTTAAGAAATGTAAATTGTATGTTCTATTATTGAAAGGTAACTTTGCGCTGTTAACGGAAGGCACACTGCCTTGAAACCCAGCGCCTTGAATGCATCTTACCAGTCCAATTACAGAAGTTCGCAAGTTCTTTTTAGCCATGCCATGAGTAGTTTTTCGTTGCACACTTTTTCGTTGCACACTTTTTCTTGTTAATTCTAATTTTTTACCAACATAATCATTAGGTTTGACATTGAATAATAATGAAAATAACACACTGTCCATATAACAACTCCACCCACCAACATTTTTTAACCCAACTAAGGAATCACAGCTTATATTTTTGGGACGTCTGCATTTTTTGGTTTTAAGATCATATACCAGTCCTTGCTTTTTACATTCTGCTCTAAGTTGTGCTAAGGTCTTTTTCTTAACACGTGGTTTTCGAGACTTTTTCATACGCGGTTTTCGAGACTTTTTCACACGTGGTTTTCGAGACTTTTTCACACGTGGTTTTCTGGGTCTGCATTTGCCCAATTCTGGATCATATACTAACCCTTGCTTTTTACAAATCTCTCTGAGTTGTTTTATTGTAGGTTTTTTACGACTTCTAACTTTGGATTTGAGCATTTTATTTATAAGAAAACTTAAACAATTAAGATTTTTTACAAAATGTCTGCTCAAAGTTCACTTACTGCACCCAAATTCAAAGAAGAAAGTTCAATAAATACCACGTCTCGTCCACCCTTAACTGATTCTGAGACTCAGCAAGTTCTAGATGTTGGATATATTAACATCAAAAATCTTTGCCATGAGAGAAAATATGCCGACCCGCGCATTCCGGGTCAAGTTTACTCTCTACACTCTTTTGTACCGTCAGCTGGAGCTTCACCCGACGAAGACGGTATATATGGGATGATTAAAATTCGCGGAACGTTTTCAACGCCCGAAGAGGCTAATGAAAAAGCAGAGGACCTTATCCGAAATCATGATTCATATCATAAAATTTATCATGGTTGGGTTGGAAAGCCTCTACCGCTTACTGTAAAATCCGATTTTAGTGCTAAGGTTGAAGAAATCGATATTCAGCAAAAAGTGTCAAAAATTGTTCGCACTGAGATTAAGGATAAACGTCAGCAAGAGAAACAGCAAGTAAAAGAGATTCGCGAACGTGAGCGAAATCTCAAAGAGGCCGTGGAGCAAGAAGCCACGGATCCATACGAGAAATATACATGTCTTCGTGTAAAAAAGGCGCAAGTTATCTGGGGTTATATGGAGCATAGGAAAAAGTTAGCGGAGATGACCGACGTATTTAAGAAAACTTTGGCCGAAGTTCAAGAGATGGACGACGAGGACTCAGACTATGCTGTTAGATACTACGACAGATATATGGAGGCGAGACGATCCGCCGGTATTCCTGATGATAAAAACGATCAAAGTTTTATGAAATATCTTAACACAGACGTTAATGATCTTGAAGCATACGCTAAAGAGCAAGACAATCTGGCAATCAAGGACGATCCTAACTATCTGGTTTCTAGACTGGCCGGTAACACCGTTACAGTCGAACGACGAGCACAGCCAGATGACCCACCACCGCAAGAGGAGAAAAAACTTGATTCTGTACCAGAGGTCGCTGAAATTGAAGAGAGCGAAAAGTCAGATGTTATTAAGGACCTTGAAAATCCACCAAAAGAAGATTAGATGTAATATCTCTAAAAAAGATATATTACACAATTATTTAGCAATAGCCATTCCAAGAGTAACCAGTAATCCCAATCCCACAACACTGCCGGCAGATATACCGATTATTTCTCCTGTGGACATACCTTTACCACTGGATGACGGTGACGGTGACGGCCCTGGTTTTTTCTTTTGTTGTCCACTTGGTCCACCAATCACATTCTGCCCAAAACCATGTGGCTTGCATTCAAACCCACCTTCATTTTTGACGCATTTACCATCCTTTACATTTCCCATAGGATTTGTCATTTTACAAGATTGTCCGACTTTTTTACAAGCCTGGTGATGAGGTTTAGGAACAGGTCCAGTGGGGCATCCTGGCCCAGTACATACAATTTTACCATTTCTATCTTTCATTATACATGTCCCACCATGTTGCATGAACAAATCATAGTAGGTTCCAGTACCTGGTTTCGCCTTAATTCCAAGTGATTGCGGATCGCACACTAGAGGTTGCTCTTCACATGCTTCGGCGCATAAATCAGGATTACCCATTAAATTTCTGAGGGTCTCTCGATCTCCTTTTTGCACCGCATTCTCATACATCTGCGCTTTCTTTGCGCAACACTCTCCAAGTGTTTGATAAGGTGTTAAATACGGGGACGAAACTGACTCGTCACCCATGATTTCACACACACCGGTCTCGTCCATGTAAATTTTGTCATTACTGGAGATTCCGGCAATAAGCCGCTGTTTTACTTCTTCCTCTTGATTACAATTATTCATTTCGTATTTTATATAAGAAAAAATATTTTGGTTTAAACTTTTTTAAAGTAATAGAAAATGAGTAGTTTTCTATGGAAGCAAATTCCCAGCGAACCCGTCCCAGCTCCTGTAGCTGATGAAAATAGAGAAGAAATCTCGGAAGACACGACTTCTGAAGCAAATGATAACAATGTAAAAGCAGAAGTTACAACAACAGGGGCAGCGAAAGATGCTAGCACCGAAACAGAAGAATGTGGTGTATGTAATACAGAAAACGAGGAAAAGGATGAAGACTGTACAGACGCTGACAGTGATAATGACAGTGATAATGACAGTGAAGATGACAGCGATGATGCTAACAACGAAACAATCGGCAATACAACTTTCTCAGTTGATAAAGACGTTAAAAAATACATCGTTTCAATCAACGATCGACCTTTTTACACTGTAAATAACGAATTAGATGCAAGTAAAATTATGTGGAGTATTACAAAACGTCTTATTACTAATTTGAATCGCGATTTTGCATATCACTTGCGTGTTTCAGCGAGAGGTGTTAACCGTCTAGATATATTTTCAACGTATAAATTTTGGATTTTGTCTTACGAAAACCTTGCACATAGCGTTTCTTATCATCGTGTTTATGGGGCCACTATAGACAAATAATAAAATTAAATTTTTATTTTCGGAATTGAAAAATGAAAATTATTTTAAAAAATCCAATAACTAGTAACTAGCCAATGGAAAAGGTAACTTGGAAAATTTTAAAAGAGAATAGAAGCGATGCGTTGTACTTAACACACGTATCCATGTTCAAACACAGAGGGAAATTCTGCATCGACAGAAACAAAAGAGATAAATTTTGGGACGCATATTGCACTGCTCTTGAGGAAAATCCTCAAGTTAAATTTGGAATCGCTGAAAAGCCACAGGCATATCTTCCGGTATTAGTAGATGTGGACATTAGGCGCAAAATGGATGATGACGAGGATACACCAATTTCTATATACAACAAAGAACACGTAAAAAAGCTAATAGAAGTATATCAAAACGTACTCAAACAAATCCTGGAAGAATACACCGATGAAGATCTGACATGTGTTTTTCTAAACAAAAAACCTTATTTGACAAGAATGAAGGATGGTATTTATACCAAACACGGTTTTCACCTACATTTTCCCAATATTTTTCTTGGTCGCGTAGACCATGAAGTACATCTCATTCCAAGAATAAAAGACCAAGTGGCAAAAAATAAAATATTCGCTGATGTCGGTTTTGTAGACTCTGCAAGTTTAATCGATACGAGCTACTGTAAAGTACCATGGTTGATGTATGGCGGTAGAAAAGGAGAAGACAAAGACTCGTATTTAGTTGACAGTGTTTATGATTGTAATCAGAAAACAATTTCGTTGGAAGACGCGTTTAGCAATTACAAATGCTATGACAAGGATGAGACAGAAATCGATATTAAATCATCGATTAAGAAAAACCTTCCACGTATCTTAAGTATCATTGCTTATGGGAGAGATATTAAGACATTGAAACCCGGGCTTCCAGCTCCTATGGATGTGAATCGTAGAATCAAGCCAAAAAGAACCCGTGAAGAAAGACAGGACTTGGATTTTCACAATAATATTGATATGGTAAAGAGATTGACAATGATGCTGAGTAGAAAACGAGCCGAAGATCGAAACGAATGGATTCGGATAGGTTGGATTTTATACAACATCGGTAACGGCTGTGATGAAGCAAGGGATATTTGGCTCGACTTTTCCAGACAATGTGATGACAAATTTGACGAAACAGAGTGTATTACACAATGGAATAGAATGGTCAAAAAAGATTACAGTATTGGTAGCTTGAGACATTTTGCATCTATCGACAGTCCAAAGGCTTATGATAAGCTGAGAGATGAAAATGTTAAAAAATACATTCAACAATCTTTGGGAGGATCGCATAACGATATTGCAAGAGCGTTGTATGAATTGTATGGTACCGAATTTATTTGCGCTAGCATACGACATAAATTATGGTATCAATATCAAAACCACAGATGGAGAGAAATTGAAGAAGGAATTTATTTGAAAAAGAGAATTTCGACTGCTATCCTAGAAAAATATAGTTCACTGTCAAAAGAATATTTTGATAAACTAGCTAACGCACAAGATCAGGGCGAACAAGCGATGTATAAAGAGAGAATCAGGCAACTAATGAAACTTGTTAATAATCTTAAAAGTGCTCCGTTTAAAAACAATGTAATGCGAGAATGCATGGAAGTTTTTTACGACGGTAGTTTCACCAAAAAACTAAACAAGAATCCGTATCTGGTAGGATTTCAGAACGGTGTATACGACACTCGTATACATGCTTTTCGCGAAGGTAGTCCAGATGATTACATATCTTTGCAGATGGCTATCGAATATAAAAGATTTGACGACACAGCGGTTGAAGTACAACAAGTGAACGATTTTTTGAGTAAAGTTTTTCCTGATAAGAGTGTGCGAGATTATTTTCTCGATACTTCGAGTGATGTATTTGTGGGAGGAAATCAAAGTAAAATTGTACAAGTCTGGTCGGGTGAGGGTGATAATGCGAAATCTGTAACCCAAACCTTATTTGAAAAAATGCTTGGTGATTATTCAGTAAAATTACCGACATCACTGATTATTGGAAAGAGAACTCAATCAAGTGCTGCATGTCCAGAGCTAGTGAGAGCTGGTAATGGTGTAAGATTCGCAGTTCTACAGGAACCAGATCAAAAGGATGTTATTAATATTGGTATTCTCAAGGAGCTTTCGGGTAATGACACATTTTTCGCTCGGGGTCTTTTCAAAGAAGGTGGAGAGATTACACCAATGTTTAAACTTATCCTTATTTGTAATGAGCCTCCACAATTACCCTACGGAGACAAAGCTGTTTGGAATCGAATTAGGCTTCTTCCATTTGAAGCAACATTTTGTGATGATGCTCCTGATACATTTGAAGAGCAATTGCTTCAAAAGAGATTCCCAAAAGATCGACAGTTTGCTGATAAAATCCCTGGTATGATTGAAGCTTTTGCATATATGCTTCTCGAGCATCGAAAGGTAATAAGACAACATATCGAACCACCCAAAGTTAAAATGGCAACGGAAGGGTATCGGAAGAAAAACGATATATATCGTCAATTTATCGAGGAGTGTATTATTGACGACGCGAAGGCCAAAATTTCTCTTCTGGAGTTGTACACAGCTTTCAAAGAATGGTTCAAGGAAAGTTTACCAAACCATCAAATACCTGTAAAAAACGATGTTCTTACCTATTTTACAAAATCTTGGGGAGAACCCGGGCGAGGTGTTCGCTGGATTGGCAAGCGTATGCGAAAACTCCAAGATGATGTCGATTCAGGAAATGCTCTCGTGTTTGATGATGAAGACGATGCTGATCATTTACCAGACCTATAAAATTACTATTCATTCATAAAAGAATTAATAGTAGGTTACTTGTATTTTTTGAAATCTTATCATTTCCGAAACTGAAATTTTTCACCTCTTTTTTGAAATAGGTGGAAGATGAGCTTAACTGATTTAAAAACCATTGAAAGTTTACAATTTGGAATATTATCAAGCAAGGAGATACTAGAGAGGTCGGTTGTCGAGGTTACTTCGGCAAAAATAAGTAATGACTCATTAGAAAATACAGTATATGATCCCCGAATGGGAGTAATGGAAAGAAACAAAATATGCCCCACTTGCGAGCAGGACTGTAGGCACTGTCCTGGACATTTTGGACATATTTCGCTGTCCATCCCAATAGTTCACCCACTTTTGTATAAATTTGTGCTTCAAATGCTTCGTGTTTTATGTGTAAAATGCTCCAAATTTTTACTAACAGAAGAATTTATCAAGTTACATAATTTACAAAAGTACACTCAAAACTTGAGATTTCAAAGAATACTGAAACTCGTGGAAAAAAGTTCTACGTGTTTACATTGTCTCGAAACGCAACCTAAAATTACATTTTCACCCACCGAGACGTGTTTTTTAATGGCTTACAAAAATGCTGCCGGGAAAGATGAAAAGATAGCTTTGACAGCAGATGAAATTTCAAAAAGATTCGAAAACATCGCAGATAATGAGGTTAGGTTGATGGGATTTAATCCTGAAATGATGCATCCCAAAAATTTAGTTTTCTGGCATTTACCGGTATTACCACCAGTTGACAGACCTTATGTAATTGCTGATGGTATGACATGTGATGACGATATAACCATTCAATACCAAGAAATAATCAAAATTAACAATCACTTGGCAAATCCCAATACACCCCAGAATAAAAGACAAAAATACCATCAATCAATTAAATTTCGGGTGAAAGCTTTATTTGATAACAGTCAGAATAAAGCTAAACACACGAATGGGAGACCTTTTAAGGGGTTCAAGAAAAGGATTTCCGGCAAAGAAGGACAGGTTAGATCAAATCTTATGGGTAAGCGCGTTGAAGAAGCAGCGAGAACAGTCATCGGCCCAGATCCTACACTTAAAACTGGGCAAATAGCTATACCTCCCCAAGTTGCTAAAATATTGACCGTGACAGAAAACATAAATCAATATAACATCCACGAAATGCAACTTCTTGTAGACAAAGATCTATGTAATGTAGTAACTAGGGGTAAATCCCGTATTAATCTTAAATACGCGACAAGAACTCATGGTACTATATTGAAGGAGGGTGATATTGTAATTAGAAACAAAACAAAATTTACAATAACAGACAAAGGTCCATGGACTGTTGATTTCGAATTGCAAGAGGGTGATAAATTTAAACGGGACGGAAAGAAAAAAGATGTGTCTTTACCGGGTAGAAAAAATTTCGCATTACAAATTGGAGATAAACTTGAAAGGCAACTAAGAGACGGAGATATTGTACTTCTTAATCGGCAACCCACACTTCATAAGGGTTCTATGATCGCACAAACCGTTGTAATCAGACATGGAAAAACCATCAGAATGCCTCTAGCGATCACAAGTACCTTCAATGCTGATTTTGATGGTGATGAAATGAATATTCATGTACCCCAGAATCATCGTAGTAGAACGGAACTACATGAACTGTCACATGCAAAACATTTGTTAACATCAGCACAATCAAGTAAATCAAACTTAAAAATTGTACAAGATTCACTTCTTGCTAATTATTTGATGACCAAACCCGATATGAAAATGACCAAATCACGTTTTCACAATATTTGCAGCAAATCCGAATGGTCTATTTCAGAGATTAATAAAAAAGAGCGTCGAATTACTCGTGTCTTAAAAAAGTACAACAAACCATGGTCTGTCTACTCTGGTAGAGGACTTTTCTCAATGATGTTACCGGATAATTTCTTTTATGAAAAACGCACTGGTGCAAATCCTGATGAACCTGTTGTTATTATTAAAGAGGGCACATTATTAGCGGGAACTATTTCTAAATCCGATTTAGGAGGAGGACATTCGTCCATTCTCCGAATTATAATCAAAGAATATCCGGTACAAGTAGCGCTTGATTTTATAGATAATGTCCAGTTTTTACCAAATGAGTGGCTTATGTATCATGGATTTTCAGTAGGAATCAAAGATTGTATCGCGACAAAAGAGGAAGAAATCAAGATGGCTATAGATAAATGTTTTATGGAAGCCACTCTTGCTGAGCAGACTACAAAAAATCCAATCATCAAAGAAGCCAAGATCAATGAAGCTTTGAGTAAAGCCAGAGATATTGGTATGAAATTGGCCAAAGACGCTTTACGGAAAGATAATAATTTTATTTCAACTGTGACTTCCGGGTCGAAAGGAGATTTTTTTAACATCGCTCAGATCGCGGGATTAATGGGTCAACAAAATTTTTCAGGGCAGCGGATTAAACCAGCTCTGAATAAAAATCGCAGACCTCTAGTGCATTATCCCTTTTCTAAAATGACTCAAGATGTCGAATATGAATCCAAGGGATTTGTACGGAATTCCTTTATTCATGGTTTGTCTCCCCAGGAGGGTTGGTTTCACGCGATTACGGGCAGAGAAGGAGTTACAGATACGTCTATGAAAACGGCAAGAACTGGTTACATACAACGTAAACTTATTAAGGTCGCCGAAGATATATCTACACATTATGACGGAACCGTAAGGTACGCCAACGGTAGCATTGTACAGTTCGCGTATGGAGAAGACGGCTTGGATGGTTCAGAAACAATCGTAAGAAAAGGCCAGCCGGAAATATGCGACATGAAACGCATGATTCAAAAACTTAATTTCGAGTATGAGAAAAGAACTATGATAAGAGAAAAATGGTGTGGGCTTATTCAAAGGTTGGGAATGAAGCTGGTAGATAGTGATAAAAGCACCTGTGATACAAGTGATAGTGTATCATCTTCATCTGATGAGAACGAAGAAAGCTCTTCACAAACTACTTCTAGTTCCGATCAAGAATCAGATATTTCAACCGGTGATGAGGAGGAAGACGTTGCAACCGGTGATGAGGAAGAAGACGTGGCAACCGGTGATGAGGAGGAAGACGAAGAGTATGATGAATCCAATGATTCCGAAGAGGAATACGACGAAGATGAGGAAGATGTTGATTTGGGTTGGTAAATTTTTATTATCAAAGTATAATAAAAATGCATTTCTGGTATGATACCAGGCACGATTGGGATCAAGAAAGTTTGTCGAAGAAGGGGTGGATGTTTCCTTGTTACTTTTGTGGTCAAATTACATCCAAATATAAAACTCACACAAAATTTAAATTTAGTGACTGCGTCTTAGATGTAGATATACAAACATGCAAGGATTGTAATAAAAAAACATTAGGGAGTATCAATGAAGAGTATCTTACGTTGTATCGCGATAGCAAGCTTTCAAATCGCTAAAAGAATCCCATGGAACACCTTCAACTTGTCTGCATTTACCTTTTTCGTTAACATAACTTCGACAAGCTTTTAAACAAGATGAATAAGTTCTGTGTTCCCCTGTTTTATTGGGCTTGCAACCGTTCATACCACATGTAAAAAAATCCCCTTCTTCTAAATTTTGATTATTATCTGTATCTTGTTTAATCAAAAAAATTGCAGCTATAATTACACCCATACCAAGTAGCGTCAAAAATATTATCACCATCTTTATTAAAATCTATAAAACTTAGAAATTGATTTAAATATAATCACGAGAACATAAAAAATGTCTGGTTTCACTGCAGATTTTAATAAAAGACTTAACGATTTAATAGATCAAACCGTAAAGGATTTTTTTCAAAAAATACACGAACGTTATGATATTCCTTTGAAAGAACTAAATGAAATTAGAATAGGAGCAAGCTCACAAGACCCCGGATCAAGTGTGACAAAAGAGGGGATAACATTTACAGCATCAGAACTAATGGGTAAGTCGACCGCAACTCTTAAGGCCTTGTGTAAATCAAATGGTAAGAAAAATTATAGTAAATTGAAAAAGATAGAATTGATAGCGATGCTTACTGGAGCTACAGTTAGCGATGTACCTAGCCCTGTTAAAGCTAAGAGCAAATCGAAAACGAAGAAGCAAAAGGTGCCGGAGCCCCCTCAAGTGATCAAGAGTAAAGTTGTCCCTAGTGAATTTAAGATCAGGAGAAATGATAACGGTGATTATATGCATTCTGAAACAGGGTTAATTTTTGATAAGGAGACAAAACAAGTTATCGGTATATTATCCAGATGAAGGTAATAAGAATCTAACGGAGGAAGATATAATCACATGCAAACAATATAATTTTGCATACGTTCTTCCAGAAAATTTAATCAAAAAAGGCCAAGTTACTATTTCAAAGGATAAGGAAGATAATATCGCCGACCTAGGCATCCCTGACGAAGATTTGTTAAGTGAAAATGATCAACCTGAAAGTGATGTAGACATCGGTCTCGAAGAGGAAGAAGTCGTTGAGGATGATGAAGAAGTCGTTGAGGATGATGAAGAAGTCGTTGAGGATGATGAAGAAGTCGTTGAGGATGATGAAGAAGTCGTTGAGGATGATGAAGAAGT
>Ga0114925_10001309_pt1 | contig 12161 bp, 33 predicted proteins | sample SumtaG_2_FD_87287 | JGI IMG/M metagenome (GOLD analysis project Ga0114925, IMG submission 87287) | Deep subsurface microbial communities from Indian Ocean to uncover new lineages of life (NeLLi) - Sumatra_00607 metaG | ecosystem: Environmental > Aquatic > Marine > Oceanic > Sediment | place... | reverse complement strand
GTGGCTGATTATGAGGCGTATGTAAATGACTAATATAGATGGCTAATCCTAAAAAATGCCCTTATAAAAAAGGTTGTAATAAAGATTGTAATAATTGTGCTTGGACTTATTTTTAAGGAGAAATTTGTTTGGGTAACCGGAGAAAATAATAATGACAATTAGTAAAACAATAGGCGATAAAATAGACAAAGTTGCATGGGATATTTTTGATCTGTATTGCGTGTCTGAGCCGGCAAGTTTAGACTCGTATGGTCTTGATAGGGAGTGGCGCACAGTAAGGACGCAACTAAATGCTTTTTTGCATCGCCATCCCGACAAAGACGAGATGATTTTGCTACAAGATGTTTTAAACACGATGAAACAAAAACCAACCACACTTGTTGGAGCAATTAGACTCATGGAGACAGGAGCTATTAAAATAATTAACAATAGGAGAAAATAAACTATGTGTAAAGAAAATAAAAAAGAAAATTCGATAGAATTAAGTACAAGTTGTTCCATTGATAAATGCTATCCTCCAATGCCGAGAGTTAAGGTTTTAGCCGAAAAGAAAATAATTATTGAGAAGTTACGAATATTTATTAACAAAAATAGTTTAGAAAATTGGAGTGATACTCCTGACTTTATTCTAGCAGAATATCTTTTCAATTGTTTTGAAAATTTTAACTTAACAGTAAATACAGCAAGGAGCAAATAATGATAGGGGAGATAAATTATGATACCCAGCATTAATAAAAGACATATTTGTTATCATCCAGAAATAATAATGTGTTCTACCTCTTGCTACGATTGTAAATGGTGGCGCGAAGATAAGGAATAAATTATGATAGGTGACATAATTAAATTAGGCAGCACGATTTTAGATAAAATTTTTCCGGATAAGGAAGAAGCAGAAAAAGCTAAAATAAGACTTTTAGAACTTCAAGAAGCTGGTGAATTAAAAGAACTTGACGCGTCAATGAATAATATCATAGCAGAGGCTAAAAGCGCAGATAAATGGACGTCACGTGCGCGTCCTTCCTTTATGTATGTAATGTACGCAATGATATTAATGTCCCTTCCCATGGGAATTTTACACGCTTATAATCCACAATTAGCCTCTTCGATAGCTCTTGGATTGCGCGAATGGTTGGCGGCATTGCCAGATCAAATGTGGTGGCTATTTGGGGTGGGATATTTGGGTTATGGAGCCGCACGCACAATTGATAAACACGGAATTTTTAAAAAAAAATAAAATGTAGGTGATTAAAATGAAAAAAATAAGTTTACCATTTGACCGCGAAGATTATTTATTTTTCCTCGGAATATTATTAATATTAATTAGTCTCATTTCTTTAGGTGAAATTTTAACGCCTATGGGTCAAAAGATAGTAGGCGAGATATTTGATTGTTTAAAACTTTTAGGTGGTATTTGGTGTTGTTATTTATTACTAAGAAAATGGAACAGTCTACCGAGAATAGAACGAATATCATATTTAACTTTCTGTAGTATCTTACCCATTTTATGTGCATATAATTTTTATTGTGTCATATTCCTGCATGAAACCATTAATTATATGTTCAATATGTGTTATCACCTTATTGTTTTAAATCTATATATGGGACTTTTATGGCGAATAATAACGGAAACGGAAAAACGGAATTAAAATCTTATGTGATATTAATCACAGGGATAATTCTTGCTATTACTACTTTTTCTAAATGGGGAAATAAATTATATTATTTTATATTTAGAGGTGGTACATCAACATCTAAATTTGAATTCTTTGCGATTTTAATTCTTACTGTAATCATTTCTTATATTGCAACTTTAATCACGAAAGAACGTAAAGAAAGAAAAAAGCAAGCTGAGGAAATTATCAATAATATTGATACTAAGATCAATAATAAAGTTAATAAGATTTTTAATTTACTTCAAGAAGAAGTAAAAGAAACCAAACAAATGGTAATGGAGTTTGACAAAAAGTTTGATATTATATACCAAAAAATAATTGATGTAGCTAATAAATAATTTTTATTTAGTTAAACACTAAAATCTTTATAAAGACGTACATCTATCACAAAGATCTCGAAAGTCTTCAATGTCATTTGGTTCCTCATAAAAATCCGATTCTTCGATCTCTCCTTTCGCTATAGCCGCTTCTTCTCTTAAATAAGCCATGGCATTATTATGCGCTCGAATCTCAGCAGTCTTCATTGTTTTTCTCCTTAATTAAATAATACAACGTTAAATTCCTACCTTTTTATCCGGAAAGCCCCAGATACGATCATCATTGTATAAATCATCATCTAGTAAGCTAATATTTAATAATGGATTATCGCTTATTTTTTCCATATTTTTTTCTCCACGCTAATATTTTCCAAAAAGCTATCCAAAATATAATAATACAGCTTATTATAATATAAAACACACCTAAAATTGCTTGATATGCATAAACATAAAAAACTAATTGATTACACCCCCATAGAAACATTAAAATACCTATAACAATTAAGATTATCCAAGGAAATAAATATAAATATTTTCGTTTAATCTTCATCATCATCTAAACCTATTAATTCATCAATTTTATTTGACCATTCTAACCAAGTACTATAAAATCCAAACCAATCTTGCGCGTACATAGTTACCATCCATTCTTTTCTTTTTTTACGATGGGCAATAGTTGGGATATTGGCACCAGCATCTTCTTGTGCTTTTTCTAATGCTATTCTAATATTAAGGGTTTCACAATATTTAACTTCTTGATAAATGCGTGGTAATCCCACACAATCAGAAGCATCAGGATTATTGCCACAATATTGCTGGGAACGCCTTACATCTTTAAAGCCATGATCTCGGCAATATTTAGCCCATTCACGCTCACCGCGTCCACCTTTCTTTTTACTATTTATCTTTTTCATTGTCATTATCTTTAATTAAATAATATAATCTTTGTAATCTTTCAATATTTCTCATGGCTTTTTTAGCTTTAATTATTTGTTCCTTTTCAAAACCGGTCGCTTTATCAATCATCACTTCAATATTACTTCGTTGTTTAATAGAGATATGCATTTCTTCCAAGCTCCACAATAAATAATCTCTCATAGCTTGTATCTCTAGCATTTTTTCAAGGACATTACGTTTTTGTTTACTATTTATCTTTTTCGGCATTTTCTTTCGCGTCCATTAATCTTTGTAAATGCTCCCTATCAAACTTGGAATAACAAATAATATCTATCGGCTTTATTTGTAAAGTATATTTCCAGTCATGATAAAAAGTAACATCTTCTTTAATCTCCCATTTATTTAGAGGAGCAAAAAGTAACATCATATATTCAGCAATTTCAAATTCGTTAGTATATCCATGACATTTGATTGCACCATTAAATTCTTTATATAAAGATTCCCATTGTTTAAAAAAATCTATAATTTCTTGACCTTGTTTTGTCATAATACAATCCTCCGGTTTATTTTCTTTTTCAAAACATTCTTCCCATTGATCCATATAAAGAGATTTTTGTAACTTTTTTCTCATTCAATCCTCCAATTTATCTTTAAGAAATTCAATATATTTCTCTGTTTTATGATGATAATAAATATCAAAAGTATCTGGTTCGGCTTCTTGTTTCCATAATAAAAATAATACACTTCTAATGCGTTGAGATTGGCTTTTAGATTCAATATCCTTATTTACTTTTATTTCTGGAGCATCTATTATGTCCAAAGGTTTTAAAGTAACATCAAGATTAATTCCTTGTAAATTCATAATCTCGGCTTTTTCACTTGTAGACAATTCAGGAGTAGCAAGAGTTAAACCTAAAGATTTGTCGATTTTAGCTCTAATTCCATTTAAGACTGCATTAAAAATTATTATTTTCATTAGTAACTACACCCAGACCAAGACCCACACCAAGATCTAGCTCTAGACCCAGACAAAAAGCTTAATTTATATTTATTCATTTTAATTCTTTTTGTAATTTATATAAAGCCAATAGATGCACAAATACTGACCAACCTTTCGAAATAGCTTCTTTACTAATTATATGCTCGTGATAGCTTCCGGTCGCTTTATCTATCTGTAAGATTATATGCTTTTGTATAAGAGGCTTAAACATCGTTACGTCTTCAATACTACACCCTACTGGCCCATTTTCCACTTCATAAGCAGCAGCATAAGCAGCTAATTGGATAATCATTTCAGGATAAAAACCATCGCTGGTTTTAAAATCTACCACCGCAAGCTCTGTACCTTCCTCTGTTGGTATTTCTGCTATAAGGTCAAGCGTACCGCCGTATTTATAAAATCTATTGGTAACGAGCATCTCAGTAGCTTTATAAATAGGTTTGGTTTTTTCTTCCCATTTTAGAAAACCTATAAATGCTTGTTTAGCATATTTTATGTTATTATTACAATATTCTTCCCATTTAATGTTATTTTTTGTTTTAGTTGGATCTTTTCCTTTCAAAATCCTATTAACATGATCATGTATAAGTGAGTGGGCAAGTGTACCGATTTCGGCAGCATTATCACGAACTTTGGAGGGATCGTTGCCTTTTAAACCTTCGGTTCCTGCCCACTTAATTAATGCAAATTTATTCCATCCTAATTGTGAACCTATAATTGTGGTAACACCAGGTACACGTTTACCATTGATTTTATAAATTGTATGTGCTTTTAATTTATTCATTGGCGAAGATTTCCTTTTTGCCTCTATTTGAGACGGCGTATATTAATACACCATCTACAACCGTCCTGTAATGATTATATGGTTCGCCTTCCTTTTTGCTGCACGTACATTTCCATGAGCAAATTGGTGCAAATTTTGCCATATTAAACCCGCAAATTTGAACAGAATCCTCCTCAATAGCTATTATCAGTTTCTTCTTTTTTATGTCTCTTATTTTCTTTTGTACTTTTTTAATCTCAGCTAGTTCTTTATGTTTATTAAATCCAGTATCACAAATTGATTTATCTATTTTATTAATCACAATTATCTCCTCCTAATTTCTTTTTTAATCCATAATAAGCACGCCAAATAGAATTTGTATCTTCTTTATTTTCAAATTGATTAACAGCATCAATAGCAATTTTATGAGCATTTTTTAAATCAGTCTGTTGTTCAATATCTGCAATGATATCTAATATTTTTGGATTAAATGTTTCTTGGTTTTTAGATGGTGCTTTTGCATAAGTCTTCTGTGGCGTTGTAACATTTCCATTTTCTTCAGGTAAATCTTCATTTGCAAATAAATCTATACCTAATCCATGTAAAGCAATTGCTTTAGCCAAACATCGTTGAATAGATGTATTTATCTGAAATGCGTCCGGATCGAAGATGGGTGCATTTTTATGATTTAAAACTGGATGTATTTGTGCAAGAGTTACATTATTGACTGTAACAGCAACTTCAACATAACATCCTTTCGTATCTTTAATATATGGTAATTGTGCTTCTCCAAATTTTTTAACTTCCCAAAAAGCACCAGGATATTTTTCTCTTAAAAATTTAACGGCCCATGCCCATGATAGATAATCAAATTTACCTTTCTTTTTAACATATTTACTAACATCAATTGCTGCTAATTCTTTAAAAGTATTTATTTCATTTTCCATGTTTATCACCATAATCAGTTAAAGCATCTCTTTCATCTGGTGGTCCTTCCTCGTATGGTGTTCCATCTGGGTGAGTATATAAAATTTTACTAAGCATTTCGTTTATATCTATCATTTTTTCTCCTTATTTTTAAAATAAATTCCCACGGATACATCTTAAAAAGTAACATTATAACTGAAGAAAATACTAATGTTGCCATTAAGATTGTCAACAAAATCAAAAAAATTAATGCAAAGTAATACATCATAATTAATTCTCCAAAGTCAATTAATAAATATGTTACATGGGTAGTATAATATATTATTATAGTTTGTCAAGCAGTTTTTATAATTAGTTGACAAAATTTATTTAAGTGATACAATAAAAATACTATGGAAAATGAAAAATTATCAATAGAATATATCTGTGGAAATTTTGGAATTAATCAATCGCAAATGGCAAGAATTTTAGGTCGAACGGAGACTACTATTCATAGTCGAAAAAGAAAAAAAATTCTTTTGCGTTTGGAGGAAGTACATCAAATTTGGAAATATCTTGAAAAAGAGCAAAGAAAACACCGAAAATTCTTTTTTTCTATATGGGATACTTATTTAAAAAAATAAAAAAGGAATTACTATGCCAAAATGGATGAATGTATTAGAAAATAGTAAATTAACTCCTCAAGTAAAAAAAGAAATAAAAAAGGCTGTTTTATATCATTTAGATATTAATGATAATGATAAAATTATAAAAGCATATTTATATATTAAAAAAGATTTGCTTACTTTGGATAACAATATATCCAAACATTTCACTACTAGCGGAAAGTGGACTTTAATAATTATTATAACAAATAATAAAACCGAGGCTGTATTATAAATTAATTTACTTGTCATAAATAAAAATCCAGTGGTCTCGGTTTTATTTCTATATAATTTCAGCACTCAAAAAAAATAATCTCTCACAAAAACAAATCATTTTTACTGCCTTAAATTGATTAAAATAGCTTATTTTTTTATGCACTCCTTTAGTTTAAAATTTTAAAACAATTTATAATAATTAAAGGAAATTGACTGTGGAAAATACCGATAAATTAATTAAAGCAACTTTACAAGGAAATATTTCGGCTGTAAAAACTCTTGTATGGAATGAACTACTTTCAGAAAGTGCTTTCCGAGCGGCTTTATGGTGGGCTTGCCGAAAAGGTAAATTAGATATCGTTGATTTTTTAATTTCTTATACCAAAAAACGTAATAAAGATGATCCTTATAAATACGATCTTGAATTTAATATTGCTTTTTATCAAGCACAACTAGAAAACCAACAGGAAGTCTTGGGTTTTTTAATAGAAAATATTCCATCAAATAAATTAAAAATAGGCTCTAACAATGTTAAAAATAAATAACAAATTTAAAGAATTATTACCGCCATTAACAGAAGACCAAAAAGCTGGCTTAGAACAAGATATATTACTACACGGCTGTTTGGAACCATTAATAATCTGGAATGACACACTAATTGATGGTCACCACCGCTATGATATTTGCCAAAAGCATGATATTACATACGAAATTAGGAATATGCAATTTGATTCTGAAATGGACACTATGTATTGGTGTTGGTCTAATCAAAAGAATAGGCGGAATTTGAGTAAGTATGAATTAATTGCTAAAGCTTTAATGTTTGAGGATTGGCTTGTTGAAAAGGCTAGAGAACGAATGTTAATTGGTAAAAAGATCGACCCTACGCCAACATTGGCGGAAGGTGAAAAAGGTGAAACACGCGATCAAATAGCAAAATATGCTGATTCTTCACATGGAACCGTAGATAAAGTTAAAGCCATAGAAGCCAAAGCACCGGAAGAAATAAAACAAAAACTTAAAAAGCAGGAAATTAGTATTAATAAGGCTTATGGTGAGATTAAGAAAGAAGAAAAACGCACCGAAGTTTTAACACAATTAAATGATATAAAAGCAAATGAAATAAAGAAAATTAAAGGCTTATATGACGTAATAGTTATTGATCCACCTTGGCCAATTAAAAAAATCGAGCGTGATATTGCATCCAATCAAGTTGAATTTGATTATCCAACTATGACTATAGAAGAAATAGAACAAATAAATATTTCTTATACAGATAATTGTCATATTTGGTTATGGACAACACATAAATTTTTACCAATTGCATTCAACTTGTTGCAAAAGTGGGATCTTAAATATATTTGTACATTTGTATGGCATAAAAATGGTGGTTTTCAGCCTTTTGACCTTCCGCAATACAATTGTGAATTTTGTTTATATGCACGTAAAGGAACGCCATTTTTTGTTGATTTAAAGGACTTTTTTACATGTTTTAATGCTCCTAGAACCAAACATAGCGAAAAACCAGAACAATTTTACGAGATTGTTAGACGTGTAACAGCAGGTCGAAGGCTTGATATGTTTAATCGTAGAAATATTGATGGATTTGATGGATGGGGTAATGAATTGGATTGATAATAAAAAATGGTCAGATAAATTTTTACCAGAAATAAAACAAATTTGTGGTTTACATTTAATTGGGGAACCGCCAATTATAGAAGATATGCAACATAATACAGATTTAATTGTATTAAATATGATGCCAAAAAGAGTTGCATGTAGAATTAGACGCTTTTCATATTATGGTAAGTATCATAATGATTTTACTATTCGAGCAAAATTACCAAATGGTACAGAAACTGAATTAACAAAAATTATTAAAGGTTTTGGTGATTATATTTTTTATGGATTTTCTGATCACCAAGAAAATAAATTGTTTGCTTGGAAGTTAGCTGATCTTAGTATTTTTAGGCTCTGGTTTGCAAAACAATTGGCAACGGGAAATTTCAAGAAATTCTTACATAAAAATACTGATGGTTCTTCACAATTCTATTCATTTAAATGGTCAGATTTTCCGCTAAATTTTATTATAGATGAGTCAAAGGATTCCCAACAATGACAAATAAAAGATATTTTTGGTTAAAATTAGATCGTAATTTTTTTAAGCGCCATGATATTAAAATCATAGAATCACGTCAAAATGGCAAAGATCACATTTTATTCTATTTGAAATTGCTTGTTGAAAGCATAGATCATGAAGGTGAATTAAGATTTAATGATACCGTCCCATACGACGCAGAAATGCTTGCAACTATAACAAATACTAACATTGACACTGTTAAACAAGCCATTCAATTATTTACTAAATTAAAAATGATGGAAATCTTTGACGATGGCACAATTTACATGAATGAAGTGGTTAAGATGATTGGTACGGAAACCGCGTCAACACAGCGTTCTAGAAAACATAGAGAAAATAAAATGTTGCAATGCAACAATGTGCAACAAAATTGCAACACAGAGAAAGAGAAAGAGTTAGATAAAGAGACAGATATAAAAGAAAAACATAAAAAAGAAAAAAATATATATACAGAAGATTTTGAAACTTTCTGGGGGTATTATCCAGAACGTTCAGATGGACACAATAAATCTGGAGCATTTAGAAATTGGAAAACAAGACTAAAAGATTATACGCCTGAACAATTAATCAATACAGCAATTAACTATCAAGCTTTTTGTAAAGCAAAAGAATATACAAATACTGATTATGTTTACAATGCTAGTAATTTCTTAGGCCGTAATAAACATTTCATGGACTATCAACAACCAAAGGAGATAAAACAAAATGCAACAATTAATAAACAAAAAACAGCCAGAGAGCATGGCTCCGACGTCGCAAAATGGCAAATTGAAGGCATCAAGGAAAGCATTAGTGAAATGGATGCTTTTGAAGATGCAGGCAGTGTGGGGAGCTAAATTTACGGCAAATATTGCAGAGAAAGAAATTTTTGATTTAACAATTAATGAATGGTATTGCGCTTTAATTGATCTTACTGATAAACAAATAGTAAAAGCTTATGAACACGCTAGAGCTACGTTAAAATTTCCACCTACACCGGTGGAGATGCGCGAATTTGCTTTAGATATTGTATCGACAGCAAAAGCTTATGATCTTGCAAGTAGTAATAAAAATTTAGAATATCGTCATTTACTTCCAAGTTGGGAATGGGATAATTTATCTGGAAAAGAAATACAACAAGCTTTTTATGCTGCTTACAATAATTTTCGTGATCAAAAATTAATTCCATTGCAGAAAAATCTATTAGAAACAAAAAAAGGAGATCAATAAATGATTGAACATACCATCCGAACAAAAGGCGGAGAACTAAAAAAAGTAAAGCTTACACGAAGCAAAGCAATAAAAATTCATTGCACCGAATGTTGTGGTTATGAATACCATCCAAAAGAATGTGAAATTAAAGAATGTCCTTTATTTCCATATCGGGGTAAGAGTGAGGCTGGAATATCAAATCCTAGGTGATTTTAGATAGGAAAAAGGTATGGTAATAAAATTATCTTTACTTTTTGGTATCTACCTACAGGGTAGGGTAAGAAAATCGCGCTATCGGCTTCTAAGGAGCTTTTTATCGTAACTAATCTAATAAGCTTTTAAATCATTTTCCTGCCTAATCCCTTTTTAATAAAATTTCTTTAATTTACCATTTGGCAATGTTTGCATTCCGCATGCTCTTAATGCCATCGCGTCAAAATATTCTTTTGTGTATTTTTCCATGATTAATGTCTCCTTAATAAATTTTATTTCTCCTGTTTGAATGGTAACCTTTTTCTCCTATTATTTTTAATAACATTTGTTCTGCTTCTTCTTTAGTTTTAAAACAGAATGTCCACTGGTTATTATCTATATCATCGTCGAGCATTTCCATATCAAATCGCCAAGGATCTAAATATATATCGGTATTAGTATCTTTATTATAAATATTAGAAATCCACTTAATGTGCGTTTTGTTAAAAAAATTTGATCCTTGTTCGTCTTTTATTTTAATAAAATCATTCATTGTCAATTCTCCTTTAATTTCCATCTCTTAATAAAATAAAACCGTGAGTATAAATATCTCGTAATAATTGCTTATTTAGATATCGACCAAATTTTATATCTTTAATCATAATCCAATATAACGGATTTTTTTCTTTAATCGCCATTAAACTTTCTAAAAATATTATATTACGTCCTTTCATTTTATTCCTCCTTTTGATTCTCCAGTTCTAAAATTCTAAGCCTATTCTTCAACATGCGTAACTCTTGCGTAAACAGATAATTACTTTTACACTTTAGCTTTTCTAAAAATTTAATATTTTCTAATATTCCAATCTGTTTTGCGGTAGCTATGATATTCATTTTATTTCTCCTTTTTTATAATTTGTTTGATAAAGTAAATTACCTCTATAATCCCAATGTTCAACTAAACCGGTTAAATTATATTTTTCAAATAAACACATCATAAAAGTTGTAGGTTGTTTTGTTAATCGAAGATAAGCAATAACCTCCCAAATATCTATTGGACGTGGAAAATATTTTTTAAACCAATATATATCTTCTTTAGAAAATCTATTAGTTAATAAATCTTTTGCTGTGATTTTCATTTTAATACCCTCCAATTTGTTAATAATCTATTTCAATTGTTGAAATAACTTTACCAATTATTTCCCCGTTTTCGTCCCGTTTGCAATCACCAAAATGGGCGGCAGAAACTTCCGAGTCATCTAAAATAAAGTTATACTCGCTTCGTTCGTCATCGGTTAAGAAAACATCATTTTCGCGGCAATCGCAACGTTCGATATAGAGATACGCTTGTTGGATATCCAATTCTAAAATTCGTTCCGCGCTTTTCAGCTCGGTAAAAAATGTACCCAACCTATTGTCGGTGAGATGGTAGTATGTTTCGCCGTCCGGATGCTTGAATTCTATAATAGTTCTTGTTTGGTCACTCATTTTAATACCCTCCTTTTGTTAATAAATTTATCTTCTACGCGCTTCATAGCATCTCTTACCGCTTGAATTGATGAATAGTAAGAATCGGTAAAAACGTCTTGCAAAGTCTCTTCGCCAGTTTCTTCTAAAATATCATTCTCAAATTCAAATTGCATATCTTCATCAACCCAATTCCCAAATTCCTCCCCCGTTTCAAATTCAATAAAATCATTGTCTGTACGTTTATGTTGTGCGATTAATTCGCAAAGGTAGTCATAAAATCTTTTTTCGTGTTTGTTTGCAGGTTTTGAAAGGCCATTTTTGATAAAAATCAATTCTTCATTTATGCTGTATTTTCTTATTTCCATCTTAAATTCTCCTTTTGTTAATAAATTATTCTATTTCCTCGATTTTAATACGAGTGTGAAGCTCATCAAAAAGTTTGCATGTAAAATTAGCAATCAACTTATTTACATCAAAACTAAAACGGCCGTAGGCGCGACTATATAAATCGCACTCGTTTTCATGTTTAATATAAGCAGCTAATACCGCCGTCTTTAAATGACGTTTCGCTAAACTAACGTCTAACTCAAGCATACATATACAACCACTTTTCTCTTTTATTTATACTCTAAAATTCTAGACCTATCTTCGAGACTACGTAATTTTTCATCAAACATCTGATTTATAAACACCCTCTGTTTTTTCTTTAATAATAGAAGTTGTTTCTTACT
>Ga0114925_10001308_pt1 | contig 12165 bp, 19 predicted proteins | sample SumtaG_2_FD_87287 | JGI IMG/M metagenome (GOLD analysis project Ga0114925, IMG submission 87287) | Deep subsurface microbial communities from Indian Ocean to uncover new lineages of life (NeLLi) - Sumatra_00607 metaG | ecosystem: Environmental > Aquatic > Marine > Oceanic > Sediment | place... | reverse complement strand
CTTCACCAGCTTTCCAATCATCAAGATCCATCATGCGTTCCTCTCGCGTGGAGCCATCCTCACCTATGCCCTCGTCGGTGGCGGCCGGACTAAGACGTCCACGAGCATCCGCAATTGCACTATCGATGATTTTAAGCACGCTGCCTTTTAGACGGCATGAGTTTATCAATTCCTTCGCGCGATTAAACGCATTGATCTGGCCTCTTACATAGCCATCACCGAACTCACTCACTCGTGGCATCCCCATATTTACCTCCCGTCGGCATCACTGCCGATAACATTGATTATGTAAAGCCAATGCTATACTCATCATAGCCCGGCATCTCTTGCATATAGCTTCGTGTTTATCTTGAGAATCGCTTCCACCGTGTACGGATATGATTCAGCTAAATCATCCAGTGCCAATTTTACACGCTGAACGCTATTACAGAAGTGCCACATCGTAATGTTCCAGTCTGACTCCGCAATTGCCGCTCTTCGTCGCCCAAACCATTTAGTCATCACTCTACCTCCGTCTCGCTAAGGCCGGCCACTATCCGCTTTATACTTTTCTGCTGCATCAGCCTGTTTGAGCAAAACCGCAGCTACTCTGCGTGCATCTGCTGGCGAGAATCGCCCCCATCCGCCATGGTGCGGCAAACGCCCCATGCGCATCGCTAACAGGCAGACTTTATCCTTATCACGCCAGATGTCAGCGCGATACAGATGTGATTTTGCGACTACCATACTATCCTCCGTCTCGCTTATATCATATAAACTCATATGGGACGAACGGTTGAGGCTCATACATCCAACCGTCGAACTTACTCGTATCCAGATCGCGTATCTCATCGTCAATCTGTTCAAGCTTGGTTTTTCTGTCGAATGTCCATCGCTCTACTCCGTCATCACGGCTGGTGCCTACCGATGTGTCGCCTTACTGCCCACTTTGCACCCCATAAAGTTAGATAGATGCCCATGATTTCGCGGTGCGAACATTCGTGAACATGCACATAGGCTCTGTAGTCTCCCCCGGGGCTTTGGTCAATTTCGTACTGTGCTGTAGTGTGCTCTAGTATCACTGGACCAGATTTCCATCTCAGGGGGTAGCCCACTATAGAGGTCCATGCTAATCCACTTGCCATCGCTCTACTCCGTCTCGCTTACGCCCGTATGGCGCTTCCATAGCGTATCAACTTCGCTATCTGATAGCCGTAGCAGCACGCATCGCACCCCAGCCATAGTGAGCATATCATATCCATGTATAATTATCGTGTCGCTGTTTATTATGGTGAAATGTCTAATAGTCTCTTCATTCCTCACATCTGTAACATCGATATAATAATCATCGGTAGGTTTTCTTATTATCCAATCGGTGCAATCAACAGAATCAGGCAGTGAAAGATCTAGTGTATCTGGGTCGCTGTTCGGTATGGTTAACTCTATCGTAGCATCTTCATTCATCTCGGGGTAAACAATTGTGGTCTTATTGGGAACATTCTTGAAGCTTTGAACTGTATCAGGCATTGGCGAAGATGAGCGGTTGTGGATTACCCACAGCACTGTGATAGTACCACAGCATAGGAAGATGCCGCATATGATAAATGCATATCGACGATAGTTCATGCTGATGTCCCTTCTTCCAAATACTCCATGAGCTTTCGTGTTTGCCAAGCACCGTTACCGTAAACAGGCTCGTTATCTTCGGTCAACATTTTGTAATACGTCATGTGATAGACTCCTCGACAATCTCTGCACGTTCGTTCATTAATGAGTTGAGCACTCGACCGGATTTAAACCGGCTACGGTTTTGCGGGGCCACTCATCGTGCGCTTCATAGCCGAATACGCTCCACGCACGATGCCCGCCAGGTTACGGTTCCCTCTAGTCAGCCTCAATCAGGTGGAGTAGATGCTATCTACCCTGCCGACTGTGCCGTAGCGTGTCTCACCACGCCGCGAGTGCTCAATGCCCCCCAGACTTATCTCAGATACGATCTCCAATCGCCTACGACCACTCTGAAGACGCAGGACGGACAACCAGTACATACCTCCCAGACGAAGCATACGACGGCTATACATACCACCGCTGAGCATATGTGCTTCACCAAGCCACCTCCTGCGGATAACCGTCGGGGCTGTGTACCAGCTTGCCGTCGATACCGATCTGCTTCACGAAGCATGGGATGCGATGAAAGGCTGCCGTATCCCGTAAAAGGCCTATGTCGCTTTCGTGACACGGTCGTCCGAGGCTGTTTCCATTCGATTCACAACCAATGGTTAGCCAATCCGGAAGACCATGTTCCGCGAATGCTGATTCTATATTGATGTGTTCCAGTAGCGGCTCGAATGATATACCATGCTGCACGCCTGGCGTCGCCATCAAATGCGGGAACCCGCGGTCGAAGTCGGATTGGGTTGAATAAGAGTGTACGAGCATAGGAGATCGCGCACTGGGCCGTACCACCCATTCTACGAGTCGCGTCACCTCTTCGCATGAACGCGCCCAGCGCTTTGTGAACATCAGAAGCATGCTATCGGACTTGTATGCCGCCGCGTCTTGCGCAAGCCACATTCGATCTAGCCATCTATCCAGCACGCTTCTGTGGAACATATCTGTCATGCTATTCATGTAGCAGTGCCGGTCTTTCCATGACGCCGGTTTATCAATTTCCTTCTCCCGCAACTTTATCTCGCCACTCCAATCGGATTGATCCGCGTTCAGTACATGCCCGAAGGCCCCATGATAGTGCTTGGCACATGCAAGCGCGTAACAATTTCGACAACCGCTCCCGATCTTGGTGCAGCCGTGCCATGGATTGTATGTATAGCCAATCCAATCGCTGGTATTGAGATAGATTATCGGGCTCTTGGCCATGTAGTTCTCTCAATCTCCGAAGTAGACCAACAATGCCAGCGCACAGATCGCGGTCAGGAGAACGATGACGCTAATCTTGAAGTCTTGCATGTGAGATCTCTCATTAGTCTTCGTCTGCGGATGTTTCCCGTTCATCCTGCCAATCTATAAACCGCCCCATCAGTGCTTCCCACAACTCTTTCCAATCGACGGACGGTTCATTTTGATGGATACCGTTGATGTATGCTTCGGCATCTGTGTCGCTTGCATCTTCCGGCCACTCGAGGAAGTCTTCCTCCAGCATTTTGATGAACCTGTTACCCAGGTGATTGAGATAGCTTTCGTCCGTGGGCCAACGTTCGCAACGTCCACCCTCATCAGTGGAACACCCGTCGTGTCCTCGACTGCATGAAGCAATGAGTTGCTTCTGGTGATACTTGCTAATCATATCGCATCCTTAGTTATTGACTTCGAAACGATATAGCGCGCTTGGCGTTCGCAATGTGAAGTTGTCACCAAAGCGAATCGAATCACTGACGGTACCAGCAAAATAGTTATCTGGTTCCAGCTTCTCAATGGCAGCATCCAACGAAACTTCCGTCTCGGTTTCTTCATCCCTGAATTGGCGATACACCTTGACTGCCATCCTACACTCTCCTGCCGCGAGGCTACCCCAACAAGTATGATCCGGCTGACACCAGTAGTATACTACACGATCCTGCAATTGTCAACAGGCCCATGCTTTTTGTGGCTTTTCGTTTCAAAGGAATAATTCGCGAGCATCTATCAAGCCCAACACTTCTGCTGCGACATCTTCTAGAGTCTGAAAACCGTACTCAACTACCCATGCGCCTGCGTCTCGCTCCAATAGTTGGATGCATACCACCAACTTTGCGGATTGTTCGGGTGTGAGTTTGTGCGGACACCCGTTATGATGTCCGCCTTGATTCCGATGCCAACGGAATCCGCTTGACCGCCAGTACTGTTGACCAGTCTTTGGGCGCACATATACGCCACGTATGTTGCCGAACCCGTATGCGCCTTCTATTTTGTGCACCTCAACCTCTTCGAGTTCTTTTGTCCATTCGTATGACATCGGTTATCTCCTTGTTAATCCCAGAAGTGACGCTCGATAGATGCCCTGCGCTCTTCCTTCATCTCCGCTATCATCTCAGGATTAGCTGCCGCGATCTCGTCCACTCTTGCACTTGCCTCGTCGATGGCCATCTCATATTTGGCATCGGGCTTGCGATAGATATCACTTTCGCCTGCTTGTTCGATCGCTCGCTGATCTGCATTATAGCGCGAGTCTCGTGCACTTGCCAGTGTAACACATGCATCGTGATACTGTTCACGCGCGGATTTGGGGATTGCTTGCACTACAGCCCATGCCTCGGTCGGGATCGCGATGATGCCACCACTGATACGTAGCGTCACATAGTCGTCTGCATTGTAGCCTTTAGCTTCGAGCGCAGCGACCATGCCAGGGGTGTTTTGTGGCGATCCTGCCACCATGCCTACACGGATGTCATGGTACTGCTTCGTGTCGATAGTGATCCTCACCTTGTCCGGACCGGTCTGCGTCACCGTCCGCCGCCCGTCTGACCAGAGTATGGTATCCATCATCTCGTTCCATCGTGAGTGTCTAATCACTACCACTAGTATACTACTCTATCTAGTGATTGTCAAGACCCTGCAACGATTTTTCTCACTTTTTTTCACTTTTTCTTTCAAACTAATGGGGTGGCTAGGAGCCGCCGCCGGTTGCGACTCCTAGCCGGGGGAAGGGGTGGGAGGGACGAGGGGAGGCTATCGTTTCCTATTTCGAATCAGCGAGCCGATTTTGTACGCTAGCGGCCACAGGATGACGATCAACCGAATCACGGGAGCAGTCATAGCGGCGACGACTCCATTCAATATCGGCTCTAGTTTGCCGCGTTCCTGTGTTGTGAGCTTGCCGTCTTTGTTGACTTCTTCTGTCGCATCCATCACGGCACGCCAACCGGTTCGGCCTGCCGATATCATTTCCGGAATAAATCGGATCAAGCGTTGGCGATCATCTTTGGACCGGCTATTGACAAATACGAGAATAGTCACGGCGAGTAATCCCCAGAAACCGTATCCGCCGAGCCAACTAGCAACGAAACCCAACACTACGTCCATTATCCATGATTCCATCATACACCTCCAAATGAATCAATACACTTCTGTCACCGATAGCTTGAACTCATCGATCTCGCGCATCACGTCCATAAACCCCGCGAATGCCGCACGACTCGCCACGATAGCGCGATCACCTTTGACGATGCCGAGCGCGCTTCCGAGCAGGACGCATCCCTTCGTGTCTTCATCTGTATTGCCGGCATGGAACAATACAAGATCCCGCCCAGGCACGTCTTTGACGAGAAATGTTTCGCCGAACTTGGGAGACTTATGCCGCACAGCGGTATACTGTTGTGCCGGGATTGACGATTGTTTCCGTTTATTCTCACGATCTGGCTGCTCGAGCGTCCAGCAATGTACAGCGCCATTGATGCGTAGCACGCCGAACGTGCCGTATTGCTCATCTTCTTCGAGCCGTACAATATCAACCAAAGGCTTCACAAGTCACTCCTATCCGGTTATTGCTTCGAGATGTTTCCACATCGTCAGCAGAAAAGATGATGCAGCAAGGATTCCAGCAACAACAACCGAGCCGATAATCCATCGACCGAATCGAGTCTTTTCGGAATGATTCTGGAGATGGGCTGTCAGTTGTTCCTGAGAAGCTCGTGATCCAACAACCTCTTCTAGACTATCCAGCCGATCATTTACGTGAAAAAAAGGCGGCCTGCAAGCATACATTCAGTTCCGCAAGTTGTACATCAGGCTTCGCGCCTGGTGTCATTCCCGGCTATTCGAAATGATTAGCCATGTAAATCCCCTACTCATCTTCTTCGATATCTAAGACCGGAACTAGTCGAGGCTTATACTTCGCCTCATCAATACCATCGGTAACATCTATAATGGCCACTCTTCCAGACAGTTTCTTTTTGATCTCCGCAATCACGTCCGCGGTCAACTTAAGATCTCCACAGCCGGGGATTACGTACACAATTCCCCGCGAATTAACGTACTCAATTGCCCCCCCTGACCATCCATTATCCCATTGCCCCAACCCGAAATCCTCGAAGACTGCACTAGCGACTGCATTCAGTTCTCCTCGAGCATTGATGCTAACCAAAAACCGTCCATGAAACCGTTCATGTTCAGGCATGCTCTACTCCTATGCTGGTCCTGACGCGGTGAGGATGATGTAAGGTCCAATCCATGTCGGCGTAGACGGTGCAGCGGGTAGCGTTCCATCATGTCCATTCCCGCTCTTGTCTTCACAGCTGGAACCACTACCAGGCTGCATAGGCCACCTGGCTATAACACTGGCGGGTGCTGTATCAAGCATCAGTGCAGAGATATCCAAGACACTATCTTCAAGTACTACAGCCGTAATCTTGCCGGTAAAGAAGAACGCTGGAGTAGGATCTTCACCCATGCATCCGATTCTTGTAACCGCGTCCGCTGCAACAGTAGCAATGTTCGCGCCTGCCGCATTTGCCTCCTTCACCATCACCCCATTCTGATAGAGCCGCAGCTTACCAGTTCCAGTACTCCAAGTCATTGCAACATGGACCCATTCGTTCACCGGGAAATTGACGTTGTGGCTAGTCTGCTTGAGTCCGGTATTAAGTACCACGGTTCCATAGAGGAACCGATGCGTAAGGTCGAAAACAAATAATCTGTATTGCCGTTCAGTAGGCGTCGAACTATTGTCAAAGCAAGTCACGATTTCTTCGTGAATGGGACTAGCCGCATTCTCGTGAAAAACCCACGCTGCCACAGTGAGTGCCGTTGCCCCGTCTATTGCTGTTATCTTCGGTACCTCGACATAATCGCCACCATCGAAGCTCAAGCCATAGAACGGCTCCACGCCAGAGACTGGCACCCCCAAGCCCGGAGCAATGCCTCCAGCAACCCCAGGAGCTATACCGGCCGCTATGCCCGTCATGTCAGCGTACCCCCGAGGATTTCTGTCACATATAGATCGCCGGCATCTGTCCTCTTAATGACATTAACGTGCGTCTGCCCAACAAGACCGACATAAACAGGAATGAATCCCGCTGGAATCGGCATATCATTCGTATCTGCCGCTGATCCTGTCGCTTTTGCGAATAGGATGTGACAGACTGTTTCGGCTTGAACAATCATCCCCATCTCTTGACCAGCGCCCGCCAATTCCAATTCAACATTGCCATCGTACGCTTTGATATTCGTGATCATGGTGGCGCCGCCAGGGAAAGTCTCCAAACGGCCGTCTGTAGGCAATCCACCAGTTACATCCGCACCTTGTCCAGGCATCGGTCTACCTTTCTGTTATGTGCTATCCACGATATTCAAATCGCTGAAGAATCGAGACTGAAATGTCTGATATTCTCGCTCTGTCGTTATTGCTCGAAAAAAGTTTTCCCAATTACCGATACTTTTCGTATTTACACTATGCACCTCATATTCGAACTCATGACTTGCTGTGTCTATCCGAGAAAAGTCCCGCATTATGACCCGGGTCACCAACATAGACTCGTTCTGCAATTGCCAAGCTGGTAGATTGACAACTTGCGTTTCGCCAGGATCAACGCCAGATATAAATGTCCGATAGATGAGTTCCTTGCGCGGGAAATATGTCTGGGATAAGGCATCATCCTCTGCAAACAAGTCCAGTAATCCATTTGCTAGCGTATTTGCATCTGCATTGGTAATTGGTTGCTGTGGCGTCGCTACGTGTTCGTACAGTCCAGAGCCACCTTCGTCACCATCTCTCGCTGTAACTTGAGATGCTTCTGTTTGACTAGTCCGGGCTGAGAACATGCCTTGATATGTAATCTTTAACAAATCGGCAGCTGTATATAAAGTATGGCCGATATGTTGCCCGATCGTATGCGAGGCTATGCCGAAAGTGAACTCGGGATGACTATAGACCGTGACTGTTCGCGCCGCCTCCAAATGCCCAACATAGATCGGAAATCCCCCAGCATCAATATGCGATACACCCAGAACGTCATCTACAAAATTGACTTGCGTAGTACCTGAGAGTGTTGCACCGAAATAGTTGCCGTCGACATCCTTCAGGCCGACGATTTTCGTACTCGCGTCATCTGCTGCCGCATGAATCGTATCGTGTCTTGGCGGATCTACCCCAATTGCATCCGCAAGCACTACGCCACCATCATCACCGTCGCCGAGGCCATCGACTATCGTGAGACCTGCGGATGTGCCGACCGTTATGGTGCCAGCAGGCGAGTCAAGTTCGGCATCTGGATCAGCTGCCCCAACATATACACCGAGAATCTGATCGAAGGAATTGGCACTAACGGTGCCCCAGTTAGTGCCAAGACCAGCGTTTGTTGTGAGGATTTCGGTGATTACATTGAGTGGCGATGTTCCACTCTCAGTACCGATCACTCGCGCGGCATCTAGATTCATATCGCCAGCGTTTGAGGATTTAATCTTGACAGTTTTCGTGCCAGCCGGTTGATCCGCAAACTCTGCACCCGTATGATCACCGAAGTCAATCACACGCTCTGTGCCTTTTGGTTCATGCGAATGCGGTAAGTAGCCGGCCCCATTTATATTAACGTCAACGCCCGTGAAGCTGCCGACAGGATACTTAAGTGTCCATGATTCCGTCGTACCATCGCCCTCGAATATCTCTTCGAGTGAGGGCGTCAACTCATTGTATAAGATATGTTGCTTGTTCCGATATCCCTCACGGTGTCCCCGCACAGATATGCTATCTTTGTTCACAATGAATGGGCTTGATATATCGTAGAGTTGTATATCGTCCCAGCGCATGGCGCCGATGCCACCAAAGAAAATCCGCACATTATCGTTCGGCGGTATAAAATCGGCAGTGATATATGAGTATGTGCTATTTGCCGTAGCAAGTACACGGCTTGCAGTGATAACAGAACCGCCCCCACCACTCTGATCCTCTACCTCTATACGAGCGCCCGTATTACCGCCTCCGGTGCTCACGCAACGTACCCAAGCCGATAGACGGTGTGTACTACCATCATTTATTCCAGGTGACGCTATATCCTGATAGCGCCCATCGCCACCGGCGACGCAAGTCAACCTGTGTGCATTAATCCCATCCCAGACCTCATCGGTCACAATAGCGTTTACCGGAGGCGTACCCGCAGTAGTCCAATTTGCCGGCCCGGCAGTTTCAAATGAGTTATTCAGTATAAGGTTTGTGTTGATAGCTGACGCTGTACCGCCGTTTCCGCGCGTTACGATATCTATGGTCCGATCAGCTTGCATAACCCACGCCGTGCCCGTTTTCTCTGCTATCTGATCCAGCACCCACCGTACTGTCCGCCCGTTCGGCTCAATGAGATCGATTGACGTCGTATCAGGCGGATCTGTAATGGTGCCCCAACTTATATCTTCGGCTGCGAGATAATCATCGAGTAGGTCTTTGGTAATGCCATTTGTGCCATCGCCTACGTCTGTATCGGCCCATCGGTCAAATACAGCGCGTCTATCAAGACGATCGCTTAAATCTACGCACTCGACATGTATCTCTGCTTTTTTGTCCGCAGTATTGGAGACCAATTTGACACGCGATACATCATTGACGATGCCGATGAAGACATCCGTTGCTGCCGGTCGCTCCAAAGACATGGATTTGCCTGGTATCGTCAGACGGATCTCATCATCGCCGTAGTTCCCTTTGAGATTGAACCGCACATAACTTCTGCCGTTCGCCACTCGTTCAAACTCCAGCGTACCAGGCACAATCTTGCCGGATATATTCGTGCCATTTGTATATGCACCGTCCAGAGCCATATTAAGCTGATAGCTCATGCGCCCCTCCGTTGAAGTTCTCGCGATAGGCGAGGGGCTATTTTGCGTGTTAGTATCTCTCCATCAATCTCAAGCGTGATATCAGTTGTGCCACCGTTGCGGCCAAAACGTGTGGGTTTGCTCAAGATGGGAGACCCACGAGTAGGTTTTGCAAGAGCCCTTAGTATACTAACGCCCGTCGCAAATTGCGCCAAGCCAGTAATTGCCCCAACGATGCGCCCCAATGCGGAACTCGGTCCAATGCCCAAAGCACTGAGAAATCGATTTAAACCAGCCGTAGCATTGCTAATGCCAGTTGCAAAGAGATTCAGACTCGTTAAGAACTTATTTTCAAGTGCAAGAGCAAGCTCGATATTTACATCTTGTAGTGTAGTAGTGCTTGCCGTCAATTTAATCATTGCCGCTTGCAATTCAAAAAATGTCTCAGTTATAGGTTTGCCGCCGAATCGACGTCCGCCAGCTTGAAATGTTCCAAAGCGACCGAATATCGCACCGCCCCTCTGTGCTCTCGTCTGGGCTGCTATAGCACGCGCCTCGGCAGCAGCCGCGATACCCTTGAGTTGAGTGCCAGCACCGAACCCAATACCTACACCTTTTTCTGTCGGTTCTCCGGGAGCTTCCAACCGTTTACGTGCACGTATAGCGGCTCGAAGCCGCGCCTGTGCTTCTGGTGATAGCAACCCGATTGCAAATTGCCGGCGTAATTCTATGAATGCCTGCGATACCTCAGAACCGCTACCGAACGCTTTAACGAGTTGTTTGCTTGTCTCCTGGCCTTGGCTAGCCATCAGCCGGAATCCCCCAACTATGAAATTGATGTGTTGGAGCACTGGGCTAAGCGCATCGTTGATGAACCCGCGAAGCATACCGCCCAATCGCGTAAGATTGTCCTGCATCTCAGCCGCCGCCGCCGCCTGTTTCGTGCTCATAGTAATATTCAGTCGGTCGGCCTCATCGAGCATTTCTTGTATGCCCTGACGACCCTCGCGTAACAACGGCAATAATTGCGGACCAGCGCGCATGCCGAACAGTTCCATCGCTAGCGCAGCGCGGTCTGTATCATTCGTGACAGTAGATAACGCATCCGATATTTCAAGGATCAGCGTCGCGCCCGATTTCATGGCTCCATTCGTTTGCGTCACGCGCAAGCCAAGATCACGAAACGCATCGGCAGCCTCACCTTGGCCCTTGCTGAAGTCAACTGCGCGCTCTGTCAACGCTCGGAGACCTTTTTCCAGCACATTGATGTCAGCACCTGCGAGATCGGCAGCGAATGCCAAGCGAGACAAGTTTTCGACACTCTCGCCCGTGCGCTTAGACATTTTGTCGAATTGATCGCCGGTACGTATTGCTTGTGCAGCAGCTAGACCAAGAGCACCAGCTGCCGCCAATATCGGTATGCGAAATCGTTTGAATGTTGCCGCAACGGAGCTAACACGCGATTGCACACGTTGCATATTGCGCTTAAAGACACTAATATCGGCGCCAACTTTTACGTTCATAGTGGCAATAGTTGCCATTTATACATCCTCGCCAGCCACCGTTAGGCCAGCGTTTTCCATGGCCCCAAGTATGCCAGCCATTTCTTCGGGCGATTGCATATGCGGATTCCGTTCCCGCGCGATCATGGCTGGGATCATGAACTTATCCATCGTATCGCCCTCTTTCGCTGCCATGGATGCGACTTCGTGCGCACTCCGTAGATACGCACCGTGATCACCAATCGGTGACATACTATCAAATGCTTGCCACTCCGCCACTTCCTGAGCAGGCCAAGACATCACTTCCGTAATCCGCACTCGAAGCGCCAACGCTAATCGGAAGCAGAACCATCGGAAGGGGCGCCTTCTAAGTTTTTTGCTAGTTCGTCCACATCTTTGTCGGTGATTCCTGATAATCGACGCGCAACATCATGCAGTCGCTCTATCACGGCGGCGTTCTTGGCACCAAGCGCGGCTATTTCATCATCGCCAAATATCCGCTCACCGGCTTCATCTCTGATACATCGCACGAGCAGTTTGAGGCGAAAATCCTCCATCTCCGCTTCATACGTCTTCTTCCGCACGTTGTCGACATCTTCCTGATCGACCACCTTCATAGTCGAGAGTTCCCAAGCCTCCCGTTCTGTTGCCGTCAGGCCCCAGACTAGTACACGCATATTCCATTCCGGTACTGCTACGTATTCATGCTGTAAGTCATCAACAGCTATAATACCGGCCTTTGTCGCCAAAGGGAGCGGCGGTTGTTCAGGCGGTGGCGGAGGCTCCGGCTCATCATGCGTCGCGGAGAATGCCTCTGCACCGGTCGCTTCTGTCTCATCTACACCATGGATTGACGGTCTCGAGGTTTCTACTGTCTCTGTCATCGATACGACCCTCGTCGTTTGAAGTGGAGGCCCATCGGCCTTGACATGTTCTCTATTTCGTTTTT
>Ga0114925_10001307_pt1 | contig 12167 bp, 12 predicted proteins | sample SumtaG_2_FD_87287 | JGI IMG/M metagenome (GOLD analysis project Ga0114925, IMG submission 87287) | Deep subsurface microbial communities from Indian Ocean to uncover new lineages of life (NeLLi) - Sumatra_00607 metaG | ecosystem: Environmental > Aquatic > Marine > Oceanic > Sediment | place... | reverse complement strand
TCTTCTTCCTTGATATTTAGCATTGGCATACTTATCGTACATCCGTACATAACGACACCCATGTCTCTTGCACGATTGATCAGGTCAATCAGAGGTGGAGCACCAGGCATGACCATATTATCGGCAAATCCTTTTTTAATGACGTTCAATCCCATCATGGTAAAATACAAATAGCATTCCATGTCTGATGCCGCGGCAGTCGTTGCAAGGATGAATGGGGGGTATGCTTTGTCAGGAGTATCTCCAGAGACGATTATAGCAATTTTTTTAGCCATATATATTCCTCCTCTTGTTTTTATTTGGTTCTTTTTATTAGAAAAGAAAAATAGCCTTCTTCTTTTTCCTCATAACCGAGGAACTCTTGTTTAGTTCTCTTAGCCCATCTTGGTATGTCAGAGACGCTGCCTTTGTCATCAGCTAGAACCTCTAAGACTTGTCCGATTTCAAGTCCTTTAATAGTTTTTTTAGTCTCCAAGACTGGCTCAGGGCATAACATCCCTCGGCAATCAAGTATCTTGTCTGCTGTTTTATCGGCTGGCATTTTTCTTAATCTCCGTATTTTTTTCACTATTTATTATTTAGAATAATAAATTTATGTTAATGACAGTTGTGATTTAAATTAATAGGATTCGATTTTTGTTAAAATGGATGAACAGTGACGATTAATGCGTCCGATCTAAATTCTTGCAAGACTTTTTTGCAAACAAATAGATTCTTATAGAAGACAGTGTTATAATGTTACTTTAAGTTTGAGATAAGAGAGGTAAGCTTATGTCGAAAACGAACTTAAGAATCGCGTGGGGTATAACGGGCGCAGGTGATATGCTTCCTGAGTTAATGGAAATAATGAAAGAGCTTGCAAAAAACGAGAATCTCAAAATTAGGATATTTCTGAGTAAAGCAGGCAGGACTGTAATCGATATGTACAAGTTTTGGGACGATTTGGAAGCAATCGGAAAAGTGAAAGTTGAGAAGGATGCAAATACCCCATTTCTAGCTGCCTCATTACAGTTGCGAAAATATGATTTCTTTCTCATTGCGCCTTCAACCGCAAACACGACAGCCAAAATAGTTCATGGAATTGCGGACACTTTGATTACGAATTCTTTAAGCCAGGGAATCAAGGGAGGCTGTCCTATTTACATTTTACCGAGTGACCAAGAATTTGGTACTACTGTTACGATATTGCCTTCTGGCAAGGAATTAAAACTTACGATGAGACCTGTGGATGTTAATAATGTAGAAAAACTTCGTCAAATGCAAGGAATCACTGTACTGAAGAAACCAGGAGATATAAGGGATATTATTAGTAAGAATGCCCCTTTAGATCGCTTTTTATAACTGTACTATCAAAAAAGGACATTAAAAACTAAAAAGATTGAGGAAGGGGAAATTTGGTTATTATAAATTCTGGAGCGCCATTGATCTCTGATGTAATTCTCATCGTAGAAATACTTCTGGCAATCCTTCTGACAATTGGATTTTACTTTGCACGAAAGCATCGAGGGAACAGGCATCATTGGATTATGCTAGGTTCTTTTGTGGCTCACCTTGTATTTGGTGTTGCGTTGATGGTCATTAGTTTCTCTATTCTGCTTGCCTTGGCTGAAGCTGCACCTGTAATAGCACATGGTACCATTTCGTCATTAGTTGTGATACTGGCTGGGATAAATATCATTCTTGGGTTTGTTTGGAGAGCAAAAGATAGTCCAGTTATGGTTCTTGCTCCCAGACAGCGACGTATACATCAGACCTTAGGAATAGTACTGCTCTTGTTGTGGTATTTAATGGTAATCAGCGGAATCTTCGTCTATTTCACATTATATTGAGTTTTTAACTCGCCAAAAGTTTTTTTATAACTTTTTATTGTCATTATAAATTACACTAAACGAAACAAACGAGGGACACAGGTGAGTAATAACAGGATTAGAATTCTCGGGATCTCTGGCAGTCCAAGAATAGGTTCAACGGATTTCGCAGTGAATGAAGCGCTAAGATATGCTCGTGAGAAATATAATGCGGGAAAGGGTTGGCAGATCGAGACCGATTATTTTTCGGCCCATAAAAAGACCATTAATTTCTGCATACATTGTGATTTCTGTGTACGAAAAAAAGAGGGGACATGTGTACATAAAGATGATTCCTTATCACAAGAACTTTATCCGAAATTAATATGGGCAGATGCTTGGATTATAGGATCGCCCGTGTATCAAGGAACTGTTTCTGCCCAGACAAAGGCTATTCTTGATCGATGTCGTGCCTTAGTCGCCAAAGATATTCATATTTTCAAGAATAAAGTAGGAGGAGCTATTGCTTCTGGAGGCGATCGAATTGGCGGGCAGGAACCAACACTTAAAACAATTATCGACTTTTACATAATAAACTTAATCCTGCCGGTTGGCGGAGGAAGTTTTGGTGCAAACTTGGGCGGAACGATATGGTCAAAGGACAAAAAAGCAGAGGGGACCAAAGAGGATGAAATGGGTCTTAAATCGGTCCACAAGATGGTAAAGAGACTTGTCAAGTTTACCATGTTTTTAAAAAGCGCAAAACATGAATAACGAAGTGAGAATCACTCGAATTATTCTATGAATAAATAGTCGACAACATAGTCAACCTAATCATGTATTTAATGCATCTGTAATTATGCCCATTAATCTCATTAATAGAATCTTGCGCGTTTCAAACTTGGTTAATTTTTTCGGTTTTAATAGGGCTTTAAGTTTTCACTCTGGTTCTTCTAACGCCCTAATTCTCTTATTTACTGCGATGAGTTGTTTACTTACCTGGTTGTACTTAAGGATGTACCTGTTTAAGAGTTCCATTTGTGCAATTTTTTTAGCTTTTTTCCATCCCAAAGCTTCTCTTGTGTCAAATGCGTGAAGAATGTCTCCGATAGTTTGTTTATATTTGATTTTTTCTGTATTAAGGAGGGTTTGTTCCTCATAGAGTTTTTTTAGGTCTTTTTTTGTTAATTCAGTTGTAGTTATTTCTATGGCTTCAGTCATAATTTCTCACCGATGGAAATCTTACCCAGAGAGGACCGGTTAATGTCAAATATATATTTCTTCTATTCAAGTGGGAGTTTCTTAGGGCGTAGGCCTAATCTAGAATAGTATATAAAGACCACAAGTTTTTCCAAAAATAAACTAATTTTCCAGAACAAACCCCTCAACAAGCAAAGATGCATACTTGGGTGACTAACAATAAAAATAAACTAAGAAGAAGGCGATCAACCATTCTGATTATTCCCTTCGGATGACCACCGTGCAAATAAATTGTGTGGAATCTGAAGAAGATCTAAAACCCGTCCAATCACAAAATTGACGAGATCCTCGATATTTTTTGGGTGATGATAAAAACCAGGTGCTGCTGGCACTATGTGAACGCCTAATTTTGCTAATTTAAGCATGTTTTCTAAATGAATTGGGCTGAAAGGAAGTTCTCTCGGCATTAAAATGAGAGTTCTTCGTTCTTTTACACAAATATCTGCTGCTCTAAGCAGTAGATTACTTGTGTATCCCTGTGCAATCGCAGCAAGAGATGACATAGAGCAAGGTAAAACTATCATTGCGTCAAATTGTTGAGATCCGCTTGCTAGCGGGGAAAAAAAATCATCTATTTCGTAGTAATGTGTTGCAAATTTTTGAATTTCTTCCTTGCTCATTTCTAGTTCATGTTTGATAACGATTTCTGCAGGATTTGAGATGACGAGGTGTATTATTGTATTTGTTTGATCCCGCAAAAACTTTAATAAATTTAATGCGTAAATCGCGCCGCTTGCGCCTGTGACTCCTATTACAAGTTTCATAAAATTTATCTCACCTTTTCTAAGATTTTATTGACGAGTTCAAGCACTAATTTCTGAATAGGTTCTTCCTCATCAGTAGCCACACTTACAAAAGCGATTTTCTTGAGAGAATGAGCTATTCTTTCAGCGAGTGCACTTGCAAGAATTAGATTTCTTGTTCCAAGGATTCTAAAGGATGTAGCCCTCATGTCAGAGACTTTTGACGGAGAAGGTACTCCTCCAGCCATTGTAGAAACACGATAGCCTTTTTCCGAAATTATTAGAAAAACGGCATTGTCTAATTCTAATATGAGCGCTGAAATTTTGAGTTCACCCTTCTCTATACTCTCCTCAAAAAGTCTGTACGATTGCAAGCAATTCCTCCTTATGTTTACTTTAATCGCTCACATCTGCCCCGTATTTTTTCAAATCTATGCGCCCATTCTTAAATGAAACGCCTTCTAATTGTAGTAATTTTGCCTTTACATTTGTTCCCTGAAATCCACCCATAAATCCACCTATAGACCCATCATTACGAACCACACGATGGCAAGGTACAATAAATGGAAGTGGATTTCTTCTCATAATATTTCCAATAGCTCTTGATGCTTTTGGATTTTCGACCAATTTTGCAATCTGACCATATGTAACTACGTTACCCCACGGGATCCTGCTTACAGTTTTTAATACGCTTTGAGAAAATGAAGTATTTGTCTGGAGAGAGATAATAGTATCTAGTTTGGTTCGGTGATTATTACACGTCGTATAAAGTTTCTGTGCGATTTTCTTTAGTGAAATCGGCTCAAATTCTATTAGAGTTACAAACTCCATGTTTAATTTATTTGCTACTTCATGATTATAGCCAGAGGCTACAGTCTTCCAGTATTCTCTCCATAGATTTTCTTCTGACATTTGTTACCCCCTAAAAAACTTAATTAAAGAATCATTTTGAAAATAATCAATTTAAAATAACCGATTTTAAATGAAAGTTTCCTTCCTTAAATGAGAACAGGAATAGTAAAAGAAAAGGCGCAATGCATCCTACCAACCAATATGTTAGTTTTACGGAGACATTTGTTCAATTTGTGAGACTTGAATAAATGTTTCTTCTGTGCCATCTTTTGTTATAGCTAACAGATCACAACCGTCACCACTCGCAGCATCCCTTGCAAGTGCTGATTTCATAGCACTTAGGACTAATTTCTTTCCCTCTTCTACCGAAAGACCATCTTTATATCCACTTTCAAGGACACCAATTGCGATTGAGGCACCAGTTCCTGCACATGCGAATTTGTCGTCTAGTAATGAACCTGCAGGATCAAGAACAAATAAACCGTGATCTCCTTCTGGATCTACGCCTGCAACCAAGGTTTCTGTCAATAATGGTGCGAATCGCCTTCCAAATAATATATTTGACATAAGTTTTGCGGCTGCACGAACTGAAATGGGCTTTCTAGATTCTAGGCGATAGAGCCTTGAATGCGCCTCAATTGTTCTTATTAGTGAATCCATATCTGCTATAAATCCTGCACAAGCAGCCCCAATGTAATCCGTAATCTTAAAAACTTTCTTGCCCATCTTACTAAGAACCATTGTTGATCCGGGATAGGAAACTCTTTTCTCAGCAGCCAGCACAACACCATCTTTACATACAACACCTATTGCTGTGGCTCCTACTGGAAATATGCCACGTTGCGCCTCTGGCTGAAAAATATCACGTTGATCCGGAAATAAATCTCTATTCATCAGATTTCCTCCACTTTTTCGTATGAATATCCTTCTTACTCTTTCTTTTAAAAACTTCTTTTTCTTTTATAACCGTCTTTTTCTTTTAAACTTTACATGAAGGCAAATAATTATCTCAAGCTAGTACTCTTTTTGAACAGTCTAATAAAATTGTTATCCTTTGTGAATTATCATAGTTAGAAAACCATAAATCATATGAATTTATGAGATATCTTTGTTTCAAAAGTGTAAACACTGACATCAAATTCCCAGATTCTGCATTTATTAATTGTTTAAATGCGATCTCCACCCATCCCTTCTGAAATTCCATTGTTCTTAAAGCCGGGGTAGCCAAGAGATTGTAAGATCTGGAAACCCGGACTAACTCCGTGGTCTAAAGGCGCTGGCCTTGAGTTATTACGGAAGACAGTCAGTGTTCCTTTGTGAACGCGAGGGTTCAAATCCCTCCCCCGGCGTCAACTTATTCTTATAAGGAAAGAGTACAAGCTGATTATTGGCATTTTCAGTTCAATTGTTTGGGAACTGAAAGGCGATTAGATGTATAAACGTGAAGAAGGTAGATAAAAAGAATTTGAGAGAGTAAATGAAAGACTACAACGTAGAGAATCATAGACTCGAAGGGGAGGGGGATCGTTAAGATTGAATAGCGATAACCCCACTGCATAAAGATCTGCGCAAATGCGATAACATCAAGGTTAATTATGAAAAATATTATGAGAAATATTTGTCTTTTCGCAGTCTTTTGAAGGAAAATCAAGAAGAGTAGAAGTGGAGCGTACCAAAACCAATACTGTGGGTTAATGATCCTGTTAAACAGGACAAACACATTCAAAAATAAGCCACTTAAGATGATCAGAACGAAAGGCAACTCAAACACTTTTCTTGCAACCGAAAACTTCAAAATTACACCTAAGAGCGCACCCACTTGGATAATCATGCTTACAATTCTTACAGTTACAGAATAATCTGTTGCAAGATAACTATAGAGGGAATAAATAGCTAAATCCGTTGAAATTACCCTTCCGGTTAGATGATAGAGATATCTTGAAACGTATTGGTTCGGTGCAAGAATAAGGAAGGGCAGAGATATTAAAAGACATACAACGCAAGTGATGAGAAGAAATCGTGTAAGGTCTTTCAATTTGTGAGTTTTAAAGAAATATAAGAAGATCACTGGCGCTATTATTACTGGAAACCATTTAAACATAATTCCTATGCCCCAACATAGTCCCGCATAACTGTAATTTTCCTTTTGAAGAAAATAAATTGTAAGTAGGAGGAATAAAGTCGGTATAGAATCAAAGCGACCGATGTACGAACTTTCAAATATCGGATAAGGCAAGAACAAATAAAGGAGTGTTATTGTATAATTCCGACGAGAAGCATTGTCACTATCACTATCTACTTGCCACTCCTTTGTAAAGATATAGAGGACATAGCCAATTAAGATATCACCAATAATAAACGGGAGTTTACAAAGAAATACATTATCTCCGCAGAGAAAAACCATAATCATCATTGTATATGAAATAAGAGGCGGATAATCGGTTTTTCCAATTGGAATATCTCTGTAAGGTATCTTACCCTCAAGAAGTAACTGTCCAGTGGCAATTAAATCACGAAAATCCCAGTGACGACTGCCACCGATTACAGCAATGAAAAGTCGTAGTATAAATGCTAAACAGAAGATAATAATTAATATATAGTGCTTTCTTACATTTTCCTTTGTTATCGCGATCCATCCACTCATCATTTCCGCCATCATGTTGAAATAACTGTTAATTCGCTCTTTCTGTAATTTAAATGTATTCTTAGTTATAGAAGAGATTTAAGAGGAACCTTTATAAATTCCGATGTGTTACATAAACCAAAAAGTTTATATACCGATATACCGGTTTTCACTTTTCGTGCGCGTTACTCTTTGCTTAGTTTCCGGTCTGGAGGAGACTTTTTGAAACATATTGGAACGATATCACATATTTCGCCTCATGGTAAACTTATTGTTCAAGGTAATACTAATTTTATTCCAAAATTGCAGACAAGGGTGTATACCAGAGACAAAAAAATCGTTGGATCCGTGATAGATGTCTTTGGTCCAGTAAAGCAACCTTATCTATCTATCGCAGTTTCTAATCCCTTAAAAAGAATTCTATCTCCTGGGGCATATCTCTATATCAGAGGGAAGCGCAAACGAAGTAAGTGAAAGAATCCGCTAACATCCCCTGGAGGTGTTGATTTATTCACTTATCGGAAAAAGATGAAAGCAAACTCCTTGTTTCTTCAAGTTGTTGCCCCGATTGTGGAAATCATAAGATTGTGAAGGACTATGAACGAGCCGAGGTAATCTGTATAGAATGTGGCCTTGTAATTCGAGATAAGATCATGGATACAGGTCCTGAATGGCGTGCCTTTGATCATGAGCAAAAAGAGAAGCGGGCGAGGGTAGGAGCACCCATGACATATACAATCCATGATAAAGGTTTATCGACCATGATTGACTGGAGGAATAGAGACAGTTACGGAAAACATCTTGCTCCTGGAAAACGTGCTCAAATCTACCGCTTAAGAAAATGGCAACGAAGAATCCGTGTATCAGACGCAACAGAGCGAAATCTTGCCTTTGCACTATCTGAATTGGATAGAATGTCATCTCATCTTGGACTTCCTCGTAATGTACGAGAAATTGCTGCATGCCTCTATCGAAAAGCCGTAGAAAAAAAATTAATACGGGGGAGAAGTATTGAAGGCGTTTCTGCTGCGGCTTTGTATGCAGCATGCCGACAAGCCAAAGTAAGCCGCACCCTTGATGAAGTCGCTGAAGTGTCTAAAGTAACCAAGAAAGAGATTGGTCGATCTTACCGATTCATTGCAAGAGAATTAAAAATATCCATCCCGCCTACAAATCCAATTGATTATGTTCCTCGTTTCACTAGTTCGCTAAAATTACCTGGGGAGGTACAAGCGAAGGCTATCGAAATATTGAAAAAGGCCAGTGAAAATGGTCTTACATCGGGCCGGGGGCCTACCGGCGTTGCTGCTGCGGCGATTTACATAGCCTCTGTCATAATGAACGAGCGAAGGACTCAAAGGGATGTAGCTGAAGTCGCACGAGTCACAGAAGTAACAGTCAGAAACCGCTATAAAGAACTTGTTCTTAAAATGCACCTTGAAGTGCCTTTATAATATTCTTCTCCTTTTTTTGATGTTGTCCTATGTTTTTTAAATAACTCCCCTTAGCTAGATTTTTCTAATTAAACTTGAATAACTGTAAATATTTTTCCATGATTTACGTGCAGAGTTATGACTAAAAAACAAAGATGTACGCCTTGATACTCCCTCAATGCCATTGAACTCCTTGATGGATTCTTGTTGAGGTTAAGGTCAAGGCGCATAGAATTATTTGAACATGTGAACATATAAATTTTTACCTCTTTTACGGAACAAAACGTCTCTATGAAAAAGCATCAAGTTTTCCTAAAAGCAGTTTTGAAATTATAACTTTAGTAATTAAAGAAGGTGTATTTTTATAAAAACAAAAAAATAACAAAACTGTGTTTCTTTCAATTTCAATTTTTTTTAAAAAAAACAGTTTTTTGAGAGAATTTACATCAAATATTCGTTTAAATCCATCATTTAAATCTATACATTTATATTAGCGGATATTTCTATTTGTATTGTGAGCTATCTTAATGTTGAATTGTGTATTATCGATTACTCTTCCAGCATAGTTCAATAATAGATCTTTTTGGGAGAAAGTAAATGAACTTTAGAAATGAAATGGAAAGTTATTTTAAACTCCAGATTTTGGATGAAAGAAAAAAGAAAATAAATGACATCATCTCTCAATTAGAGAAAATCCAAAAATCGAACGATCCAGTCATCAGTTTAAACATGACTGAAACTATTATCGAATACTGCTTATTGATCGATGATAATGATGATCGCCTACTGCAATATGATCGGGCCCTTGAACTGGTTCATAATGCACGCCATACTTTAAAAAATAACCAGGTAAGACAACTTCTAAGATCCTACCATCTTGAATGCTTCATAAAATACCACACCATGAAGTACAAAGACGAAGACGCATCAATGCAAGATATCTTCAACATAGGTGAAAAAATCATTGAGATAGTTACTCAGATACCGAGGGAACACCTCTCAATAGAATATAATGATTATTATTCCTTAGGTTGTGTTTGGCACGCCTACGGACTTATTCTGCAATTTATCAATAAACTTAGAGAATTGAGTCTTTCACAAAAACGTGATAAATTGGAGATGGCTAGTAAATTAGCACATAAAGCTGTAGAATTGAGTCAAGACACAAAAAGTAGAGATGCACACATTCTATCAGCTTATATTTTTGCCTTTGTTGAGGAATTTCCACAGCGAATGTTACATGGTGATAAGGGATCTACCGAAGACGATTTTATTGCATATATATACCCCTTCGAAATCTTATTTGAGGTTGCTCACGCTTATAACTCAATTGAATTCGAATATTTGGCGTTATTAAACCAAGCCCGGCTGAAAGTCCATCGTGTTATCTATGCAGCAGGTGTAAGTGAGAGAAAGAGTGATTTATTCAATGAAGTTTTAGATGACTGTAAGAAATTGGAAGCATATGAAAGTTTAATTCGCTTGCCACATTTCCGTTTCTATCGATACGAAATTCTTACTGATATTTACGCATCAATAATCTATTTCGAGGCAGTTCAAGAGAAACAATTCAATTATTACATCGATAAAGCATTAAAATCTGCAGAAAAAATGAAGGACATTTATTTATCCTCAAAAATGAGGAGTGTTCGCGACAAAGTCCACATGCATCATATCCTTAATGATGTATATAGAATGAGAGCATCATATCCTTCTTCACAGCAGGAAAAGTTAGAATATTTGAAGAAATGCGAAGGATTACTTCTGGAAGATGAAGAGACTTCTGCGGCATGGTCTTATCAAGTATATTCTACGTGGCGTGATCTTTCCTCTATTTATTTTGAACTATCAAAAGTCGAACGCAATAAGACTTATTTCACAAACTGTGTAAAATATGCAAAGAAAGCATACAATTCCGCATTAGAGACTGATGAATTCAAGGATGCACTCTTTGAGGCATATAAAATTGCTATCATTGCTGAAGATTATCAAGAATATAATTTATCCATAACGCATTATGAATTAGCGCGTCATCTTATAGATGAAATAATTCAATCAGGGAAAGATTATCCTTACTACCATAATTTGAAAACATACCTAAATGCTCAATTAATGGGAGTAAAGGCTAAAGAAAAACATCGCAAGGGAAATTATGCACAAGCTATGATTCTATACCGTAAGGCAAGTTCTCTTTTGCAGTCACACGCTGGATATTCGTATGAAGCATTATTGTATAATGCATATGCATTGTTTGAAGAGGCATCTTTAAGCTTTGTAGAGGAACAGTATAAAGATACCCTTAAAATCCTTTCCGATATTGCCCATTCATTTGATGAGACTACAAAGCATCATGATGAAAATTACGAACCACAATTTCAGTATTTTATCGATAGGCGTGCTTATGACTTACAAAAACTCTTTTTTGAATCTTCAAAGGCTTTTTGCATTGCTCAATCGAATATTTTGCAATCATTAATCTATCGTAATACTGGAAGTAGTGCCAGAGCAGTAAAACTACTTAAAGAGGCAAATATTTTGTTAACGCAATTCAAGGATAGAAATATTCATATTGCAGGTTACTACGCATTTGCCAACGGATTATATGGACTTGAAAAATCCGAACTTGTAATAAGAGAGGGAGAATATAAGAGCGCAGCGTCATATCTTGCGAGTGCATCCGATCAATTTGAAAACGCATCACAAATATTAGCATCTGATGAACGATTAAGACAACTATGTGAAGGATTAAAGTCTTTTTGTCAAGGATGGATGTATGCATCAGAAATTATGCGCCGTTACAGAGACCTCAGCTCCACAGAATTGAATAAGAATTTTAATCATGCTCAAAAGTCCTTCGAAAGAGCAACCAGAGACTTAAAAATGTTCACAAAAACGTCCAACGGAGTTTCTGGATTTGAGAAGTTATTGGGTTATATTTATTATTCATTATTATTCCAGAAAACAGATGATTCTGCAAAAAGAAGCAAACTTAAAGATAAAATGACCTTAATGCTTAATGAAGCACTTCATTATTTCAAAAATGCTGAAGATATGGAACGATATGGATTTACAAGAGATTTGCTTACTACTCTGCCGCAATTAGAGGATTTACGAGAAAATGTCTTTAAACCCATCAATATACCGTTTACTCCATATACACCCGTATTTGACACAACAAGTAAGATTGCGCCAAGTGGGGTAAATTTTGCAGTATCTCTAGATAAAACACAATCGGAAGTAAACGAAAAAATAGGATATACAATACAAATCACTTCCAACACGCCAGTCCTGATAAAGCAGATTGATGGTATATTTCCAAAGAAGGGTATAAAAGTAATTTCAGGAATGAGATTGGCAAAGAACGGAATGGTGAAAATTGATCGTTTATTATCTCCAGGACATTCAATCTTGATTGAATTCACAATTCAGGCATCTATGCCACTTTATAGCAGAAAACATCCGCAATTGG
>Ga0114925_10001306_pt1 | contig 12175 bp, 11 predicted proteins | sample SumtaG_2_FD_87287 | JGI IMG/M metagenome (GOLD analysis project Ga0114925, IMG submission 87287) | Deep subsurface microbial communities from Indian Ocean to uncover new lineages of life (NeLLi) - Sumatra_00607 metaG | ecosystem: Environmental > Aquatic > Marine > Oceanic > Sediment | place... | reverse complement strand
ATGATTGTTGGTTTGATGCTCTCTTTATGCAGACTCTTTCCCAAAGTGGACTCGCAGCTTTTGGTCCAAACTTCAGAGGTTCAACAGGATATGGTTCTGAGTTTCAAAATTTAGATATTGGAGACCCTGGTGGGGGAGATTTAGAAGATATAGTACATGGAGCAGAATGGTTGCGCAAACGACCTGAAATTGATGGTACCAAAGTAGGTATCATGGGAGGTAGCTATGGAGGTTATATGACTTTAATCGCACTCACTAAAAAACCTAATACTTTTGTTACAGGGGTGTCTTTAGTTCCTGTTGTTGATTGGGTATATATGTATAAACATTCTGATCCATTTTTCCAACAATTTGAATCTGAACTATTTGGAGGTAAACCAAGAAAAGAAAAAAAGGATCTTTATATAGATCGAAGCCCCATCACTCATGTTTCCAAGATCAAATCACCTGTCATGATTATGGCTGGCAAAACGGATTCAAGATGTCCTATAGAACCAATAGAAGCGTTTATTGAAAAACTTAAAGAAATGAATCATTCTTTTGAGTTTGTTTTGGAAGAGAAGGCAGGTCATATTTCAGCGTTGCTAAATTGGGAAGAAAGTATTCCTATGTTTAAAAAAATGACTAATTACCTTAAGAAAAATCTAGAGTAAACCCTATTTAAAAGAAGATTTAGCTAAAAGATTTTAACAAGATGTTTTACGCAATATTTTTTCTTATAATGTTAGTAGTTCAGTAAAATTATGGATTATATAGTCCGGTTTTTCTTTCCAAGAGGTAAAATCCAAATTTTTTGTGATAACCTCCTTGGTTATTAAGCAGGCAAATATATTGGCCTTTTTTGCAGCTCTAATGTCTACTTCCGAATCTCCAATCATTATGGCTTTACAATCTCTCTTGTTAGATTTAAAGCTGCTTAAAACATAATTTATTCCTTCAGAAGATGGTTTTGCGAATGTGGGATTATTATCATAGTCAATACTAAAAATCTCGTCAAAGATGACACTGAGATTGAACTTCTGCGTTAACATCTCTACGATATAACTAGGAGAGTTAGTCACCAATCCAATTTTCTTATTGGCCTTCTTTAATTCTTTTATAACCATAATAGCAGTAGGATCCAAGGAAATTTTTCCTTTATCTATTAATTCTTCTCTTTTTTGGATATCTAAATTCTTGAAATGACGCCAAAACTTATTTACATTTTTAATTTTCCAATATTGTTCAATAAATCGATTAATATTTGAAGAACTCAACATTTTATTTAATTCTTCTTGATTTGGAATAATATTTGCAAAGTATTCCATTGTTAAAGAAAAAAGCTGACCAAAATAAATTTCTGGTTCATTAAAAAGCAAAATACAGTTATCTAAATCAAATAAATAATATTCAAATTTCATTTATTTATATTAGTTTTGCGTAATTGCTTTCAATTTTTTGATGAATTTTCTCAATAGAGATATCTCCATTACTTGCTAATATTGAAGCAATGGTTATACCTCCCGCACCAACTCCTTCTTTAACAATTCCTTTTTCGTATGCTTTGAGACCATCATATTTAAATTGGCTAAAATCAAGATTTGCTGCTAATATTGGTATTTCTGGATTAATTTGATTAATAATTCCTATCAAATCGGATGATTTATCATCAATTATCCATTTGGTTGTGCCAATCATTATATTATTTATTACATTGGGATTTAGTGTATGTATTATTCCACAAATTGCTCCCATTTGAGTGCCTCCAGCAAGTATGACAGGAATGTGTTTAGCTGCTCCAATTGCTATTCCAGATAAAACAGGTTGCATTGGATCTCCTAATAGTTCAATTGCTTTCAGTGGATCGTTTTTAAAATCCCCCGGTTTTGATCTATTTGCTTTCATTCCTTTTTCGACGATTTGTTTCTTTAAATCAACAGGATTTACAGATAAACTACTACTTATTTTATCGTCAGCTTTTATACCCAGAGCAGTCAATACTCCTAATGCGGTAGTAGTTCCCCCTGCAACACTTTCTCCCAGTACTATATAATGAAAAATCTTTGCAATCTCAGTTCCAAACCTCTGAGCCAATTGGAACACTTCTTGGACATTCTTAACAGCACTACCTAAGGAAATATCACTTCCAGGTTTTCCCCCAAATTCGATGTAAGGGGTTTGAGGATAAATATTTAGACCACCTATAACTGGTACCATTGGAATTGATGTTAGTTCTAATGCTGCTCTGGTGATTAAAGCAGGTGTTGGAATGCCATCTGGAGTAATTGGTACACCTTCAATAGATTTACACTTTTCATAATAAAGATATTCCATATCTGCTGCTGGTGTATAATCGGTAATTTCTGGATTTGCACCCGCAGCCGAAATTCCGGGTATTTTAGCAGTTTCAGTATTTGCAATTACACACAGGAAAAAGGGTTTTTTTCCAGCTAAAATTGGAAGAACCTCTTGAGTTTTTTTAGTATTGTTTACTTCAATAATATCTGTCATATGTGAACAACGATTTTCACTTGATATAGGATAAATTTCCTATAATATGTCAAGAAAATTAAATATGTTTTAAAAGGATTTCTAAAAGGTAACAGTTAGACTTTTCTTTCTAAAATTTTATTTTGCTTTCCTTAGAAATCGTATGTCTTTTGGATATATTAAAGATATCAAATTTAAATTTGGGTATTGTTCCTTCTAAACCACAAAAAGCAAGAAAAACTTTTTTAAGTAATTTTCTTTTATAACTTATTATAGGAAATTTATCCTATATTTATAAAGTGATCTAAATGGAAAAAAAAAAACCATTAACAGTTTTTATCGTATTAGTATTGGTTATTGGTGGAAGTACTTTTGGACTTGGGATGCTAATAATGAATTTAATTACCCCAGAAACAGCACCACCAAATACTCATTTATTTATTGATTCAATGAATAGACAAGTTTACGTACCGGATGCTCCACAAAGAATAGTATCAATGGCACCTTCCGCGACTGAAACCATCTTTGCCTTAGGAGCTGAAGATAAATTAGTTGGAGTTACAGATTATTGTAATTATCCTACGGACGCAGTAAACATCACAAGCATCGGAGGTTTTTCAACTCCTGATCTTGAAACTATAGCTATTTTAAATCCAGATCTAATAATTGCAATTAGATGGAATGCTGAGACAGTTACTCAATTAGAAAACCAAGGTTATGCAATAGTCATTATTTTGGGTGAATCTTTGGATGACATCATAGAAAATGTAGGAGTTATTGGTAATTTAGTCAATGAGAGAACTAAAGGAGTATATTTAATGGGTAATATGAGTTACCATATGGAAATAATAACTAATAAAACTAATACATTAAATTATTCTCAAATTGTAGATTGCTATTTCGAGGTTTGGGAGTCTCCTAAAATAGTAGGTGCTAAATCGTTTTTAAATGATATGATTAATAAAGCTGGAGCAATCAATATTTTTGGGAATATAAACTTAGAATATCCTATAGTAAGTCATGAGGCAATTATCAATGGCGATCCTGATGTAATATTTATTACCGAACATAGCGCTCCTTGGTATTCGCAACAAGTATGCGAGAGAGCAGGATATGATGCTATAAATGCGTGTATAAACAATCGAGTGTATCAAGTTTTTGACGATATTTATTTAAGACCAGGACCAAGAATAGTTGACGCTTTGGAAAATATGACTCGCTATTTGTATCCGATGTTATTTCTATAAATAAAATTACTTTAAAGAAGGATGAATGAAAAAATACTTCGAATTAGAGATAAAAAAAAGTTTTTTATTCCAATTTTATTAGTTTTTATTTTAATTCTAGTTATCAGTATAATTCTTGCTGTCTACATAGGAAGTGTTGCTATTAGTTTTGATAAGGTTTTTGGAATTCTGCTAAATTCTTTAGGATTCAATATAGATATAACATGGACAGCAGGAGAGGAAAATATTATATTAATTTTACGTTTACCACGAGTCCTTATGGCAGTCACAGTTGGAGCAATGTTAGGAATTGCAGGAGTGGTAGCTCAAGGACTTTTTAAGAATCCAATCGTAGACCCTTATATTATTGGTATATCATCATCAGCGGGATTTGGAACTGCGCTAACCATTGTTTTAGGAATTTCTGGTTTATTAAGTATTTTTACGCTACCTCTTGTATCATTTATCTTTTCGTCTATTGCGATACTAACTATCTATAATCTATCGAAAACAAAATATCACTTATCAATGTCTGCCCTTTTATTATCTGGAATTGCAATCTCATATTTCTTTTCAGCATTTACAAGTTTTATATTGTATTTTTCGGAAGAACATGCTCATTTTGTATTAACATATCTTATGGGAAGTTTTTGGGGGACTACTTGGACCGAATTTTTTTTAATTTTTGTAATTTTCATAAATGGTTTTGCTATATTATTTTTTTACGGAAGGGATTTGAATGCGATGGTGTTGGGAGACGACTCAGCACAATCAATTGGTGTAAACGTAGAACGCTCCAAAAGAGTTATGTTAATGTTAATGACGCTTTTGACCTCATCAACAGTAGCTTTCTGTGGTAGTATTGGATTTGTAGGTTTAATAATTCCCCATATCATGCGAATGTTAATTGGAAGTAACAATCGAAAGTTGTTAGTGTTTTCAGCAGTTGGGGGTGCGTTTTTACTATTATGGGCAGATTTAGTTGCACGATCTATAGTCCCTCCTTTAGAACTCCCCGTTGGAATATTAACTTCCTTATTAGGCGGTCCATTTTTTGTATATTTAATTATCAAAAAAAAGAAATCAGGAGAATTACTATAAATTAAATATTTATTTATTAATACTCAATAGAGTTAGGGAATAATGATATCGTCTAAAAAACTTAGATTTAGTTATAAAACCAAGCAAATAATTAAGGATATATCCATTCAATTTAAGAAGGGACATTTATATGGAATTTTAGGTCCAAATGGATGTGGAAAGACTACTTTATTAAAATTATTAAGTGGAATTTTACGACAGAATTATGGACAGGTATTTATTGATGATATCAATTTAAAGAAATTTTCTATTCGTGAAATTGCAAAACAATTAGCGATCGTAAATCAAACTAATTATGTTGAATTTGATTATAAGGTAAGTGAAATAATAAGAATGGGGAGATACGCCCATATTAATCGCTTCTCTGGAGAATCAGAAGAAGACCAAAAAATTATAAATGATGTTATAACACAATTAGATTTAAATGATCTAAGAGACAGAAATTTTAACCAATTAAGTAGCGGAGAACAACAAAAAGTAATAATTGCCAGAGCCATTGCTCAAAGAACGAAAATTTTACTATTGGATGAACCTACCTCTCATTTAGATATTAATTATCAATTAGAATTTATGAATTTATTTAGGACATATGTTGAAAAAGGTCTTATTGTTATAGTGGTACTTCATGATTTGAATATTGCAGCTCAATATTGTGATAAAATTCTACTTATGAATCAAGGAGGTATTGAGGATTTTGGTGAGATTAAAAAAGTATTAACTAAAGAAAATATTCAGAAAGTATATGGAATTGAAGTTGCTATAAAGAAAAATGCATATACAGGGTCTATATATATAACTCCCATACGAAAATATCCTAATAATTTGGAAAATCCAAATTTAAATGATATTCAGAAGAAAAAAAGAATCCATATTATTGCGGGAGGAGGCTCTGCTCAAAATATTTTACCCCGGATCAGTAACTATGATATTTCAGTTGGTGTAGTAAATTTATTAGATGACGACTTAAAGCTCGCAGAAGAGTTGGGCTATAAGGTAATCACAGAAGGACCATTTTCTCCTATTTCAGAGAGGTCATATGAACAATTAAAGAAAGTGGTAGATGAGGTAGATCTAGTAATTTTAGTAAATATACCATTCGGAAAGGGAAATTTACGTAATCTTGAAGTATTAACAACCACTAATAATAACGTTATTATAATTGAAGAGAGTTCAATTAATGAACGAGATTTTACAAAAGGAGAGGCAACTTCCATCTATAATCAATTAGTCTTAAAAAAAAACACCATTGTTGTACGAAGTATTGATAATATTATTGAAGCAATTCAAAAAGAAATTGGTGTCTGATAAGTTGAAATTGTCTGAACTTTCAAATAAAAATCTTTTAAAACTTGAACGAAAATCTCATGGGGGAGAGATATACAAGGATGGAATAAATAAATCTGGACTTTTGGATTTTAGCACTAATATTAATCATCTTTTCGAATTAGAGCCGTATATGAATTCTATTATAAAATCATTAACTAGAATTTCTAGATATCCCGATTCTGATTCGATGCAACTAAAGAATTCTTTAGTTAAATATTTCCAAAATAGGTTGACTCCTAATAATCTAATAATAAGTGGGGGCTCAATGGATTTAATTAATATTTTTGTGAGCACCTTTGTACAAGAAAAAGATAAAATAGTAGTGTGCCAACCAACATTTTCTGAATATGAATGGGCAATAAAGAAGTGTGGTGGAGTTGTTATAAATGAATACCGCCTACCAGAAAGAAATTTCCAATTAAATTTTGAATCACTTGAGAAACAACTTGCGAAAAAACCAAAATGTGTTTTTATATGCAATCCAAACAATCCTAATGGGTATTTAGATAACATAGAAGCTATTGAAGATTTAATTTACTATGCTAAGGAAAGAAAAATTTTGGTTTTATTAGATGAGGCTTTTATTGAATTTACGGGTGAAGAAAACTCGTTGATTACCAAAGTGAAGAAGTTCGAAAACTTGTTTGTAATACGTTCATTTACAAAATTCTTTGGTATTCCTGGGTTAAGAATTGGATTTGGAGGAGGTAACCCCAAATTAATCAATTTTTTAAAGAAAGTTCAAACATTGTGGCCGGTAAATAATGTTGCTCAGGAACTTGCAGAAGAGTTACTCAATTCAAAAGATTTCATAAAAAATAGTGTTAGATATTTCCAAGAAGAATCTAAATTTGTCTCAGAGGAATTAGCTAAAATAAAAGGTCTCAAAATTTATCCTACTTCAACAAATTATCTCTTAATTAATACTGAGAATACTTCTCTTTCATCCAAATATATAACAAATCAGATGTTAAAACATAATATTTTAGTAAGAGATTGTTCAAATTATAATGGTTTGGATGATTACTATATAAGGGTAGCGATAAAATCAAGAGATATAAATTGTAAATTAATAAGAACTTTTAATTCTGTTTGTAATTAATCGAAAAAAAAATGAATAAAATTGACTTTAGATGCATGAAAAAGGAAGAAATCTCATCAACATTTTTTTAATAAGGAAGAAATTACTTGGAAAAAATAATTTCTGTAAATTTTTCCCTTGTCATGAAGGACTAGAAGATTGTACATTTTGTTATTGCCCATTTTATCCTTGTCAAGAAGTTGATATTGGAGGTCGCTTTATTATTAGTAAAACCTCGGGAAAAGAAGTCTGGTCATGTGCAGATTGTATATTTCATCATAAGCAGGATATAGCTTATAAAATTTTAGAGGGTTTAATTGAATTAAATAAAGAGTTTTCTTTAATTAGTAAAGAAGCACTTAAAAAGTTAAGAAAAAAAATAATAAAAAACCAAATCAGTAAAAATAAATGACGGCTAAAACATTAATGGTTCAAGGAACTGCTTCAGATGCGGGTAAAACTCTATTTGTAGCGGCGTTATGTCGTATCTTTAGTAATATGGGTTATAAAGTCGCTCCTTTTAAATCTCAAAATATGTCATTAAATTCTTTTGTAACAGCAAGTGGAGAGGAAATTGCTCGCTCTCAAGTATTACAAGCAATTGCAGCAAGGACAGATCCAATTAAAGAACATAATCCAATTCTTTTAAAGCCTAAAGGAAATAATAAATCACAAATAATCCTTATGGGTAAGCCTTTCATAGATTATTCTGTGAATGAATACTATAAGTCCATAATACCAAAACTTATTCCAGCCATTAAAAAATCTTTATCGTATTTAATGGAAAATAACGATATTGTGATTATTGAAGGAGCTGGCAGTCCTGCTGAAATAAATCTTTCAAAAATGGAAATTGCAAATATGTTTGTAGCAAAATTATATAATATTCCTGTAATTCTTATAGCAGATATAGATAAAGGTGGTGTTTTCGCTTCAATTTATGGGACGATTAAACTATTAAACCCAGAGGAACAACAATTAATCAAAGGATTTGTAATTAATAAGTTTAGGGGAGATGTAGAGTTACTTATACCAGGGATTAAAAAGATTGAAAAATTAATCGATAGAAAATCTGTAGGAATCATCCCATATATAGATAATTTAAAACTCCCCTCTGAGGATTCTTTAGGATTAAAAAATACTGATCATAATGGGAAATTAAATATTGTGGTTATAAAATTCCCCAAAATATCTAATTTCACAGACTTTGAACCATTAAGTTGGGAAGAAGAGATAAATTTATCTTATGTTCAATATCCATGGGAGATACACAATCCAGATTTAATAATTTTACCGGGTACTAAGAATACTATTCAGGATTTAAAATGGCTTAAAAAACAGGGATTCGTTGAAATTTTGAAAGAATTACATAAACAAAACGTGCTTATAATTGGAATTTGTGGTGGATATCAAATGCTTGGTCAAGAAATAATTGATCCGGCTATTGAAGGAGATATTGATATGGTCTATGAAGGTCTTAAATATTTGCCCATTTCAACACAATTCAAGGAGTATCAAAAAATTACACGACAAATAGAAGTTAGATTTTCCGGAATAAAAGAATTTGAAGGTGAACCTATAAAGGGGTATGAAATCCATATGGGAGAAGTTAATTTTAATTCTAAACAGAATTTAATCTTTCAACCTTTAGAAAAATCTTCAAATCAAATCTCCCCTGCTCTCGGAATAACAAATAATTCACAAAATATTATCGGCACATTTATTCATGGATTATTTGAAAATAATGGTTTCAGAGAGAAATTAATAAAAATGCTATTAAAAAAAAAGAAAGAGCATAGTTATAGTACTTCTAGTTATGATTTTAACTCTGTTATTGAAAAAAATTTGGATAAGCTTACAAAAATAATAGAATCCAGTATTGATCTTAATTATATCTTACAAATAATGGGAATAAAATAAGAAATTATGAGCGAATTCATTTATACTACTTACTTATGGTTAATTCCCCCGCTTATATTATTATTCGCTTTATTGTTTGATTTAACATTAGGAGACCCAGAATTAAAATATCATCCAGTTCAATTAATTGGTAGAACAATTAATTGGCTAAAAAAACATTTATGGTCTGGAAAAAAAACAATTGATAGAATTAACGGATTTTTCCTTATTATTTTGCCATTTCTTTTATTTGGTACCTTTCTTTATCTTATTCAAATAATCCTATGGTCTATTTTGCCTTTTCAATATTTTCAAGGTAATTTATTATTTAACCTTATATTTCTATCTTCTTATTGTGCTATAAACGGATTTATTTTAAAATGGTCATTTGCAATAAAATACTTAGGTACAACCACGATACCGATATATCAGGCATTAAAGGAGAAGGATTTAGAATTTGCAAGGAAGAAATTATCTTATATTGTTAGAAGAAATACACAAGAGTTAAGTGAAAACTATGTAATATCTGCTTCTGTCGAAGTTATCGCTGAAAGCTCTACTGATTCTGCGATTAGTGTTATTTGGTTTTACTTATTCTCAAATTTACTTGGTACTTTAATCTATTTATATATTTATCCTAATTATCTTTGGTTATTTTTAGGTATCCCCTGTGCATATCTCTTTCGGATCATAAATACTGGTGATAGTATAGTGGGATATAAAGATACCGAAAATATTAATATTGGATTTGCATCAGCGAAATTAGATACTCTTTCAAATTTTCTACCTACAAGGATTACTGTATTGTTTATGTTTTTGGTAGGAAAATTTTATCACTTAGATATAAAAAATGGCTGGAAGATCTTAAAAGAACACAGAAATATAACAGAAAGTATAAATGCAGGATGGACGATGAGCACCATCGCAGGGCTTTTAAATATTGAATTAGAGAAACAAAATCATTATAAATTAGGTGTTAAAAATCGAGAATTGATACCAGAAGATATAATTTTAAGTTATAAATTAATTAAAAACACAATTCTGTTGTTTTCTTTCACCTTTTTACTAGTAATCTCTACAGTAATAACCCTATTACAATTAATTTTCTAACGAATTATGCAAAATAAAGTGAAATTTGATTATATATTTAAATAAAAAGGATTTTAGTTTAGTATGTTCGAAGGTCTGAAATTTTGTTTTAGTTTTTTAACGCGGATTCCAATTAAAGTTGAAATTAAGAATTTTAGCGAAGTAGCAAACAAAATTTGGCTATTTCCTGTTATTGGATTTGTTATAGGATTAATATTAAGCTTAATAACCTCATTTCTTACATTTTTCCTTCCTCCTTTATTAGTTTCTGCATTATGCCTTGCTTGCTTAATTTATATAACTGGGGCACACCATCTTGATGGCTTACTAGATTTTGGGGATGGTCTAATGGTTGTAGGTGATCCCCAAAAGAAGATTGATGTAATGCATGATGTCTCTATAGGAGCGGGTGGATTTAGTTTAGGATTCATAGTATTAACTATTACTTTCTTATCAATAGCATATTCTCTAAATTATGTGTTTGCGGTCTTGATTCTAAGTGAAATTATTGCTAAATTTAATATGGTTGCGATTTGTTCGATAGGAAAACCAGCAGATACTCCCATGGCTACAGTTTTTATTAAAGCAAATAATTGGAAAGATATGGTCTCTTCTTACCTTCTTGTTATTACTTTTGCTCTTTTAAGTATGTACATCCATAATTTTGTGTTTTACTATCTTAGATCTTTATCTTTATCAAATTTAATCCCATATTTAATTGAAAATTTGATTTTAAAAACAATTCCAGACATAATACCAATTATTATTATATCGTTCTTATGTTCAATTATTCCACTTCTGATTATTATTTTTTTCTCATATCGCAATTTTAATGGTATTACTGGTGATTGTATAGGAGCTCTTCATGAAATTACACGAGCGTTTAGTTTAATTATTTTATTCATATCCTTCAATTTTGCTATAATATAATTAATTATTATTATTTATTGATCATTGTGAAAATCCCTGCGATATTAATGGCTGGTGGAAAGAATTCTCGTTTCGATTTTAGTAATACATCCTTTAAATTTAAGGAAAAATTATTATTACCTTTAGGTAATCAAAAGGTTATCGAATATTCAATTAAAGCAGCTCTAAATGCAAAAACTATATCAAAGCTAATTATTGCATCTTCTTCACAGGCAAAATCTACATATAATTTTATAAAACAGAAATATCCCCAAATACAGTTATTTAAAACCGAAGGGAAAGGCTATCTTCAAGATATTCATTCCGTTATACAAAAATTAGGTCTTGAATTAGTTCTTACAATGGTAGGAGATACTCCTTTTATAACTTCACAAATTCTCGATTTCATCGTTGATAAGTTTTCTACATTAAGATATTCCGCTTTATCTGTAATGATCCCGGTTAAATCTTATCAAAAGCTTGGACTTAAGGTACCATCGGAGTTTTATTTTTTTAAAGATGGAGAAAAATTAATTTCTGCTGGTTATAATGTATTAGATGGACGCTTAATTAATCAACAAGAGATCAATCAATTTAATTTAGTGTTAGATGATGTTAGATTGATGTATAACATAAATACCATTGATGATTATAACCAATCAACAGAATTCTATGAATCTATAATTAAAAAGTAAATTTCAATGTAATTATAATATGAAAAAATAGTATCAATTCTTTATTACTTTTGTATTTGATATTTTGAGCACATTATTTGGTGGTTTTACGGTTTCTATTACAATTATAGCGTCATATTTATTAGGAATAGTGTTTACTACAGTCCACTTAATAGGAAATGTTTTAGTTTTTGTATTCCTACTGCCTGGATTAATTCAGTTGATTATGAAATTAATAGACTGATCCTAACAAAAACTAAGTTAAAAATTAAGTTAAAAAATAAGTTAAAAAATAAATCTAAAGTTTTTAATTTGCTTCCGAAAGGAGTGTAACTTTACCACCAGCAGACTCAATTTTCTCAATAGCTCGTTTTGAAGCTTTGTCAACTGTTAGATTAATT
>Ga0114925_10001305_pt1 | contig 12180 bp, 8 predicted proteins | sample SumtaG_2_FD_87287 | JGI IMG/M metagenome (GOLD analysis project Ga0114925, IMG submission 87287) | Deep subsurface microbial communities from Indian Ocean to uncover new lineages of life (NeLLi) - Sumatra_00607 metaG | ecosystem: Environmental > Aquatic > Marine > Oceanic > Sediment | place... | reverse complement strand
AGAATTTTTTAGTCTTTTAAACAAAAAATTCATCGAAACTTCTGTTCCTTTTGGGTGCTTGATTGATCAAAAAAGACTTATACAAGAACTCGAAGCACATCCAGATGATTGGAATGAGTTAGGTACTGATGCTGGTAAATCAATAGCTATCAAAGAAAAGACAACTTCAGAATATCTAGCTTGGATCCGTGACTCGGTTTTAAATGAATATATCAAGAAAATAGAAAAAGCAGGTGGAATCGATTTGCATATTATCGGAGTAGGTGGACGAGGTCATGTAGCCTTCCATGAATCTGGAATTCCATTTGAAGGTAGTAAAGTGATGTTAGTAAAACTTGATGAAAATACAATTAATAATGCTGTTACTGATGGACATTTTTCCAAGAAAGAAGATTCTCCAAACTATGCCATTAGTATGGGTGCTGAATTAGTATATAAAGCAAAAACTGTTTTACTATTGGCAAATGGCGAACGTAAGATGGGACCTGTCGCTGAATCACTATTAATTGACCCAACATCTGATGTTCCTATTTCATATGGTCAAATATATTCTGAAAATGGCGGAAATCTAATTTATGTAATTGATAAAATTGCGGGTCAAGAACTATTAACAAAGAAAGATACCTTAATACAAAAAGGAATAGAAATTGAAGTTTTGGAGTAAAATACTTAGTAGACTTTTCTTTTATTTATTTAATATATTAAAAATGTACTAATTCCAGTAATAAAAAGTTAAAAATATAAAACTTTATATCAAGTCTATTTTTTTCATTCTTTCTTCGGCGAGCTCGTTCATTGCTTGCGAAGCGTCTAAACTCACGCTTGATTCTCCCGAAATCCTTAAATAGGGGCTTGTTCCGGACCTTCGGATCAAAATCCATCCATCATTATAATCAAGCCTTACACCATCCATCTTGTTAATATTTTTTAATTGTTTTCCTTCGGAATCTAAAACTTCTTGCATTTCATCGATGATTTTTTGATTAATTTCATCTGTGAAAGGTATATCTCTCTTTAACTCAATAGCTTTACGATAATATGGATATTTAGGAATCTCATTTAGTAATTCTCGTAAGGTTTTTCCTGACTCAACTATCATTCTTAATACTTTAGCGATTGTAGCAATTGAATCGGGTCCAAGATGTGTTCTAGGCCATATGTATGTTCCAGAGGTCTCTCCACCTAAAAATCCACCTTGTTCTTCTATTGCTTGAGCCACTTTTATATCCCCAACTTCAGTTCTAATAACCCCACAACCAAGAGGAATTAATAAATCTTCCATTAAACTCGAGGAATTAATTGGAGTAGCAACTTTCATTTTCTCCGCTGGTATTTGTTCCTTATATCTCTTCAAGTAATCAACCGCCATCAATGCTAAGAGACGGATTGATTCCACTATGGTTCCATCTTCATCTAAAAAGACGACTCTGTCAGCATCGCCGTCAAGAGCAATTCCAATGCCTTCTCTCTCTGAAGTCTTAAGAAATTTAGAAAGTTGAATTAAATTCTCTTTACTAGGTTCTGAATGGCGACCAGGAAACTTACCATCCATTTGAGCGTTTATCGTCATAATTTTTACATTATATTCGCTTAATAATTTTGGAACTATATCACAACTAGCTCCATTTCCTGGATCAACAATAACGTTTAAGTTACTCCCGTCAAACATAATCCGACGAGTAATATCTAAAATATGTGTATCATTTATATCATTCACATGCGATATAGTGCCTATCTCATCCCATTCTATATTTAAAAAGGCTTTTTCGTTGTAAATTTTCTCGATTTCCTCTTCTTGTTTATCTATATACCCCATTCCAGAAGGATTCCAGAATTTTAATCCAATATATTCAGGAGTATTATGTGAGGCTGTAATAACAACTCCACAATCTGCACTTAAATAACGTAAAGACATTGCTAATGTGGACGTAGTAACGATTCCTAAAGTTTTTACATTACATCCCGTACTAACGAGCCCCGAAATAAAAGCATATTCTATAGGTAATGCAGAAGTACGAATATCTTTCGCAATAACCACAGTAGCATTACCATTTAAATAAGTACCTAACGCAAGGCCAACTTCTAAAGCCATTTGAGGCGTCAGCATGACATCGGTATTGTCATAATTGCAAAACACTCGTCTTATGCCGCTCGTGCCAAAAATGTGGTTAGGCATTCTCTTTTACCTCGATTTTTTATTAAATATTATTCCGATTTTTAATAATATTAAAAGAATTATTTATTTAAATATTTATTTAATTAAACAATTAGACACTCTAAAAAGTGTTCAGAATTGAATTTATATATTCAATATATCTAATATAATTCATATTTTGTTACTTTTAACAACAAATTTTCATGATTCCTCCGATGGCAAGATCCAGAGTCCTAATTAAGCCAAAAATTCCACACATGAGTGCATGAATATTTAAATAGAATCACTGGAGAAACGATTTTTTAATTAATTTTATATTTTTAATCTACTGATTCTTGACCAAAAGCTTAATTTAAACTCTAATATATACTTAACTTAAGTATTAAAACTAAATTGTGTTTTTATGGATTTTAAAGACTTTGAGTTAATATATAAAACTAACCGATGTGAAATCAAGGATAAGCAAAAAATTAAGTTAAAATTAAGTGAAGCAGTCGGAAAAAAGAACGTTTCTGATGATGATATAGATATTTTGGCTTATACTAAAGATGCAACTTTGATTACCTTAAATTGGTCAATCCAAGGGATAATAGCAGGTTTACCAGATTTCATTACATATCCAGAAACTCCAGAACAGATTTCTAAAATATTAAAGCTCGCTAATGAAGAGAAGATTCCTGTAATTCCGTATGCAGAAGGGTCAGGAGTAGTTGGAGGAGCCATTCCTGTTTATGGGGGTATAATTGTTGACATGAAAAAATTTAATAAAATTCTTAAAATCAGTGATAAAAATTTAACAGTAACAGTTGAGACAGGGATTAACGGAATGAATTTAGAACGGTACTTAAATGCAAAGGGTTATACTAGTGGACATATTCCTCAATCGTTATATACTTCTTCAGTGGGAGGTTATATCGCACATAGAGCAGCGGGTCAATTCTCTACGAAGTATGGAAAAATCGAAGATATTGTATTAGGAATAGAAATTGTGCTTCCTAAAGGTGATATTATTGAATTTAAGACCATGGCAGCAGCATCGACAGGACCGCAATTAGAAAAGATGTTTATAGGAAATGAGGGCACTTTAGGAATAGTAACAAAAGCGACATTAAAAATCTGGCCATACCCGGAAAAAAGAGCACTACTTTCCTATGCATTTCCTACAATTGAAGATTCGCTAGAGGCATGTAGAAATATCTTGAGAAAACAAATCTATCCTGCGGTCGTTCGAATATATGATGATAAAGAAACAAAACGACATTTTGGTAAGGTTAAAGAAAATGTAATGGTTGTTTTTGTGTGTGAAGGAAATGAAAAACTCGTGGATTTAGAAGAGACTGTTACAAGAAAAGTATGTATAGAAAATAAAGGCGTGGATTGTGGAATTGAGCCTGTAGAACATTGGTTCGAAAGTAGGTTTCGCGTCAAGGAAACATCAATGTTCCCTCCCTATAAAATGGTTGCTGATACAATTGAAGTCGCTATCATGTGGGATAAGGCCGCAGAATTATATTATAAAGTAATAGAAGAGACTAGTAAAGTAAAGGGTAATTTACTCATTTCAGCTCATATATCACATTTCTATCCTAATGGAGTAGGGTATTATTTTACATTCGGTGGTGTACCACCTAAAGATAAATCTGATTTTGATTTTTATAAAGAATGCTGGGATGTTACTGTTAAGACCGTACTTGATATCGGAGGATCCTTTGGACATCATCACGGAGTTGGAATAAACCGCGCTCATTGGATGGCAAGAGAATGGGGTAAATCTTTCGAAACCATGAAAGAAATTAAAAAATTATTAGATCCAAACAATATTTTAAATCCGGGTAAGATTTATGAATCAATTTGGAAAGAACAAGGAGGAGTAAGTTAATGGGAATATTTGAAACGCTTAAAAAGTATAAATGGATGGTACCTCTCATATCCAATGCGGATAGAGACATAAAAAGAATACTATTAAAGAATGTAAGATATAAAAAGAAAAATTTCTTTCCAGAAGTGGATGTTAAGGCTGATGTAAAAAATTTAATCAATTGCATGCTATGCCCTAACATGTGCAGGTTCGATTGCGGGAGTTTACAAGCTGCTCAGAAGGAATCTATGGCTCCCGCATATAAAGCAAGAATAGGATATTATTTAACGATGGGATTGATAGATCCTACTGATCCCGCAAACAAGGAGTTTATTAATCTTATGTATATGTGTTCTAACGAAGAGAATTGCAAAATTTTTTGTCCATTTGAGTTCTCAGTTGTGTCGCTCCTTGAAACAGTGAGAGATGATATAAATGATATGGGATTAATGCCCGATTATCTTAAACCAATGATAGATAATTTGCATAAAACCGAAACAATTGAAGATCACAATATTTACAAGACATACAAGGAAAAAGGAATTAAAAACATTGAGACCGATGGAAATGACGAAGTTTTTTATTATATTGGCTGTGAATCGATGAAATTCCCCGAAGTAGTAAAGGCAAATATAGAAATATTGAATAAAGCTGGAGTAAAGTTTTCAACTAATTTAGAAAAAAAAATGTGTTGTAGTGGTCCAATGTTTAATATAAGAGACCTTGAAACGGGAAAAAAGTTTGCACAAAAAAATAAGGAATTAATTGAGAGCACTGGTGCAAAAATAGTTGTTTCAGACTGTCCGGGATGTGTATTAACGCTAACCAACAGCTATGAGAATGTTGGCGTAAAAATCAAGACACCTATAATTCATATTGTTGAATACTTTAAGAAATTACTTGAAGAAGGGAAGCTGAAGCCTGAGAAAACCATTCAAGATGATTTAAAAAAGGTCACTATTCATGATCCTTGTCTTATAGCTAGAAATTTAAAAGACACTACATCAATAAGGGCAATTCTTAATAAAATTCCAGGTCTTGAACTCGTTGAACCTATTTGCAATAAAGAAAATACCCACTGTTGTGGTTGGAGCGGTACCCTTCATTGGGCAGATAAAGAAATAGCAATAAAAGAAGCATCTAATAGAGTCAATGAATTAAAAGAAACGGGTGCAGAGGTTTTTATATCAGCATGTCCCCTCTGTGAATTAGGTTTGGGATACGGAGTGCAAAAAGAAGAGAAAGAAAAGATTAAAATATTAGATATATCCGAATTATTATTGAAAGTTATTTAAAAGAAAAAAATTAATTTCTTATTAAATAATCAAAATAAATTATTGTTTTAAGGGGATAATATGAGCGAATTAATGTGTGTGTTCGACTGCGGTACAACCGGAGCTAGAACAATCATATTTGATATTAATGGAAAAGAAATTTCAAGAGCTTATGAAGAATACGCTTTGGTTAAACAACCTGCGGGGATTTTTGAACAAGATCCAGCGATCTGGTGGAATGCTATCAAGAACACATGTAAAGAAGCAGTAAAAAATATTAATCTGGATGATATAATTGGAGTATCAGGAGCATTTTTTAGGGCAACAATTACGTTAATTGATAAAAATAATGAAATATTACATCCCGCATTGACTTGGCTTGATGAAAGAGAAGTTACTGATGCGAAGGAAATAGCTGAAGAAGGAGGCTTTCGTAGATTACTTCCTAAACTCCATTGGTTCAAGAATAATAAGCAAGAATTATTTGATAAAACTTCAAAAATAATTCAACCCGATTCTTATATCTACATGAAATTATGTGGAGAATGTGTTACAGATCCCTCATTTGGAATTTATGGAATTTTAAATGTTAATAGTTTGAAATGGGATGATAAACTCGCTGAATTACATGGAATTCCGGTAAACTTATGGCCTGATCTGCGAGTTCCAGGGGAAGTCATCGGAGAACTATCAAGTGAAGCCGCAAGTGCTCTTGGTCTGAAAAATAATACTCCCGTAATAATGGGCGGTGCTGACCAACAATGTGCTGCATTAGGTCTAGGTGTAATTAATAATGGACAGGCTAAAGTAACCACCGGTACTGGCACATTTGTTGATTTAGTAGTGGATGGACCTGTTAAACAAGTAGGAAATATTCCAATCTTTTCTTTACCACACGTTATTAAGGATAAATGGGTCATTGAAGGAGCCGTACCGGGAACGGGTGCTGCCTTACAATGGTTTAAAGATAATTTCTCACAAATCCAGATGAAAGAAGCGAAAGAAAAGAATCTAAATATATATGATTTATTATCCGCAGAAGCCGAGAAAATTCCTATAGGAAGTGAAGGCTTGCTTTTTATTCCATTATACATCTTCAGAAAAGGGACAATCCACGGATTAAGTCTAAATCATACTAGAGGACACATGATTCGTGCTATAATGGAATCGGCCGCTTTAAGTGCTCAAATGTATTTACAGTTAATAGAAGCTATGGGAAGGGTAAAGACTACGGAATTAAGGGCTGATGGAGGCGCAATGAACAGTGATTTTTGGGCACAAATATTTGCTGATGTGACCGCAAAAAACATATTACTTCCAGAAATTAAGGATGGTGCTGCGTTAGGAGCAGCTATTTTAGGGTTTCATGGTTGTAAACAATATAATAGTATTGATGATGCAATAGAAAAAATGGTTAGATTTATTGATACTAAAAATCCAATAAAGAAGAATTTAAGAGTTTACAAAAAGTTAAGTCGAATTTATATGCCTGCTCTACTTGATGTTTTTGATAAAAAGCGCGTTACGAAAGACCTATAATCTTTTTATACTATTTTATAATTTGCCATTGTTGTTCATAAAAATCTCCAGGACCTCTCAAAAGATCTCCATTTGGATATTTTGCACTGATCGTACAATTATTATCATCTATTTGTATTTCAATATAGTGGTAGCATTGCTCTCCATACTCAAATCCTATCTCTTCAGCGAATTCATTATAAGTAGCCTCTTCGGCAAGATAGTAATAATACTTATCTTCATCGTTCCAGGAGTAATCATCTTCAAAGGCAGGGTGAGTGATATATTTATCTGAGTCCCATGATTTTCTCTCGTATTCGATTACCCTAAATTTATTCTTATTTTCGTCCCACCATTTAATCTTATCAGTTCTTTCCATGTGATCCTTATTTAAAACCCCATAACTTACTTCTAAATTGGCCCCTCCACCACCAGAGCAAAAGTAGTGGATTTCATTATGATCCCAATTGTGGTTTTTATTATAGATAAGGTCATTTCCTCCATATGTATAACGATAGTGTTGATAATCATGATCATGGGCGAAAAATACGGCATCTACACCATATTCATCAAAGATTGGAACTAACATTTCTTGTAAATCATAATACATCCCTGTTGTAGATACTGTCATCAGGCTTAAATGGAATGCGCAAAATATCCAATCTTGACCATCGTCTTTTGCTTTTTGAATATCATTTTTGATCCAATTTAATTGAATCTCACTCATCTTATAATAGTGTTCGAAATTATCTATCATTACGAAATGAGCGTTATGATAATCAAAAGAATAGAACCTTCCTAAATTTGGCTTTGCATAATTATAAGTAAATAATTCTGCCCAATTAGAGCTTCCAATACCACCAGCCCAGTCATGATTGCCGATTACTGCTTGAAAAGGTCTTTCTGATCCTAATATTGAAACACTTTCTAAAACTTGATGCCAATCGTAAGGAACCGCGCCACTGTCGGCGATATCTCCTAGCTGTACAATAAAATCATAATCCCCTGCAGCAACTCCTTTAGCAACCATTTTACAATTTTCTCTCATTTCTCTGCTATTTGGTTGCATATCCCCTAAAATGGCAAATTTAAACGCTTCTTGCTCGTCTGAAGCAGTCCTAAAACTAAAAATATTATTATCAATGTCAGGAATTTTGTAATAATAAATTGTATCGGCTTCTAATCCTTCTAAATATACCTTATGAACAAATTTTCCGGACCCGACTTCTGTTTTATCAAGATCACCGGGATTAGTGCCGTAATATAGTTTGGAATCAAGGTTTTTCTCTTCAGTTAACCAAGTTATGCAGATATTTTCATCAGGCTTATTATCATACCATGTCAACCATGGTCCTTCATTGTATCCAGTTCCTTTCAATATATTGGGGGGTGGAAATAAAACATAATTGTTGAAAATGAAAATGAGTCCTCCTATTGATAAAATAAGAAAGAACATAGAAAATATCTTAAAAAATGTAAATTTTACTTTATGAATTTCAGTCGTTTTTTTATTTTTTATTCCGAAATAGATTAAAAAAACGGCAATATTCAAGAATACTGTTCCAAATAAAAAGACGATTAAACTAAAGCTTGTTTGGGACGCCTCAAGACCAGGAGTTTGTAGGATCGAAATAATAAAATAGATTATAAGTATAACTATTGAAAAAATAGAATTGATAAGGATTATGAATAACCAACGCAAGTTAATTCTTTTTATTTGAAAAAGCTTAGTAAATTTCTCGCTTCGATCTAACTTAGACATAAGAGAGTATAATATAATAGCTCCAACGATACATAAAAGAGAAGGGATCCAAATGTGAAAATAAACTCCCATAATAATTATTGCGATAACGGCGATGGTCAAGAAAAATGCAGCGCTAATAAAACTAAATAAAGGGAATACTACTTTTGATATATTTCGTTCCGTTTTTCGCTTTAATTTCGAATTTTTAATTTTGTTATTCTCGTTCATTAAAATTTTAACCTCTTTTTTTCTACCCTTGTTTAATTTTTTTCAATGATTTCACAAATGTTTATTTTCTAAATAAGTTTCATATAATTATGACTTATTTACTCGTTCTCGATATAGGTACGACCAACATAAAAGGATTTCTTTTTAATAAGAAAGGAGAAATATTTGCTACTGCAAAAAGAAGACCAAATTATATTCTAGAAGAGCCGGGGCAAGTTGAGCAAGATCCAATGGAAATTTGGGATCTGAGTAAGCAGGTTATGGAAGAAGTTATAAAATCAAATAATTTAAAAGCAGATGATATTGATTCCATTGCGTTATCTACTCAAAGAGCTTCATTCTGTTTTTGGGATAAGCAAAATGGTGAACCTCTTTCAAATATCATCACTTGGCAAGACAAAAGATCGGCTGCATTTGCTGCTAAGAAGAATAAATCATTCTTAATGAAAATGGTCAGAGGAATTACAAAAATCTTATATTTCTTTACGAGAAACACCAAAATGCTTACTGCTTCAATGCTACAATTTAATACTGACCATGCCAGCGTAAGAACGGCATTTTATCTCAAAGAACATCCAGATCTTGCTCAGAAAATTAAATCGTCTAATACATCTATAGTATGGGGGACTACTGATTCATGGGTTTTATTTAAAATGACTGGGGGAAATATTCATGCAACTGATTATTCGAATTTTTCATCAACAGGCTTACTTGATCCCTTTAGTCTAATTCCTAATCCACTTGTATTAAAGATATTCGATATACCTATACACATCCTTCCAGAGATTCGTGAGACCCGGGGGGATTTCGGAAAAACGACACTTTTCGGTAATGGAGAAATCCCTATAAAAGCCGTTATTGCCGATCAGCAAGCTTCTTTATTTGGACAATGTTGTTTTAACTTTGGAGACATGAAAGTAACTAATGGAACAGGAAGTTTTGTGGATATTAATACGGGAAATAAACCATTTGCGAGCAAGAGAAAGTTATATCCGTTGATAGCATGGCGAATTAATGAAGAAACAACTTATATGCTTGAAGGAATGAGCCATAACACAGGAAACATTATTGATTGGATAGGAGAATCGCTGGAATTCTTTAAAGATCCTGCTGAAACTGAAACAATGGCTTTTAGCGTAGATTCAACAAATGGAGTATATTTTTTGCCGACGTTCACTAGTGGCATTTCATTTCCCTATTGGGATCCTACTGCTCGTGGAAATATTTTTGGAATCAATTTGGATACTAAAAAAGAGCACATAATAAGAGCGGTACTAGAAGGAATATGTTTTCGAATAAAGGATATTGCTGATGGTATTATTAAAGACACAAAATCTCGAGTTTTGAAAATAAAGGCGGACGGCGGTGTTTCTCAAAATAAGTTTATACTTCAATTTTTAAGTGATATACTTGGTATAAGAATTGAACATTCGGGAAATCCGGAAACAACTGCTCTAGGTGCTGCTTTTATGGCGGGTTTAGCAAGTGGATTCTGGGAATCAGAGGAAGAATTGGAACAAATTAGAAAAGTAGAGAAATTATTTAAACCACAGATGATTAACACGGACCGTCAAAGGGTATATTCTAATTGGAAAAACATTATTTCTCGCTCATTAAATTATAAAATTGACTAATTTTTTTCATAATTTATTTTAATAATTCAAATTTAAGTAAATCATTATTAACCAGTTATCAGTTAATTTCGTAAATTTTATGTTATATTATTAATTTCCAAAATTATAAGTCAATAATAAGAAATAAATTACTTTGCCCTATATTAAGAATCAAGAGGGTTACAATCTCTACTACGAAGATATCAATTGCGCCGCTAAAGAGTGCACGATTATTTTACTTCATGGGTTCGCCTCATCAGCTTCATTTTTCAAAGAACAAATTAAAGTATTAAAAAATTATTACCGAATAATTGCTTTTGACGCATTAGGGCATGGAAGGAGTGATCATCCAAAATCAATCCAAAACCTTACTAAAAACGTCCGGCACGAGATAATAAGGGATTTTGAAGATCTTTTAGAATTTTTGAAGATAGAGGGTCAATATGGAATTATTGGTCATTCCTTAGTTGGAGGAATGACTGCCCAATTGATTTGTATGAAACATCCTGAAGATGTAAAATTTCTGATTCTTCTAAATTCAGGCTATATCATGATTGATAATGTAATACGCAATATCTTCTATAATCTACTTCCATATTTTATTCGTATGAATTTTTTAGATATTGTTGCAAATTCAATCGAAGATATAATTGATAAAACTGTGCCATATATAATAACTGCCTTATCAGATACAATAAATGGAACAAAATTAAGTAAAGAAGAATTATTGATGCGTATAGAAGATCAAATTTTCAAAATGATAACTGAAATCAAAGAATATAATCCTTCTGGAATAAAATGTCCTACACTAATAATTTGTGGAAGGCTTGATAATTTCGCACCTGAACAAATGTCAGAAGAAATGCATAAAAAAATCCAGAATTCTCGTTTGGAAATAATTGATATGGCTGGACATTTCGCTCCCGCTCAGCGGAAAGATGTTGTTAACGAAATCATTTGTAGCTTTATTAGAGATCTTAAGTAATAATATTACTTACTCCTCTTAGTTAAAATAATTTAGAATCAAAATGAATGAAAAAGACGATAATAATACAACGGTTTCCTTATTCAAAGAAGAAGTAGAGAAATTTATAAAGGAGCGGGATTGGTCTAAATACCATACACCAAAAAATCTAATTCAAGCGTTAGGTATAGAAGTAGGAGAATTATCCGAATTGTTCTTATTCAAGGAGGATAATTTAGATGATGTTTTAAAAAACAAATCTCTACTTGAGAATATTGAAGATGAAATCGCTGATATTTTTATTTATTTGATTAGTCTCATCAATACATTAGGCATAGATTTAACTCACGTATTCATAAAAAAAATGGAAAAAAACAAGAAGAAATACTCAACCAAAGAGTTTAATAACGGAATATACTACAAAAAGTAAATTTTCCTTTCTTTACTTTATATACGATTTATTATATTATTAATAAAAAGAGTTTTAATGGATTTTCATCTTTTAATAAATCATGGTTGCTAACAATATTGAAGATATCATTAAAAAGCAATTAAATTTTACATTAAAAGAGACAAATTTTCCGTCTTTGGGGTCATTATATAAAGGAAAGGTTCGCGATAATTACATAAAAGAGGAAATAAGAATCATAATTGCGACTGACCGCGTATCCTCATTTGATCGAGTGATTACCACTATCCCCTTTAAGTGTCAAATGTTAAATCAAGTTTCAGCCTTTTGGTTTGAAAAAACGAAGGATATTGTAAAAAATCATATAATCGATGTTCCAGATCCAAATGTGGCTGTTGTTCAACAGTGTGAGACAGT
>Ga0114925_10001304_pt1 | contig 12182 bp, 8 predicted proteins | sample SumtaG_2_FD_87287 | JGI IMG/M metagenome (GOLD analysis project Ga0114925, IMG submission 87287) | Deep subsurface microbial communities from Indian Ocean to uncover new lineages of life (NeLLi) - Sumatra_00607 metaG | ecosystem: Environmental > Aquatic > Marine > Oceanic > Sediment | place... | reverse complement strand
GTTGAATTTCTATAAAAACTTATAAAATCTTATAAAAATCTAAAAAACTCCGTCTCTCTCTTGTTTAAAATAGAGTTAAAATCAATATTACGATTAACTAAGGAAAGAAAAAAAGGTGATTCACAACAACTACAAATAAAATGCTTCATCTTCCATTGGATCTATCGAAAACATTCATGTTCACTTGATTCATGCCATCAAAAATACTCCACTCAAGTGAGAGCTCAAAAAAGATATATCTCAAGGAAAGATTTCACCCTATTTACAAGTGGTTGTTCTCACAAGTCGGAGATTCTGAGCCTCGTTTGAAAAAGGGCAATCCCTACGGTAAATAGGTTGAGTTATACGAATTTTTTTGAGCATTATGGGATAACTTCCTTCAAAACTTCGGAAATAGTAGAAAAAGTGCTATTAATGATGTATGTTTTGAACTCGGCGACGAGCGAACAGCCTGATAACCTTAGGGCTGGACTTTCCTCTACAGGAGAGATTGATAATTAGAATAAAAATTGTGATTTTTATTGAAAATGATAAATTTTTATAAATAATTGTAAAGTTGGAATGTACAATTTAATTATAGGTGGAATATACTTTTACCTAACGATAAAATCTAGTATAATTAGAAAAAATGGAAGTTCGACCTAAAAAGCTACTACTTATTGGCGTAGATCAGGCTATACCATATTTTCTTAAGAAGTTCTTAAGCGAAGATGTACTACCAAATATTAGTCGTTTAGTAGATAATGGAGTGCTTTCCGAGGCGTATCCTTGCCCCCCTTGCGACACCCCTACAAATTGGGCAACAATTGCGACTGGAGCTACGACTGCTGTCCATGGTGCTACAAGTTTTTATTTACATCTTCCTGGAGAACCTTTTAACATTGGTTTACAGCATAGATCTAGAACCCAGCTCTCACGTTATTGTCAAGCAGAATACTTATGGGATGCTGCTGATAAGAAGGGTTTATCTTCATTTATTATTAACTATCCTGCTGGGTGGCCAGGGAAGTTAAAAAATGGCGGCATGAGCCTTTTCACATGGCCTATTCCTGAATCACTTCCGAGAATGATTGCCCCTCCAGTATCTCTTATGTTTAATAAAGATTCTCAGTATCCTAGCTTACGAATAACTCAAAACAAAGAGCTTGATGGGGAATTTGAAAGTCATTCTCCTTCTTTCCAAATATCAATAACAATAACACATGGATCTATCAAAAAACCAGTTATTATAAAGGCTTATATCATAGACTCAAATGGAAAGGGATATGATGCTCTGATTTTACCCAAAGGATTGGAAAAAAAAAGGCGTATATTAAAACAAGACAACTCAAGTGGCTGGATTTCCCTTAAAGTAGATACGATCCATGGAACTCTACCTTGTATATTTAAAGTAAAAATCTTAGAGATCTCCCGAGATGGAAGTCATTTAAGGCTCCAACGTACGGGCATTTATAATACAATAGGATGGACATCACCTGAAAGTCTTGGTGAACAACTCCTTAAAAATATGATGATTTACGAGCCTCCTGAGACGCAAGAAGTAGAATACATGATCTCTGGAAAAATAGAACCTTTTCTATTATATGCACGAAAGGAAGCTGTATCACTCACCCAAGCAATTACCTACACTAAACAAAAGATAGGTTGGCATCTATGCTTTTTCCATATCCACCATTTAGACGCTGTAAATCATAAAGCTTTAGCATTAATGTATGAAGAATCTCCGCTTTATAATGAAAAAGGAGTAGATAAAGTGCTTGAAAATGTGAGAGTGGCGTATAAAATTGTGGATGAGATGGTTGGATCACTTATAAAAACATGCGTGGATAAAGAAACAATCGTCGTATTGGTATCTGATCATGGTGCAGTGCCTGTCTGGAAAATTGCTAATATCACGCTTGCTCTGAGGGATGCTGGTCTATTAGCTTATAAATGGGATGATACAAGTAGAAAATTTGTAATTGATTGGCAAAAAACCCTTGCTTTTCCTTATCTCGAACCTCCTTACATTTGGGTAAATCTTAAAGGTAGAGATCCACATGGAATCGTTGAATCCGCGAATTATGATTCAATTAGAAATGAAATTATACGAGCACTCAATGGAATGAGGGATCCTGAAACGGGGGATCAAATTGTTAAACTCGCTATTAAAAGAGAAGAGGCAGCTCATCTCGGACAGAATGGAGAAAGAATAGGTGATATAATATTCTTTCTTAACCCGCCATACCAAATATTTGATGGAAATTTAAATCAACTTAACACGGCCGAACTGACCAGAAGATCCCTAAAAAAGGCAGTAGCTTCTGATGCACAAAAGTGTTTTGGAGCTCATGCATATTATCTTCCAAATACAAAATTTGGAGAATATACAATTAGTTCTCCGCTATTAATAAGTGGTCCCGGCGTGAAGAAAGGTGTTGAGCTAAAAAGAATTGTAGATCTTATTGACGTCGCACCCACGTTAGCTCAACTCCTTCAAATTCCAAATCCTAAAAATGCTCAAGGAAGAGTACTTCAAGAAGTAATCGAATAAATAGATTATAATATATGCTAATTATATTCTTAATTCTCGAATCTGATTTCATATTGATTATAACCACTTTCTGATTTATATTTTTTCTTTAATTATCTAGGTTTCCTTTTACCTTTTTTATTAATAATCCACTAAATATTGTATTTTTTACTGCATAATAGATAAAGTAATATTCTATAATTGAATAAGGTAAAATATAAGGAAATAGTATTTTGAGATGGTATAAATATGAAAATAAATTTATTCATAAATATTTACATTAGATAATAGAAATGGAGCTGAGTCTTATAAGTATAAAAATAATAATATCAGGACTTGACAATGCCGGGAAAACTTCAATCTTGACAGCTTTTGATAAGAGATATAATTTTGAACAAGAAATTAAGGAAATTCGTCCAACAAGAAAAATTGAATATCACAAGACACAATTTTTAAAAAAATCTGTTTGTTTTTGGGATATGGGCGGTCAGGAGCGATACAGAGATGTTTATAAGACAGATCCAGATTTATACTTTGCTAACACCGATTTACTCCTTTATATTATTGATATTCAAGATAGATCCAGATTTAAATTAACTTTAGAATATTTAAATGTAATTTTGGAATATTTCAAAAAAAACAATATGAACGTTCCTTTAATTGTAGCGTTTCATAAATTAGATCCTCAGCTAAAGGATAATGAAGAGCTGATTGAAAATATAGATGTCTTGATAAAAACAATTATAAAAATAGAGCAATTAAAAAAAGTATTTTTAGACACATCAATATATGATGTTTTTTCAATTGTTCAATTAATCTCAGAAGTAGCATCTGTTTTTGACGATCATTATTTAGAGATTTATGTGTGTCTCGAGGAATTCTTAATGGATTTGGAGTGTATTTCATTAATTTTATTTGATCACAATGGTACTATTATTAGTGAAAATTATTCAGACTCAATAGATTTTAATTTATATTTAAAACTTATGAGTTCAATAAAGGAATACATTATTCAATTAAAAAAGATACAAGAGGAAAATTCTGAAATTGATTCCCAATTCACCCAAATAGATGATTCCCTCTTGTCTTATTGGCATCAAATAATTTTTAAAGATCAAACATTCTATATTTTCGCTTTAATTAAAAAGGAAGTCAAGCCGTCATTCTTAAAGAAATTTCCAAAATTTCTGAAAAGATTGAATAAAATATTAAAGCCTATTTTCTCAAAATAGATATGAACAATGCCTATTTAAGAATTTAAAAAAGGAGGATAAAAAAATGCAAAATTATAGGTATAAATTATGTCTTTTTGGTTCAGGGGGCGTAGGTAAGACTAAAATAACTCGAAGATATTAATAAATAAAAAGAAGGGTATTATATATGAAAACCTTTGAGGAATATTATGAATCCTTACTGAAAATGAGACCTAACATCTGGATTGGCGATGAAGTTGTTGGTAGAGACGACCCTCGAATTAGAGGAGGTATTAATATTATAAAACAGACTTATGAGCGCTCTCATGACCCAAAATTCGAAGATCTATGTACAGCAACATCTCATCTGACAGGTAAAAAAATTAATCGTTTTTGTCATATCCACCAAAATGTGGACGATCTTTTAAAAAAGCAAAGAATGACCCGAGTTCTTTGTCATAGAGTTGGTGGTTGCATCCAGCGATGCATGGGAATTGATTCGCTTAACGCTGTTTCTGTAATTACTTACGAGTGCGACCAAGCTCTTGGAACGAATTATTATGAGAACTTCAAGAAGTTCATACTATTTTTTCAAGAAAATGACCTCGCAGCATCATGCGCTTCTACAGATGCAAAAGGCGATAGGTCAAAAAGACCCTCTCAGCAAGAAAATCCCGATGCATACTTAAGGATTGTAGAAACTAGAGATGATGGAATTATAGTTCGAGGAGCGAAACAAAGTATAACAAATACACCTTACGTTCATGAAATAATTGTGGTACCTTGTAGAATAATGCTTCCAGAGGATAAAGATTATGCTGTGTCTTTTGCTATTCCCGCAGATTGGGACGGTGTGAAATTGCTGGTAAGACCTGCCTACTTCCATAAACCTAAAAATATTCCAGATAAAATGATGATCGAAACAATGGAACTTGGAGATTGTGAGACATTTATTATCTTTGATGATGTATTTATACCAAATGACAGAATTTTTCTGAATGGTCAAGCAGATCCACGACAAGTACCTTATGCGGGATTTTTAGCGTTAATGTTTGCGCATTATCATAGACATTCTTACACTGGGTGTAAGCCAGCTATGACTGAGGTATTAGCAAGCGCAGCCGCGTTAGTTGCCGAATATAACGGTATTGAGAAAAGCAATCATGTGAGGGATAAGATCTCTCATTTAATCGGTACTGCTGAGCTTGTTTTTGCTGCGGGAGAATCAAGCGCTTATCATTCTGAAAAATCGCCTTCGGGGACGCAAATACCAGATGAAATTTTAACAAACGCTGGGCGTAGACATGCTGGAGAAGAAATCTATAATGAATTTAAAATTTTAGTGGACATAGCAGGTGGATTAATTGCGACTTTACCATTTCTCGACACATTTTTTAACAAAGAAATTGGCCCCCTTGCGATGAAATATATGCAAAGAAATCCGAGAGTAAAACCTGAAAATGTTTTAAAGTGCTTTAAGGGAATAGAATGTATTGCATGTTCAGATATCTCCGGTTTATTACAGGTAGCAGGATTACATGGTGGTGGAAGCCCTCAAATGGAGACTATAGCTATGATGGGGCGTTATGATGTAGAGAAGCTTAAAAACATTGCTAAGTATTTATTTGGAATAAAGGGAACTTTACGTAGATATGAAAGATCAGAGAATCCTGTAACTCCCAGAATGATGCTTGAAAAATTTAGAAAAGCCTTAATAGCGAAGCAAAAGAGAGAGCAAAAAAAATAAAATAATACTTGTCATCCCTTGGAAGCCCATCGCACGGCAATTATTCGAAACTTGGATAAATTTAGTCCCTATTTAGATAAATCCTTGAGTTTAGCTCAAAGAGCTTTGGTTCGCTATCATTTAGCTGAATTAGATTTCAAAACTAGCAATAAAACGCTTTTAGCCGTAGAAGTTGAGCAGATACTTACAGAATATCCTTCTATAAGAAGGGATGCATTGAATCTTGCTTCAATTCCGGATTTTTCATCATTTACCGCAGTTTGGGTTTTAGCAGAAATTAACAAGTGTTAAATATTTCTTTAACTTCTTTTATCAATGTTAAACTGAGAAGAATAATTTATAAAATGCGAAAAAGCATGAAACAAATATCAAAAAAAAAAGTAATCAAGATAATTGTTGCTGGAGAAGGCGGTGTAGGAAAGACCACATTACTCCACAGGTATATTGACAGGAAATTTTATAAAGACACTTCAATGACTGTCGGGTTAGAGTTTTTCTTAATTGATCATATAGTAGATGAAGAGAATTATGTTTTACAAGTGTGGGACCTAGGAGGTCAAGAAAGGTTTCAGTTTCTTCACGACAAATTCAGTTCTGGAAGTCGAGGTGCTCTATTGCTTTTTGATCTTACCTCAAATCGGAGTTTTGAGAGAATTGACGGGTGGATAAATATTTTAGAGGTATATAACCAGAAGGTTCCTATCTTGTTGGTAGGTTGTAAGTTAGATCTTATTGATGAAATTGCTGTAGATGATGATAGAATATTAGGGAGAAGAAAACGATATGGTTTCATTGACTTTATTAAGACTTCTGCTAAGACTGGCGAGAATGTAGAAAATATTTTTGATAGACTTGTTTCGAAGATATTAAAAATTCAAGATTAGAAAAATTGAAGTTCAAAAATGAAAATATTTTCCTATAAAATCTAGATTTTAAATGAACGAAATAAAAACTACTGAAGAAGGAATAAGTCAAGAGGGTTTATTTAAAAAAATTCTTATAAGATGTCCCGAATGCCAAACACAAAAGAATTTAGAAGTTCCCTCAAAAATAATTAATCAAAGCAAGCATATAACGACAATTAGTATCCCCGCAGGAACGATCTGCAAACACTACTTTCAAGCTTTTGTTGATAAATATTATAATGTAAGGGGGTATCAAGTAGTTGATTTTAAAATCTCTAAAATGGAATATTATGAGAGTAGGGGGTTAGAAGAAGATCGAGATGATGAAGAGGAGGATTTTACCTCTTTACCTATATTTAAGGAGATTATTGACCTTTTAAGATATGTCGTGGATGATTATGAGATAATTGGCAGTGCGATATTTACAGTCGAGGGAAAGGTGTTATATTCTTCAATTCCTCATAGTGCTTTATTCAATACAATCAAAGAATTCGAAGTAAGAAATGAAAAGGGCATGCATAGCATAATAAAAATGTTTCTTGAGTTGAAAAATCACCAAAAAGTATGTTCAGAATATACTAAAATTCATGATAATGATTTTATTTTAATCTTAATATTTTCAAAAGATGTAAATTTGGCTATAGGGACTATGTACTTACGGGATTTGACAAAAAGAATAAATCTATTACTTTAAATAGGTGTAAGATAAAGATCTCCATTTATTATTAAAGAGATAATCTCATTAAATTTTTCAGAATAATTACTCGATGTTTGAAGAATTTTAAGGACCGACTTCTTTTTATCCGAATATGTTTTAAATAATTTTGTTTTTAATGGTACTATGCCTAATTCTGAAGCCAAAAAAAATATAGTGATTAATTCCATTGAATAACCATAAAACCTTTTTAAATAAGGTTCCATAGTTAAAATTATTTTTTCTGTGTCCGGATTGGTTCTATCAAACTTAAGTATTAAAAAAATTTTATTTTTTCCATCTGATTTCAATAAAATGGATTGATATGGTGAAATATTCTCTTTTTTTATAATTTTCTCAAAAAGCTCAGACATTTCGATATTTGAGACTTGTTTTTCCGTAATTTTTAATGAAAATGAGTTAAATTTCTTGTCGCCTTGAATTATGAAAATTTCGGGAATCCTCTCAATTTCAACTTTATTGAAAATTTGAACTAATTTGAGATAATGCAGTAGTTTATTCGAAAAAATATCTTCCATTGTCTGATCATCTGGATTGTCTATAGCATAAGATAAATTTCGTTGTAAGAATAATTCCAAGTTCTCAAATTTCTCGTATTCTTCAAAGAGAATCCCTAATATCCCTTCTTTTTGAGTCCTACGATCTAAGCTTCCGGTAAAATTTGAAACGCTTCTATATCTATTAAATTTTATTTCAATATTAGAGCTTGATTCGAATCCCGCATGGGACATGTATAATTTTGAGATGAATTCTTGAGGTAATTCTACAGGATTCTTAAAGTAAGAGCATTTAATTTTTGGCCCTTTAATTTCATCATGAACTACAAGAAATAAACCTGCTGGCATTTAGAATTCAAACCTCTTACTCTTAATCACTCCATAATTTTCTTATTTGAGTCGTAATCACTTTCCCTTTAGATTCGATTTCTTTTAAACTCTCACCATCAAAAGCGGCTGTAGTCAATATAATTACGAGCATTAAATCAGAAGTTACATCAGTTAATAATACATAATTACAATCAGTTTTTAGTCTAAACTCCCTAAGATTCGCTAATTTCATGTTTTTTGTGACCTTATCGATTGTTACAATTAGTAAAGAGATCATACCTATGTATACATCCTCATCAGAAATTTCCAATGTTGAACCACAAGCAAGTCCAGTTGATTTTTCAATTAACAGTACATCTCGGACTCCATCTTGATTTTTAAGCTGTTTCAAAATCGTATTAATATAGGTTGATTTTGGCGACATCTGTCGGATTATCTCGCTCCATGCTTTAAATAATGATTCGTCAAATATAGAAGTTGGATGAAAATTTATAGGTTGACTAATATTTTTATGGAATAATTTATCTAAATAACCGATTATCTCTTCTCTATCATGAATGAGATCAATTTTATGAAGAAAAACATTTAATTTTGCATCAGGATTAAAGGAAGTAATTTGATTTGCGGCCCACTCAAATTCTTTTAATGATCCATCAAATCGATCAACATCACTAACATCCACAACATAGAGTAAAATTGAAGCTTTTCTAAAAATACTTTTTCTGAGTGGTCCATGATATTCATCCAAATATTGTTGTTGCCCGCCCAAATCCCAAATCATTGGTTTTGACACCTCGCCGACCTTATATTCTTTATAAGTAATACCTTTTGTTGCGGCTGAATGCATTAATTCCCATGGTTTCTTGCCTTCAAACACACGCTCGTAGATACAAGTTTTTCCGGCATTAGCAAGTCCAATTAAAACCACTTTCCTCATTTCCTCAGTGGGTGTTTTTTCAAATTCATCTAACATTTCTGAAACAGTACTCTCTACAAAGGATATCGCATGTTTAGCGGATAAATCTTTTATTTCTTCCTGAACAATCATTTCGACTCTATTACGTGGAATAGTTAAGTCTCTATCTTCAAATACATCCTGAATTATTTCAATGATTTCTTCTTCTATTAATCCTGTTCTTTCGAGAACCATTTCACGTCTATACCACATGCTTAAATTAAGCTTTTCCGATTTTGAGCTTGTAATTTCAATTTGATACAGTGTACCTGGAATTTTTTTCATTTTTTATACCTCTAATTATTTTATTTTGAAATTTTTTTTATACACTCATTTTTTTTATTTCTAAATTTTTTCATATTAGCTAATTCGTCTTCTTTCCCAATTTGTAATAAGAAGTGCGAAAATCTCTCACACTGTTTATACATCCTAGCAGCTTTTTCAAAATCATTTTCATTAAGTACTGAAGTTGCCATTTCATCTAAAATTGTTTTTTTTAATTCTAATTCCGCTATATTCATCTTTCTTTCGTGGAATAGCTCTATTAATTCAGATTGATATATATCTATAGTATCATAATCACTTAATCTTTTTGAAATTTCTATTATATCATAATAAACATTAAAAATCCTCATGAAATCATCTGATGTTTTTGCTTGCTCTAATACATCTAATTTCATATCACGTGCCTTAATTAAGAAATCAATCTCTTTAATTAAATCTGTATAAATCTGAGATTCTGATTGTCGCTCCAGTCTTTGAAGAATTTTTTCTGTGAGTTCATATTGTTTTAATGCCTCAAAATAAGCGCCTTCAGCAAATAATTCTTCTCCAAATGTTTGAATTTCATCTAATTTTTGTTCTAATTCATTTTCATTTAGTAACTCTAATTTTAAAGGTGCTTCTTTTACTTCTACCTTTTTCTTAAATTTGTCTTTTTCAATCATTTGTTGTGATCTTGAAATATTTTCAATATGAAGCATAATGGTTTTAAGAGAAATCTTTTTTCGTGGAGGCCCTAATTCTTTTTGGCTTTTTCTTTTTACTAATATTATAGCTACACTTGAAGTAACAACACTTGCAATAATAACTATAATAATTATTAAAAGTGGAAATTCTTGTTCACCAACTTCATCTCCAACTTTATCCTTCTCAATTGTTATAACAGTGAAGGAACCTTGTGAAAAACTCCCTTGTTGTTTTACCCCATCAAATTGCGCTAAAAAGAAAAAATATTTTCCGGGAGAAAGAGTTATGTTTAACTCATAATAACTAATTGAGAGATTAATATCTAAAATAATGTTTTCTGTTATATTTGGATCCATAGCTGTACTGATAATTAATCGATAATGTGAAATACCTGACGGATCAGAACCATCCATCCAATCAAATGTTAAAAGACCACTAACCTCACCACTTGGAACGCTCGTCAAAATTGGAGGTGAAGGGCAAGTTGTATCTTCAACTGTGATATTACCGCTTGTTACGTTCCAATTGCCACTATAATCTTGTATATATATTTTATACTGATAAATTGTCCAATTAGTTGGTGTCCATAAATTATATCGCCATGTATTTAAAAATATATTAGTCATGGAATGGTTCGAGCCCTCAAACTCTATTAAAGATTGGTTGATATTAGCATAATCAAAAACTTCAATCCAAATTGTTAATGTATCTCCCAATTCTAATGGGTCTGCGCTTTCAATTAGATTTGAATAAGTTGGTTTAATTGTATCTTCAAAGATTATCCAATCACTTGTGAAATTTAAATTATTATTATTATCTTCAATCCATATTGTATAAGTATAATTGCCTATACTTGTTGGCATCCATAAATCGTATTGCCATATACCTCCACCAATATCAGTCATCGAATGGTTAGAACCTTCAAATTCAATATCAACTAAGTTTATTCCTGAAAGATCAGATGTGTTAATCGTAATGATTAAAGGGGTTCCTAATTCTACTGGATCTGCGCTTTCAGTTAAATTTGAATAGGTCGGTTTAGTAGTATCAATTACTTGGATCGAACCGCTAGTTGAATTCCAATTATTGTTATTATCTTTTATATATATCGTGTAAGAATTAATGCCCGTAATAGAAGGAGTCCAAGAGGCGTTTTCCCACATATCTCCACTAATGTAATTCATAGAGTAATTGGTACCTTCAATTTCGATTAAAACTTGGCTAATACCAGAAAGATCAGTCACATTGATCCTAATAATCTCGGTATCACCCAATTCTAACGGATCTGCGCTTTCAGTTAAATTTGAATAGGTCGGTTTAATAGTATCAATTACTTCAATCGAGCAACCGATAGTGGAATTCCAGTTGTTGTTATTATCTCTCATATATATCGTGTATGGATAATTTCCCGTAATACTGGGAGTCCAAGAATTGTTTTGCCACATATCATCGCCGATATTTATCATCGAGTAGTTTGCTCCTTCAAGTTCAATTTTTACTTCGGCAATAATACCAGAGAGATCTGTAATGTTAATTGTGATTATTTCTGTATTGCCCAATTCTAACGGATCTGCGCTTTCAGTTAAATCTGAATAGGACGGTGGCGTAGTATCAACTACTTGGATCCATAAAACGCCAGTGGAATTCCAATTATTGTTATTATCTCTCATATATATCGTGTAGTTATAATTCCCTGTACTCGGAGGAGTCCAAGAGTTGTTTTGCCACATATCATCGCCAGTATTTATCATTGTATGATTTACTCCTTCAAGTTCAATTTTTACTTCGGCAATACCAGAGAGATCAGTGATATTGATCCTAATAATCTCAGTGTCACCAAATTCTAACGGATCTGCGCTTTCAATTAAATTTGAATAGCTCGGTGGAGTAGTATCAACTACTTGGATCCAGAAAACGCCAGTGGAATTCCAATTATTGTTATTATCTCTCATATATATCGTGTAGTTATAATTCCCTGTACTCGGAGGAGTCCAAGAATTATTTTGCCACATATCATCGCCGATATTTATCATTGTATGGTTTACTCCTTCAAGTTCAATTAAAACTTCGGCAATACCAGAGAGATCAGTGATATTGATCCTAATAATCTGTGTGTCACCCAATTCTAATGGATCTGCGCTTTCAGTTAAATTTGAATAGGTTGGTTTAGTAGTATCAATTACTTGGATCGATCCGCTAGTGGAATTCCAGTTGTTGTTATTATCTCTCATAAATATCGTGTAGTCATAATTCCCTGTAGTCAGAGGAGTCCAAGTATTATTTTGCCACATATCATCGCCGATATTTATCATTGTATGGTTTACTCCTTCAAGTTCAATTAAAACTTCGGCAATACCAG
>Ga0114925_10001303_pt1 | contig 12183 bp, 11 predicted proteins | sample SumtaG_2_FD_87287 | JGI IMG/M metagenome (GOLD analysis project Ga0114925, IMG submission 87287) | Deep subsurface microbial communities from Indian Ocean to uncover new lineages of life (NeLLi) - Sumatra_00607 metaG | ecosystem: Environmental > Aquatic > Marine > Oceanic > Sediment | place... | reverse complement strand
GGATCTATTGCCGGAATTTTAGCCCTAGAAAACAATCAAACCTTTGGAAAGATTAAGAATAAGTTCCTTTACAAATTTATTCCCGACGATAGAAGACTGCCTATTTTCTTGGTAGGATATCGTATTAAACAAGGCTTTAATAAAGCACAAAAAAATCGTTATGTTATAATCTATTTTAGAGATTGGGCTAATAAACATCCCATCGGTTTTATAGATCAAAATCTAGGAACTGTTTGTGATTTATCTAGCTTTTACCAATATCAGTTGTATTGTAGAAGCCTGAATGCATCTATTCAGGATTTTACAAAAAAGACTAGAAAAATACTACAAAAATATCCAGAAAATGAGTTAATTGGTAAGATAATGGAGAGATATAGGACTTCTGACAGAAGAGATCATAATATTGTTACGATTGACCCAAAAAGTAGTAAAGATTTTGATGATGCTTTCGGTTTAAAGCAGATAGAAAATGGATCAATTCTAAGTATTTACATTGCAAATGTACCGTTATGGATGGATTTTCTTGGATTATGGGGTTCATTTTCTAGCCGAATAGCGACAATCTATTTACCAGATAGAAAGTTGCCAATGTTACCAACAATATTGTCAGATATGTTATGTAGTTTACAGGCCAAGTCGTCGCGATTTGCCTTGGCATTAGATATATATTTAGACGTGAACCAAAATATAGTAAAATATGAATTGGATAGTACTGTAATACGAGTATCTCATAATCTAAGATATGATACAGTGGAAATGAAGGAAAATGACTTATATAAACAAGTATTGAATCTCACAACAAAGTTAAATCTTAAGCAATCTTATTTGGATAATATCAAATCCTGCCATGATGTGATTGCTTACCTTATGATATTAATGAACCATTATTGCGCCAAGGTAATGGCTGAAAATAAAATCGGTATTTACCGAACCATGTCATATAATAGGACAGCGCCTGATATTACAGTAAAGAATAATGATATACGGAATTTCCTCAAAGGATGGTATAGTACTGGGGGGAATTATACAAAGTTAACGAATGCAATGACACATGATGCACTTTGCTTAGATAAATATATTCATATAACATCGCCTATCAGAAGATTGGTTGATTTATTAAATATTATAGAATTACAATCTTCATTACATATTGTTGATTATTCCGATGATGCGAATACCTTTCATAGAGGATGGACAACGGAAAAAAGCCTTGAATTGATAAACTCAACAATGAGATCGATACGAAAAATTCAAAATGATTGTAACTTATTGTATATGTGTGTTAATACACCTGATATTCTCTCCAAAATGCACCAGGGTTATGTCTTTGATAAAATGCTTAGATCAGATGGAATGTATCAATATCATGTCTATCTAGTTGATCTTAAAATGATAAGAAAAACAATAAGCTCTGATAATATTGATCCTAATCAATATTATAATTTTGAGCTATATCTCTTTATGGATCAAGATCGTCTATATCAGAAGGTTAGGATCTCTTTGTCACAGACCCAGTAGACTATTTAATACGTTGAAATATTCCAAAAAAAATATTTTTAATAATTAAATGGAAGCCAGTCTACTAAAAAATAGTGATCAAAACGAAGATTTAGCAATTCCAGATTGGAATAGCGTAGTTCAGAAATACGAGAGTCGGTGGTTAACAGAGAAGGAAAAGTTTCAAAATCAATTACGTCATAATTTTAAGGCCCTCGTGGAGAGATGGGCTAGTGGAAAACAGGAAATCTATGTTTTAGCCGTCGCCGATAGATTAGAACAGCAGTATAAAGCGGCGTTTTTAGAACTCTTTGAATCTGGTTATGCACCGCATGTTGGTGATGTAGAGAGATTGGCTGGGAAAAAGGTGCGCCGTTTGTATATTACTCTTCCTCATAATTATGCAAGTTGACTAGATTTTTATACGGAAAAGGATGGCTTAATTACTATTAGGCCATTAATAGAAAAGCCGAAAGCAGATAAGTGTTGTTGTTGTTTTACATTTTGACAATAAATGTTATGTTTATTTGTTGCTGACCAAAGTAAAAAATAAATAAAAACAGTATAACAAGAATATATATATTTACCCAACAACAAAAAAAGCCTTTTCTCATGTATGCAATTAGTTTTATAGTTTGTTGTTGTTGGGATGACCGTCATTGTCCTCGTACAATATTATATCTGCCTTCTTTTACAGAGTAATATAATGGATGAGCGTCATTTTCTGGCTCATTTGTTATTTTGAAGTGTTGAAATTTTTTTCCGTTGGATAACCCCCTTGGCCCGCGACGACCGATTCTTCCTGGAGGCCCTGGCGGTCCAACTAGACCCTGAGGTCCCGGCGGCCCCCTCTCTCCTTTGATCTCTCTAATCTGTATATTAGGTTGATGACATCGTTGTGATCTTTTATGTTGTAAAAAATTATTATAGTTTGAATAAGACATATTACTTAGTAATATAATATGTCTTTTAATAGAACTTTTTAGTAATATAATATTGTTTAGACAAGAGGACAACCGTTCGGACCAAGCACTGATTTATTTGCAATTGTCACAATTCCCCAGATCCACATTGCCACAATACCAATACCCCAAACACAACCAAGACATGAGTACAAACACTTACACAAATCAACCCCATCTTCATTTTGACTACAACACCCGAACATGGCGAAACAACATCCCACGAGAAGGAGAGCAACGGGACCAAATACTATAGCCATATATATGCCGAAAATATCCCATCTTTGCATATTACCAAATCCAGAACCAAACGCGCCAGTGAAGGGGATAGCCTGTAGTACAATGGCCGGGACAAATTTTGGACCAACTTCATAACACTTCCCGAGATTGGTATCCCACCCGTAACATTTTTTTAAATCACAAACAGTGGCATTTTTGTCTGCGACCATACATGTCCCCGGACATTCACATACACCTGCAGTGATAGAGGAACAAGGAACAGTTTCCGAAGACGCGGCGGTTAACGCGCGGCGCCTAAGTAACGTCTCCACTCCAGAGATGTTTTTCGTATTATAAGCAATGGAGGAACTCATCATAACAAATGCGAGGAGGCCGGTGAAGAGGAGTGATGTATTCATTCTTTTAATGCTGGATCTGCGTTTGGTCGTTTTCTGGTAGCTACTCATGGTTTGATAATTTACTAATTTGAATTAGAAATATGGATCAATTTTTTGTTTTTCCTAATTCTTGATAGGGAATGTCGTTATTTTGTACTAAAAGACTATAATAAAACAACTTAATAATGTTTCAAATTAAATTACTATCATGATAACAGCTGAATCTTTGAATAATCGTCATTCTTATGCTTGCAAGGTTGGAGTACGTCTGGAACCGCTACCATACCCACCTTCTCCCCCTTCCGTTGGTTCCGATACATCAGATTGTGATGCTCCCGATGCCCCCGATTCTCCTAACCGCCCGAGACTTAGTATTATAACGAAGAGAAGTCATTCACCGCTTTTTGATGAAAAAGGTAAAAAGAAGTCATATTGCATACATGTTTGCGAAGCATTACCGCTTGTATGTAAAAATGTAAAATTAAAGATGTTAGATCATCTTTTATTAGGAGGAGAACATACTAAGAAAGTATCACCCGGATTTAACTCTCCTATAAAACCAGATGAAGATGCTACTTCGGATGAGAAAAAAGATATAGTTAAAGCTTCTCCTTCCTTTGGTATGTTTAGTCTTTTCAAATATCATCTTCGCCGAGGTTATTTAAATACAGAATTAAAGAAAAATAACAAAATTTATTGTTCACATATATTTTCTTTAGTATTAGGTCTCCCAATTTTAGTCTTTATCGGCCAATGGTTATTGTACGCTGCTCTGATATTACATGAAATAAAGAATTATAATAGTACTATATGTTCTAATGAAGGTACATTTGAAAATAAGATGATGATAAGTGGTATATGTTTGATTTATTTTGTTCGAAGTTTTTTCCTTTGGGATAATATCACAAATACACTAAGTTTAAAAAAAATGAATAGGGTGGATAATATAACAGCTATTTTAGATACATTTCAAGAATTCTCATTTACAATTTTAGTTTATGGTGCAAATATCTGGGTAGTATTTATTGAAGATGATATTCAGAATATGATATTGAATTCATTAGCTATGGAATTTTTAATGGTGTTAGATAATGAGTTTGAAGAATTATATTTCCAATATATGCCCGGAACTGCAGATGATATATATGATAACGTATTTGTATCTTATGACGAAAATAAAGTTCTGTTAGAAGATAGAAAAAGGGAAGATAAATGTTTTAGATGTTTTAGTTATGTTGCTTTCATACCATATAAAATATTAGTGATCACTATGTTTTTATTCCCATTCTTCTGCTTCTTTATGGTGTTCGCCGGTCCTGCTTGTAAATAGCGGTTCTTATATAATACTTATCTACCTGGAATAATAATAAACCAGTCACGAAGGGGGGTCGCCGCTGCGGGTCCTCTTACCCAATGAATAATATGCCCGATAACAGTATTACCAATAGAGTCTTTAACCTGAACATTATCCTTAAGACATCTGACTGACATTTTTTCGCCACAATCGTCCCTCTCTTCGGATACAAAGAAGTCATCATTATCTTTATTCTTAATGCCTGCATTCATTTTCATCCAACAGAATCGTCCACCCTTGGATTTCCAACGATTAATTAAATCGGGCGATAAGTTAAGTTTATAGGAGTTTGTGTTTACGGTCCAGATTGCCATAGTATTCGTTTATGATTTTAAAGTATAAAATAAAATCATCAATCAATTTTCTAGTTTTCTCACTAGTATACCAAATCCGCCTGCTTCACCGATATCCCATCGTTTATCACCGACAGACATAATCACTTTATCTTTTATGGCTTTGCGGGCATTTAATTTATATTTATAAACGTTGAATTCCAGCGGAGGCCTGAAAGCAATATTTTTGAAACCGCCTATTCCCAAAGCATATAATTGACGTAGCGTTAACTGTATGCTATATGGTGTATGCGGTCTAGCAGTTATAATATAAATATTATATCCTTTTTTTCTACAATTCTGATATAATTTGAATACAGTAGGCATAATGCGATTAGTGAAAGAATCAATCAAGGTGTCATCAATATCAAAAACAACGGCATGATTAGGCGCGAATGGTATTCTTTCCAGAATATCCATATATATATACTATTAATACTGATATTATGTAACAACGCAGTTTGTACTATTATTATCTACGAAATAGACGGTTGGACATTCACCATTTTCATCTAAGAGTGTCCCAGTTCCTTTGTTTTCTGATACAGGTTTCCCTAAACTTGAACCAGTAAAGGTTATATTAGAGCATACTGTGAATAGAATGTCAACCGCAGATGCACCTAATTTACTCCTCACGGTTGGTTGTATAGGCGTGATAATCTGCGTTCCAACATCCTGTCCCTTGTTCACAATATTATGGATTTGAATATTATTTCCCGATATATTACTACCTCCTGAAATGAACAAACCTAGGTTTCCTTTCATGGTATGCCCCATTGAATCCCCTCCTCCGACATAGTAACAGTTATGTTCGCCAGGAATAACGGTACTAATATCAGTCCCGTTTTCGGCCCACTCTATAATATCTTGACTGATACTTGATGTTCCTTTTTGTACCATAGAGCTAGCAGCAATAATCATCTGACTATCCGACAAAGAGGTGCCAATATATTTTGAATCTTTTGTTACATGCGAGTTCGCTATCTGTAAAATGTCGCCAATAGGACCGGCTTGCATTTTTGAACCATATGCGCCACTGCCGCCATCTAAATTTTTTGCACCTATTATCTCTACGGGATGAGAAGAAATGTTGTCAATGTATATATTTTCCAGATATATATCGGTATTTCCGGCAGGAGCCGGTACATTTCCCAATGTCTCTGCAGTTAAAAATGGACCTACGACGGGACCATTTACATTTAAAACTATTCCGTACACATTGCCATCATAACCAACATTATCATTTCTGAAGTAATCCACCGAAATAGTTTTTCCATCTTTGAAATCTTGAAATGTGGTATCAAGATCATTTTGAAGAGCAGCCTTAATCGTTTCAACATTTTTTCCTTTGAACGTAACGGATTCGTCTACTCTATCAAGAAATTTATGAATAAACCTTGCCTGTGAATATGTTGAAAGTACTTCTATCTCTTGTTTGTTATTCTTAATAAATAAATCGGAGAGAATTCCAGTTATTGTACCATTTAATGCGACTCCGGCAACTTCAAACTCTTCAATTTTAAGATGATATAGCATAACATTATTTGCTTTATTGGCGTGAATACCGTGGTGTGAAGATTTTAATAGTTGACCATTATAAACAAGGACCATATTAGCTGCTTTATAGCTCATAGCCCCTTGAAAATTCGCAGGCCCCTTATCTTTAATAAATGGTGCGTTTGCCAATTCTATATTTGCGTAAAATCTTTGTTGAAAGTTATGATTTGCTGATTGTTCTATTTTATATCCATTGAGATCAATGATAACATTATCTGTTTCAACTGTTATTGCTGCAAAAAACCCTAGATGATAGGGTCCCATCATATTTTGAGGATATAGACCACTATCTACTTGGGCTTTTGTTGGGAAGAAATTATTATTTGGATTTGGATTAAATGTAATATTCTCTCTAAGTCTATAAACTCCTGCAGTGCGTATGCGTACAGTACCATTAATGAAAGCACTATTATACAAATCCACTATCGCATAAGGTGTATTAGAATTATAAGAAAAACGTTCTACTATATTTTTAAAAGGATATTTACTAAAGTAGTTAGGAATTACGGATTGCGAAGAGGTTAAGTTATTAAGTAATGAGTTAGGAAATCGCGGTAGTCTATATAAAGGTGGTGTTGGTACTACGGTATTATTCGTTATTTCAGGTTTTTCAATTCGATAATGGCCATATGATGGAGCGCCCCTGGACCAACAGCTTCTGGTTCTTCTATTTTTACCGTTCATTATATATAATATACTATTTATATTTCTAATTACAAGTATAATGATTGATTAGTAATGCAAAATTTCAACGTGAGGGTGGGTATTTTTTTTAACTTACTCAATAGATCCAAATCATTTGCGACCGTAGCAACATTTTCTAATTCTTTGCCGATATTGTTTATTTTAAGGATGGCTTTGACATAATCTCCAAGGCCAATATCATATCCTTTGCACTCATTAATCAGGTTCTTACAACTTATTTCATCATCGCATTTGCACCACTTTATGACCAATTCGCATAAATTATAATGTAGGTCTACTTGTCCTACATCTTCAATTCCATTTTCATTGAATATATCTATGTATTTATTACGCGTTGATACTAATTGTTTTATGGCTCTTTTAACGTTATCAGTTGTGGCTATAGATTCTATTGATAAAACAGATTGTTCATCCGATAGTCGCATGTTAGTAAAACAGGAGAGTACCCCAGTTATTTCTTCGGCAGTTAAATTTTGAAGCCATTGATTAGCCAGTAGTTCGGCTACGGGTAAAGAGGGAATTTCTTGTAGATAAAGAGCATATTCGCCTTGTTTTGTTAATGCAGAAGTATCGTCAATAAACTTTTCACCTTTTAATATATTAACTTGTGTTTCACATGTTCTAGTAATCCATGTTTGAATATTGTCTATATTCCTTAGAAGTTTCTTTTTACGTTCGGCGAGTTCAAGCCTATTGTAGAACTGTTTTAGTTCAGTTTTAACGAATTTCGTTTGATCACAAATTTGATCATATTCTCTTTGTAGGACTTTGCGTTTTTTTGGTTTTAACATGGGTATTTTTTGCTCAAGTTCCACTAATCTCTGAAGGGACTCAATGGATGTTCTATACTCACAGTTCCCTGTCAGTTTTTGTTCTACCATATCCAATTCTGACTTTGTTTCTGTTAGACTATTGTGGATATCCTTAGATATCATACTACCCGATATAAAACTCGTAAACTCGGTATTACCCGATGATATTAGTTGCAAAATTAAGTTGGGATGAATGGAAAACTTTGATGATATTGTTCTAGGTGGGCCCGTTAAGATCTGTCTATAATCCTTTGTTGGAATTTCATTACGAATAAATAGATTATTTAAATGAATCGCGACACCTTTATCATCTATTCCTCGTCTCCCGGCCCTTCCAGCCATCTGAGTATATTCCGCGGGATTTAAATATCGGAAACCTTTTCCGTCAAATTTTTCGAGAGACGTAAATATAGTAGCCTTTGCTGGCATATTTATTCCCACTGCAAAAGTTTCGGTTGCTACTAGAAGTTTAATATACCCCTTATCAAATAAGAGTTCAATCATTTCTCTAAACTCTTTAAGAATTCCTGCATGGTGAATAGCTATTCCCTTTTGTAGTAAAGTAATAATGGTAGTATATTCAGGTAAAGCAGTATATTCTTTCCAATTTGGTAGTTTTGAGCGAAGTAATTTTTCGCATTCTTTTTCAACTGTAGAAGACATTTTTGTATCTGCTTCATGAAGCGATGCTTGGATTTTTGACGCTAATATATTCACCTGTCTCCGTGAAAATACAAACATAATAGCAGGCAATAACCCATTTTCTCTTAACATTTGTACTATTTCATTTAATACAAAGTATTTATTGATACGGATTCTATTCGTTTCTAAAAAGTCCTGCAGCTTACGAATCTTGTCATATCTTGTTTCATGAAATGTCTCCTTAGTTTCCGGCCCCTTTAGTAATAGTAGTTTATTGAACATATCCTCATATTTAGCCCGATCACCACTTGACATTTTATTTAGACAAGATTTAGGAATTGTTAGGTAAGCATAATGGGACAACGGTACTACTCTTTTGTCTGTGGAACAGATATGAACTTCGGGACCGCCTCGCTTTTCTATTAATGGTATCAATGTTTCTTCTGGTTTATTCAATGTGGCAGATAATAATAAAAGCTGAATATGAGTAGGCAATAACATTATTGTTTCTTCCCATATTCTTCCTCTATCGCTATCATTGATGTAATGAGCTTCATCCATAATAACACAAGCGAGGTCATTATGTATATCCATTTCAAATGATAACAGAGATTCTGTGGTACCATCAGAGTCTTTTTCGCTTTCTAACATTTTCTTTCTGAATATAGTATTTCTTAAGATTTCTGCTGTCATCAGCAGAACCTGGGCATCAGGATTATCTTTGTTATCTCCTGTAATCACCCCAAATGATATATTAGGAAATTTACGGGTAAATTCATGGAATTTTTGATTAGTTAAGGCTTTAATAGGAGAGGTGTAAATAACGCGTTTTCCCAATTTAGTAAAATACTCAATAGCTCCTTCCGCGGGAACAGTTTTACCTGATCCAGTGTGGGCTGTAATTAATACATGCTTTTTATTTAGTAATGCATATAAGGCCCATTTTTGAAAGTCAGATAATGGAAATGGCCAAAATTTAAAGAGTTCCAAGTCTTCATGGGATTCATTAAATATCGTATTTTGGATTTTCATGTGCGTATTAATTATTTAGAAGAATAATTATTAAGTAGCTTTCAATTTAACAAAAAAAAGAATATTTATTTAATATATAATGGCAAGATCAATATCAGCAGGGAAGCGTTCTAGACACAGGCGTCATCGCCGGAGCAGTAGACACAGACGTAGTAAACATCACCGTAGACATAGGCGCAGATCTTCGCGTCGCCGCGGACAAGGATTAATTAATAAGGGATTTGGTCTAGGAGCAGACAGTGTACGAGCTGTAGGTCAAGGACTAGCAGGTACCGCTAGATTGGTTCCAGTTGTTGGCTCCACGGCCGGTAATATTGTAGGTGATGTGAGTAATTTAGGTGTAAGAGGCGTCCGGGGTGTTGGAACCCTTACATCTGATGCCAGCGGTATATTGACCTCTCCCTTGAGGAGATTATTTGGCCGGTCTCGTAGAAAGAGACGGCGTAGTCACCACCGTAGACATAAACGTCGTACTCACAGGCGCAGACGCAGACGTAGACGTCGTTAAGTACCAGAATTTTTAATTGTAAATTTGGCAGCTAGCCAGGCAATCATTGCGACGCCTGCACTGCCCCAAATAGTAATGTAATGTTTTGCTAGTTCAACTTGCACAACATTTGTAAAATAGCACATTGGCGAACCAAGCGATATCATGGTTTGAAAGAGACCATAGAATGTTGGTGGTGCACAGAAGTATGTATATAGATTAATGAGAGTCCAATGTAGGAAAACAGTGGAAATCACGAGGCCGATAAAGGCGCCTATGGGAGATATTAGTAACTTTTTTGAGTAAGAGCAGATTGGTGAAACAATACTGCCCATTTCTGTGACACGAGGAATATTCATATCTTTGAGTCGTTGTGTTCGAGTTTTTACCATGTAATGAGTTGTACTGAAATGCTTTGTCAGTTTTTTGAGTTCAATTTTTTGTTTAAAACATGTAAAATAATATTTAAAGAGTAATTCACTTGGTAGTGTATAATGAGTAGCGAAACAGGTAGCGATACATCCCCTTGTGATTTTGACGGTTCCACCGTTCACACTGCTAGATGCAAGTGGTTTAACAACAAAGCCGGTTATGGCTTTTTGACAGTCGTGCGATCTTCCGATGAGAGTAAGGTCGGGAGCGACGTATTTGCCCACCATACAGGAATTACTGTAGGGTCGGAGCAGTACAAGTATCTCGTTCAGGGAGAATACGTTGATTTTAAGATGCGAGAGACGGATAGTGGCGATCACGCAATTCAGGCGGCCGATATTACAGGAGTGGGAGGCGGTCAACTCATGTGTGAAACACGAAATGAGCAGCGGAAGCAGCAGGAGCAGAATCGTGGTGAGGACGATGGTAGTAGAGATGAGACCCGGGGTGAGCGACGAGGCAAACGGCCAAATCGTAGTAGAGGCAGTGCCCAGGTGCGTCTTCGCGGAGAAGGTCCCAGGGAGGGAGAAGTTTGGACATTGACACGATCAAATGTCAAGAAGTCGCGTCGCCCTCGGAAGGAGGAGGAGGAGTAAATATGAATGCTCTCTTTTTATAAATATTTATAGTTAACTGTAAATATTTTCAAATACTAATATAAGATGGCCAATCCTGATTTCCCAATAATTGATTTAACAGAAGAATTTGATAAAACCCCATCGCCGTATACCAAGCGTTTAAGAGTATTGCAAGGATATAGAAAACCTTTGTACTTATTAAGTGCGAATAAACTAAAAAAAGAAAATGATAAATTGCTTGAAAATATGCAGCGCGAGAAAATAGCTGTGGAAGAAGCGAAGCTTTCAGATGACCGAGCCAAACGGGTACTATTAGCTCTTGAAGAGCAGGCCCGTGAACAAGATGAAGCGGAAGCAGAACGAGAATTAGATGCATTGATGGCTAGTCCCGAGGAGGAGAAAAAATCCGTAATGATATGGGGATTCTCTCCAAAATCCTTTGATCAATTACCCTTGGAGCAACGATTAATGATCATGGATCCTGATTATGTGATTCCCGCTCCTCCACCAGTAAGGAGTGCAGCAGGTCACACTATAAAGAGACGAAGAAAAACGCGTAGAAAAGCTAGAAGAAAAAGAAAGAAGAGAAAAACCAAAAAGCGAAAAACCAAAAAGATTTGGAAGAGTTTGTAATAAATATATAATTATATATTATATGGCATCAATTGATACGGAAAACCCAGAAGAAGAGCCCTTTCCCACAACAAAAGAAGAACTAAAAAGAGTACTAGCTCAAAAAATAGAAGAAAGAAACCGAATTTGTGCTACATTAGACCAAGAAATAGAGACATTGAAACAGTCTTTAGGGCAAACTGTCAATCCAGTCGCTTATGCTGTAGATAATACGCCTGAAGTAGAATTGCAGAGAGAATACTTGGAGAGAAGAGAGGAGCAGAGAGCAGCGGAGCAGAGAGCAGCGGAGCAGAGAGAGACGGAACCTGTGCCTCCTGCAATGCGGGCGGCGGCGAGAGCAAGGACGGCGGCTTGGTATGATGCTGCGGAACAGAGAAATGCGGAGCGGAGAGCACGCGAAACGCCGGCTGAAAAGCGAGCACGCGAAAGGGAGGCTTTTTACCAAAGTTGGTATGGTGGGAGAAGAACACGTCGTAAATCACAAAGTAGAAAAAAGCTTAGTAAAACAAGAAGAAAAAGAAAGAATAGAAAAACCAAAAAGAG
>Ga0114925_10001301_pt1 | contig 12198 bp, 13 predicted proteins | sample SumtaG_2_FD_87287 | JGI IMG/M metagenome (GOLD analysis project Ga0114925, IMG submission 87287) | Deep subsurface microbial communities from Indian Ocean to uncover new lineages of life (NeLLi) - Sumatra_00607 metaG | ecosystem: Environmental > Aquatic > Marine > Oceanic > Sediment | place... | reverse complement strand
TCACCAGTGCTTATATGGGCTATATCGGGTAAGACCTTCTTAATTTGAGCTGAAAATGTACCTTTACCCGCTCCGGGCGGCCCAAATAGTATAATGGTTTTTTTTATCATATATAATCTTTTGAAACCTCTTATTAAAAATTTACTTTAAAATGTATAAAATCTTTTGTACCTCCTTCATTTTAAAAAGGATAAATTAACACCGATAATTAAATCATATATATTTGTTATAATAAATAAAAAATAACTACGTATGAAGCTATATTTTTATATAGATCAATATCCTATATTTCTTTAGAAAAAAAAGAAAAAAAAACCTCTTCTTAGGATTAAGAATGGACAACCACAAATTCGCTGAGCGCTACTTTAGGAAATATTTTGAAAATCAATTTCAAGTGGGAAACTTTACTAAGAAAAAAGAAGAAAAGATTCAAAGGCATAAATTTCAGGTTTTATCTAATCTTGTTTCTGATTTATTTGAGCAAAAGAACTCAAGAGATAAATTTAAAACAATTACAAATCTAATTATAACATCCCTAACATCTTTCGAAGATAAATATCTTGTATATTCCTATTCTAGTTCTGTTAAGGAAGTTGATAAGAAGCATAAAGACATATTAAAAAAAGAGTTTAACAATGGTATTAAAGAACAAAAAAAACTCTTAAGTATTGGAAGGCAATTTTTGAATGTGCTTAGCAGATTCACAAATCAATATGAAATGGTTAGTAATATTATTATTACTCAAAATTTTAGTTATCGTAATAGAACTATTCCAAACTAACCTTTTTATCCTAAATAAATAAATTAAAAATATCAGTAAAGTAAGATTTCTCGATATTTTTTATTAAATAATTAATTATATTTTTTTCTTTAATACTAAAAAGATTGCTAAAGCTTTTTTTAATGGAAGAACCATAATAAGAATTTCCGAAAAATGTAGTAACTTGTTTTATTGAGTCTAAAAAGTATTTTTTATTTCCAAAATGTAAATATATTGAAATATCATTAATAATTAAAATTGAAGTTGGATTTTCGTTAAATTCATTGAGAATTTTAGAAGTTAATTTAAAGTTATGGCATGCATTTTCGTAGAGCTCCTTTTTACTTGTAGCATTTAATCGAGGAGGTATAATTTCTCCTTCAAAGTTAATATTATTACATTTCACACTTTTATCATAAAAGTCTTCAATTTTGCCACCGATTTTTATATCATCAATATAACTTAATTTCGGGGCAAAATCTAAGATAGTTATATCTTTGGGGTCAATTTTTTTTATTTCTAAAAGATATTGAATAAATTTTGCTGTATAAAATGTTTTTCTTGTATTGGTGTCTCCATAAAGTAGGGTGTGATGTCCTATTAAATCATTGTAGCCCAAATACTCACGTACTTTCATAAGAATATTTAAATTCTCTTAAAATAAATAAATTTCATTTAGGGAAATAATCTTCTCTGGAAATTCCTGCCTTTTTCAAGACTCTTAATATTAAAAAGCCAATAATACTTCCTGGTATACAGCTTGCAGCAAATAAGATCCACCACGTTAGTAATCCAACAATCCCTCCAGTAGGAACAATTAGGAATGCTATTGTACCTCCAATAAATACAGTCCCAATAGGTTCTGTGAGAGCAGCGTATTCGACGTATTCTGGCTTCTTTTTCCATAAAATATATGCACTAATACCTACAACAACAGCTCCAGAGATTCCACCATGAAAAGCATGAATGCTACCTATTGCTAATGAAAATCTTAAGACTGCTATCCCCGTTGCGGTTATTATCGCAAATGGACCTCCTACTAAAACACCCATTATCCCATTCACAACATGAGCAAACGGATTAATCTTAGCACCCATAATCGTGAAGTACGCAAATGGATTAATATAAGATAATACTAAACCTACCGCTATGAAGATAGCGGCAGTTGCTATTTTCTTGTTTAATGTATTATGAACAGCTATTTTTTCTTGAGTATCGGAACTTTCTTGATCCGAGACTAATTCATTCATTTCTCTTGACAATATAGTTTTCTGTTTCAATTAAAAAATCTACATAACATATAAATTTATGTGCAAGTATTGCGCTCTTTTATAGAAAAAGTAATTTAAAGAACCAGAATTTAAAATAATTTTGATTAAAACAGTTATATCAATTAATTTAGTTATTTTATTAACTTTTTTATAATTAATTGGGCAACTTTTTCACCAGAAAGTAGCATGCCTCCAAAAATTGGACCCATACGTTGACCACCAGAACATGCATTTGCGGCCATTCCAGCTACATACAGACCTGGATATATTTCTTTAGTAGTATCAAGTAATACTCTTTCTCCTATCTCTGCATTCATCGGCAGCTCTCCAATCATTTTCCCTGTAGGTGTATTGATTTTTGCACCCGGAATTTTTCTTATTACAACTTTGACAACTTCACAGTTATGGCCTGTAGCATCTATTACGGTTTTACTTTCGAATGTCATAGGGTCTACGTGAAGTTTAGCCATTTCGACTGCGCTCCAATTCACTACTACTCCATTTACATTGTTATTTGCATCAATTTTTACATCTTCTACGGAAATTAAATTGAAAATCTTTACTCCCGCATCAATTGCTCCAACAGTTAATTTTCCAACAGCTTCAACAGCATCAGCAACATAGTAATTAGGTTCATATTCTTCAGTCTTAATGTTATACATATCTAATATCTTTTTAGCTTCATTTTGTACTACTATAATATTAAACATCATTCCCCCTCCGAACATTCCACCGCCCACTGATAATTTTCGCTCAAAAATTATTGTTCTAAGTCCCGCTTCTGAAAGAAATCTTGAGGCAACTAATCCAGCAGGTCCAGCTCCCGCAATAATAACATCGCATTTTAAATTATTTACAAAATCTTTTGTAAAAGATTCAATTATTGCCTTAGTAATTATTGTTTCATCTAGCATATTTTTCTAAAAACCTTATTGCTTTTTAAATTAATTGATTTTAACATATAATGAAATATTTTAATATAAATTAGTTAATCTTAGATAAGTTCTAATATTTTTTTCAATTTTGTTATCATATCTATAGAGCTCTTTCCAAACAACCTTATCATTGGTTCTTTGCCAATTGAACCCTTGTCCCAAATTATATCTGGAATCTTACCGTTTTTATCCACGCTCTCTTTAATTAACCATTGCATTGTAGAAAATTCTTTTTTTTTTATATCATCGGGTTGATCTTTTCGAATTATTTCATGCAATTCTAAATCTGTACCTTTTTGAATCCGATCTATATATTCGGGGTTATATTTCAAATTAATTACGAAATTAATTGAATTATCGAAATGTTTTGCTGTGAGAATTAGTCTAGCAGTATGTTCTACTGCCCCAAATTTTATATCACCCGCAGCTTTAGGTAATCCATTGACTATTGTAATTCTTCCATCGATTCCTGCAATATCATCCTTAATTTTAGCATCAGCTAAAGCTCCGGCTATATTCATACGAACTTCAGGGATTAATTGATTAAATTTTTTAACTTTAATAAAATCATAAATTTCTTTAATTTGATTAATCACCTTCAATCTTTCATCAGAATCTGCAAGGTCTGAGAGTTTCTTTTCATCCATCAAACCTAAAAGTAATATAAATTTAATTAACTTATCGATTTTTATTTATGCTAAGGATATTAAAATGAGTCAACTGCTTAAATATAACAAAATAACGTTGAATGATTTATTATTATAATTTTGATGTAAATATTATTTTTAAAATTTTAACTAAATATTTTTAAAAAGAAATACTTATCTAGTACTTAATGCCCGCTGAAATAAGTGAGGATATTAAAAAACAAATTTTTAAAATGATTTCGACTCCAGGAGTAGAAATCTCTGACATCGCTAAAAAATTATCTTTAGATTACGATAAAGTCGTAGAAATATTAGCTGATGAATACTTAAAACACAATCTTGACTACGGTAGAAGAATGTGCTGTCGATTTTAAAACACATATTAAAAAAAATAAAAATTAAATATTATTTCGACATTTCGTTTCAAGATTTTTAAACTGTTTAACCTTATCAGACTCTTCCATTAGGCCAGCTTTGAACAAATTACTTGAAATTTCTTTAGCCTCGGCCCAGAAGTTAGCTGCGCCATCCCAGTTCTTATCTTTTTCGGCTTTTTTTGCTTTTTTGATAATATCAGCTTGCAATTCTTTAAGTGTCATAATAGTCAATTTATTTACATCATCATATATTTGCTGTGCCTTCTTAACATCTCCAGCTTCCTTATATAATCCGGCCAATTGAGACATTAATTCAGCGGCTTTCACGTTATCCTTTTGCTTTCTTGCATTCTTGATTTCTTTTGTTAAATCAGATATTTGTCCTTTTAAATCAGTAGCAACTTCTTTTGGTGCTTTTGATGGTGGTTCTTTTGATGGTGGTTCTTTTGATGGTGGTTCTTTTGATGGTGGTGCTTTCACTTGCGAGCTTGGACTAGGGGTTACTTCCTCTAAACTCTCTGTTGCTTCGACTAATGAAAACTCTTCTTTTGCTTTTGCTAATTCTTTCTGTATTTCTTTTCCTTTGCCTTTCTCTAATTCTTCCGCTTTTTCGCTGACCTTTACCTTCTTCTCAATAACCTCAAGCTTCTTCTTTTTCTTAGGAACTTTTGCCGTTGCTTCTTCTATTTGTTTTTTAATTATCTCAAAGAATTCTAAGATTTTAGTTCTATCACTTTCCCATTCTTCCTCGATATATTTATCTTTATCTTCTCTCAATAATTTGGCGGCATTTGTAATTTCTGCCCCGAGCTTTCGTTCACCCATATCATAGGCTAATGTCGAACACACTTCTAAATTGCTGGCTGCTTGATCTAACTTCTTTCTTCTAATATTTCCTTCAGCATTAGAGAAGTTTTCATTAATTTTTTCAAATATTTTAAGTCTAAATTTAGGAGCTTGAGTCGAAATATATTCTGCTCTCAATAATTCAAGATGCTTAAGCGCAATCTCCTTCGCAATAGTCCCTTCCTTCCACCTTCTGCGGATTACATCGATCATATACTCTGGGAAGAAGGTAATTGATTGAATATCACTTAAGAGAAATATCCAAACTCGTTGCTTTTTATCCTTTATTGGTAAGATTACATCATCTTCAGCTAGCCTTTTCAAATGTCTATCTAAATTAGGCATCTCTCGTCCAATCTTCGGAGCAATCTCTTCCCTTGTCATATAACCTTCCCGTAGAACCTTTATAATATCGTATGTATCTGGGTTACTAATATATTCTGCAATTACTCTAGAATCTTGGGTTGAGATTCTGTAAATCTTGAAAAACTTCTCCACTTTCTTCTGATATTTATCTTTTAATTCAGGATTCATTTGTCCTGATTTTGCAGCTTTAAAAATGTCAATATGAGGTGTTCTTATTAAAGCCACGTCTCTTAATAAAAATACATATTCTAATGAAACTTTTTTACCTTTAGAAATATTTAATTCAGTTACTAAATCCGTTTTTAATAAAGGTGCTAATAATCCATCAATATCGGTTACTTCATGCTCAACTTCTTTCGAGAGCCATTTTGCTAGACCATCTTTCGTCATTGAGCCATCACACAGCTTTGTTAGCATTAAATTTCTTACATCATCACGAAAGATAAATGCATATCGTTGCTCTTCTGTGATCTCCTTCATCTTGGATACTCTATCAAAACACTCGATATAGAAATCATCAAACCCGGGCTTTCCCATGCTATCTATAACCATTTTCGCAATTTCAGTTAAAGATTCTTCAAAAGAGTTTGGGTTTTCGTTTTCTGAAAGAACTAAAGCTACAAAATATTGGCTTTCTTTCTCATCCTCTGGAATACCCGTATAGTAAGAGACTATCGAGAAGCGTTTAATTCTCATCGATAAAATCCCTGCCGCTTCACTCATTGCATGAGTTGAGAATATAGTTAAAAGATCATCGTCAATAAGTCCTTGAGTTATTTCGTCAGGATATTTAGCTTCTAGTACAACTCCAAGACGATCATCCCATCTACAGCAAATTATACCTTCAGGCATTTAGAACGACCTCCTTGTTGCTAATAACGAATAGAGTTTATAAACATAATATTCAATCATAATAATTCAAAAATTTTCAATATTTTAGTCGTATTATAGATAAATTAATCAAAATTTTATCCCAAATTTATATTTGTATATTAATTTTTAATTTATTTATAATTTTATACTTTTCAAATTAATTAATTTATAACTTATTAAAGATAATTTAAGTTTTTTAATTTCTAAATAAGCTGTTAATACAATTTTCTTACTAAAGAAAATATAAAATACATCTGAAATTTCATCCCAACGTTAAGTTTGACTTAAATAAAAATAATTCCATTTTTGTTTTTTATTTTTTAATAAAATTTTTTAATTTAAATACATTTCAATAATTACTAAGTTACAAATATATTTTTAAAAGACTTAGGACGTTAAATAGAACGGTTTCAATATAGAATAAAGATATTGAAATGTAGGAATTTGGTACACAATCTATAATTATGTCCTTTAGCCTTTAGAAATAATATTTAAAAAGAGTATCGGATCGATATGAGTCAAAAAACCAAGGTTATTGTAAAGGCTTTAGTTACTGGAGGCTCTGCTTCGGGTGGACCCCCTATCGGAACTGGTGTTGGCCCAACTGGAATAAATATTAAAGATGTCATTGATGCTGTAAATGAAAAAACAATGATTTTTAAAGGGTTAACAGTTCCAATAAGAATTGAATGTGATCCTGAGACTAAACTATTTGAAATATTCGTTGAAACGCCTAGCACAGCATCTCTTCTATTAAAGGAATCGGGGGCTGAAAAAGGTTCACAAAATACTGGAGAAGACAAAATAGGCAATTTAACACTTGATCAAATTATGAACGTTGTAGATGCTAAAAAAGATATTTTTTTGGATAAAACATACAAAATTGCTATAAAAACTGTTTTAGGAACTGCCTTATCAGTAGGAGTCACAGTGGAAGGGGAAAATCCAAAAATTATTCAGAAACGATTAGATAATGGAGAATACGATGTAAAAATAAAGGAGAAGACATTATGAAAGTAGATGATAAACTATTGAAACGTTCTTTAAATGCAGCCATAGATTTTTCTATTTGGAAAAAGGAGGACAAACAAGATAAAGTACGGAAATTTGATGAATCGATTGATTTTATTATCAACTTCAAGGATATTAACCTAAAAGACCCAAAACAGAGAATAGATAAAGAATTCTTATTGAGATTTAATTTGACTGAGGTTCCAAATATATGTGTGATTGCTTCTGACGAAATTCTATTGCAAGCTAAAAAATCTGGAATTGATACGCTTAATTTAGAAAGTTTAGAGAATTTAAATAGAGAAGAAAAGAAATATAAGAAGAAATTTGTTAAAAAATATGATTTCTTCTTAGTAGAAAGTAAGATGATGCCTCAAGTCGCTAGATCTCTAGCTCGATTTTTAGGTCCTGCGGGAAAAATGCCAAAGCCTTTTCCATCAGGCTACGGGATCATCTCATCCGTAGATGACCTTAAAACAGCGATAGAACGATATAAAAAAGTTATTAGAATTCAAGTAAAAAAGCAACCTATTTTACAGATAAAGCTTGGAAAGAAATCTATGGATGTGGATCAAGTTTTTCAGAATATGAAGGGTGTTGTTGATTATATTGCTGATTTGATGCCCCATAAATTCAACAATTTCAAATCAATAATTATTAAAACCACGATGGGAAAGCCTGTAGAAGTTGATGAACAATTCTTAAAGAGCATAGGGGTGTAAAAAAATGTTAGGGAAAAAAACAATACCTCAATGGAAAATTGACGAGGTCAATCATTTGGTAGAATTATTAAATCAGCACAAAAATATAGCAGTCATTAATGTCTCTCGTATGAACGATAAACAAATTCAATTTATGCGAAAACTATTACGAGGAAAAGCAATTTTACGTATGTCCAAAAAATCGTTACAACAGATGGCGATAGAAAAATACGCAAAGAAATCAAAGAAGAAAAATCTCGACGAATTAGCTAATAATATTCCTGGCCAAGCTAGTTTGTTATTTTCTAATCTCAATATATTTGAGATAAAGAAAATTTTCCAGGAAAACGAATGGATGGTGCCAGCAAAACCTAATGAGATAACACCCGTAGATATATGGGTTCCCGCTGGAGATACGGGATTACCAACTGGACAAGTTATTAGTGAATTAAACATGACATTAAGACTACCTACACTAATTAAAAATGATACAATTTGGGTAAGGGAAGATACAAGAACTCACAAAGCAGGAGATTTAATTGATGTCAAACAAGCAGCAGTATTAAAAAAACTAGGCATTACACCATTAGAATCATTAATAAAGATATACGCCGCATGGGCAGATGGGGAAATAATCTCTAATGAACTCTTATATCTGGATATGGAAGGATTTCAACAAGATATTGCGTCTTGTTATTTTGCTGCTCAAAGGTTAGCAATTGAATTAGGAATTCTCGATAAAGAAACAATCGAACCAATGATTCAAAAGGCTCACAGAGAGGCGCTTGCTCTATTATTTGAAATGCCAATCTTTGCTGAAGATATGATGGATGAATATATTAAAAAAGCCGTACTAAACGCAAATATAATAAATGATAAGTTACTTGGAGAACCTTCTCAAGCTAAAGAAGGAGACGCTAAAACTAAAAAAGATGAACCCGAAGATGATAGTGATGGATCTCCTGGTATAGGAGGTCTATTTGGATAATTAAATTAGAATTTTTTAAATTAATGATAAAAATATTAACAATTTGATAAAAATAATAATAATAATAACGAGGTAAAAAAAATGGAAAGTATTTATTCTGCTCTCTTGCTTTATAAGGCAGGGAAAAACATTACTGAAGCAGCGATCGAAAAGATCCTTAAAGCGGCTGGAGCGACTGTTGATAAATCAACAATCTCAAAATTAGTCGCAGGATTAAAAGAAGCTGATATAGACACGATCATCAGTTCTGCTGCCGCTGCACCCGTAATGGTCGCATCTGCCGCAGGTAAGGCTGCTGAGGCTGCCGCACCTAAAGAGGAGAAGAAGGAAGAGGAGGAAGGAGAGCCAACAGGTATCGGAAGTCTATTTTAAATTTAAATTATTTTTTTTCTCTTATTTTTGTATATAAGAGTTATAAAAAATTGAATAAATCATTTTTATATACTATTTTTAAAAAAAAGGTAAAAGATTTGTTATTTTAAAATTTTATTTCTACTCTTAAGTTGTTATAGATATTAATACAATAGAAAATTGTCTGAGATAAATATAAAACTTCCTTTTCTGTAAAAAATTAAAAACAAATGTAATTTTGCGTAGATCATAAACTTTTTTTTAAATTCACTTTTTTAAACATTAAATTCATCTAATAAAATTAGATTACATTTCAGAAATTAACTCTACTGTCGCTTAAAAATGCCCGGAGCGTTCACAAAATTTTTCGCACCCTTTATAAGAGTAATGCCGGAGGTTAAACAACCTCAAAGGGAAGTTAGCTTCAAGGAGAAATTTGTGTGGACCGCACTCGTTTTAATTATTTACCTTATTATGTCTAACATTCCGCTATACGGAGTCCAGCTTGAAGAGTCGACAGATTATTTTTACTGGCTTCGAGTAATTCTTGCCAGTCAAAGGGGCACACTTACAGAATTAGGTATCGGTCCTATAGTCACATCGGGCTTAATCATGCAACTTCTGCTTGGTTCTAAGCTTATTAATATAGACATGGCAGATCCGTACGATAGAGCCATGTTTACCGGAGCTCAGAAAGTTCTCTCTGTGTTTTTAACAATGTTTAATTCAATCGCTTACATAATCGGAGGTGCCTTTGGTAGACCTGCGGATTTAGGCCCCGAGAACGCGTTTCTAATATTTGTACAGTTGTTATTCTCAGGTATTGTTATAATATTGCTGGACGAATTACTTCAGAAAGGCTGGGGTCTTGGAAGCGGTGTATCGCTTTTTATTGCTGCGGGAGTTGCAGGACAAATCTTTTGGAATAGTTTTAGCTTTATAGAAGCACCAGGAACACCAACATTGCCGAGAGGGATAGTAATCGCTTTCTTTTATGTGCTATTCGATAATGATACAACTACCAATATAGATGATATCTTTCTGCGGAGCGCAGGGCTGCCGTCTTTACTGGGTGTGATTACCACGATTATCATTTTCATGATCGTCATATGGTTCGAAAGTACCCGCATCGAAATTCCGTTGCAGTATGCGGGCTATCGAGGTTTTCAGGGCAAATATCCGATGAAACTGCTGTACGTCTCCAATATCCCCGTCATCCTCGTTAACGCTTTGTATGCAAATTTCCTGTTCTTCGGACAATTAATAGCCGGCCCGAACTCAGGGCTGCGGCCGCAGAATGATTTTTGGCTAAATTTAATAGGGACATTTGGCGCCTGCTGCCGGTGAGCCTGGAATGGGAAACTATCTAAAACCGACTGGAGGGTTAATATACCTGCTTACGCCGCCGCAAGGTCTAGAGGAATTAGGGGCAGACCCTTTACGAGCAGTAATATATCTAATCATATTTATTTTCCTCTGCATAGGGCTCGGCCGTGTCTGGGTCGAAGTTGCAGGTCTAGCGCCACGAGATGTAGCACAGCAGATAATCGATTCGGGAATGCAAATTCCAGGATTTAGACGCTCCGAAAAAATCATAGAGAAAATATTGAAGCGGTATATACCCACATTAATAATCCTGAACGGTATAATAATAGCATGCCTGTCGTTTTTCGCCGACTCGTTGGGTGCACTGACTTCAGGTACGGGGCTTTTAATATCGATAGGGATTGTTCATCAATATGCTGAAACTATAAGTAAGGAAGTGGCGGCTGAACAATACCCTAGCCTTAGAGGGTTCCTTGGATTAGATTAAAGGGGTAATTTCCTACATTATATACTAAAATACTTTTAAATTATTTATTAATGATAAAAATTTTTACTGAAAACTTTTTCTTACTGATTTGACATTCCATACAAAAATATTCTTCTCCCTACCATTAAATCTTTAATTTTGACGATAAAAGACGACAAAATAAAGAAAAGAAAGATAAAATATTATAAATGTCTAAAAAAGATCATGCTTTATTCAAGGTAAAAAAAGAAGGAAGTATTATAATAAAGATTTAATAATTATTAATCTTTATTTCTTTAACTTTCGAAGTTGAGTTTAAAATAAATAATTTAACTTGTCTTTAAATTTTGCCTGATATTAGCTTCGATGTGAAAGATTTGATTTATAATTGCCCTCCAAGTTTTTTCTGAATAAGGGCCATCCCTCAAATCATTACTCCCAGAATTTTTTTCTTTGCCTAACAAAGTGCCATCAAGCTCTCCTCGCTGATATGCGTCGGTCGATCGTTCTGCATGAATTGAGTAGATAAAAATATCTGTTTCCAAGGAGAAATAACACTCATTTCCAGAGATATCATTAATTTCTAATTTATTTATCGTATCACTCATGACGTTGGTGTTAAGTATCCATTGATGTAATTCATGAAATTTTTCTTTAAATTCAATATATCTTCCTTTATTATGAGAATTCCATTCACTAATTAATATATCAAAATCTCTTCTTAAACTGCCATGAAGTAGTATAATTTTTAATCTATCTTCAGTAGAGACACTCCATTCATCAAGTGCTTCTTGAAATCTTTTTTTTTCATTCTCATCCATCAAATTGTTCTCACAAAAAATATCAATTTAAATTAAAAACCGAGGTCTTATCCGAATATTATAAAGCACCTGAACTATATATATCTTTTGCAGTCTGAAAATCCATTCCTAAAATATCTCTTATTAAATCATCTTGTTTCCATGTTTTATTCTTATAATTTCCATAATAGAAAGATGTCTTACTTGTTTTTGTCTGGTTGAAACCTAATATCTGAAGTAATTGAATCTTATCATTAACTATCTTACTTTTTATTAACTGAATAGCCCTAGGTCTAAAATATAAAGTTTTTAAAAAAAATTTTAAAAATTGAAAAAAAATGAAAAAATTAAAAAAATTGGCATTAATACCTTTTAGGTCATTTAATATTTTCTTTTCTTTTTCTTATCTTGTAAAAATTTAGATCGATATCATTTAAACCCTTGTATCTTTTATTTTTTTGTTTATCAAACTATCAATCT
>Ga0114925_10001300_pt1 | contig 12198 bp, 3 predicted proteins | sample SumtaG_2_FD_87287 | JGI IMG/M metagenome (GOLD analysis project Ga0114925, IMG submission 87287) | Deep subsurface microbial communities from Indian Ocean to uncover new lineages of life (NeLLi) - Sumatra_00607 metaG | ecosystem: Environmental > Aquatic > Marine > Oceanic > Sediment | place... | reverse complement strand
GTAGAGACATTAGCTAATAAACTCCCACTAATAATTTCCGTAGTATTAGATGCTTGAATATTTGTCACTCCGTTAGAAAAGAGAGGTAAAACCGTAAGAGTAATCGTTGGACCGCTTAAATCTCCGGTAATACTCTCAGGAGTCGCATAGCCTACATTCCCCACTCGATCAGTACCATTCACATAAACAGTATAAGCACCTTCACCATATAAGGATACATCGAAAGAACCTGTCCATAGATCCGCACCTTGATAAGTCAAAACAGGATAGATATACCCACTTGGAGTTGAGACATTAGCTAATAAACTCCCACTTATGATTTCAGTAGTATTGAAGGCTTGAATATTTGTAACACCATTAGAATACTGTGGTGCTACATTGAGTGTAATTGTTGGATTAATTTTATCCAGATTTATAGATACATCTGTAAAATTTATGAAACCGTTACTATCGTTCACATAAAATCTAATAATTTGATTGCCATTACTAAGAGCATTCCATAAACCTTGGTCAAATGTTCCGTTAATGTCTTCATTAAGCCAACCATTTAAAGATTTATAGGATTTACCTCCAGTCTCTATAAACTCATACCAGAATGTATCGCCTCTTCCTTCCTCCATAGTGGCATTAAAATAAGGTGCTACTTTTCCAAATAATGTAAAATTTAAAGGAAATGAGATATTAAATGTTGGTGCGTCCCACCAAATCGGTTTTGTATCAATTTTTGAGGTACTAGGAATATTAAAAATTGAATCCCCAATACCATCATCGTCGATATCCTTCCCCGTATAATTATCCCAAAAGTTTCCTATTGCTCCATTATCCCATTTATTATATGAACCATCATCCGTTACATGTTTAGTATTTCCTATGAAATAATTCATATAGATAAGGTTTCCCTCTGACGAGCCATCAACCCTCAAGCCAATATTAGCATTATTCTGTATTGTATTGTTCAAAACGGTAGCGTTATCAGTTCGGAAAAAGTAGATCCCATTAACCCCGTTATTTGAGATATTATTTCTAGAAATTGTAGTATTTATATTCTCATAATCCCATACTCCATGATTGGTATTATTTTTAATATTATTCCAATAGATTATGGTGTTCTCACACATATCAAGATAAAATCCATTAGAATTATTATTCACATTACTTCTTGAAATGTTATTAAAATTGCTCCAAAAACAGTAAATTCCATAAATGTTTTGACTTGAAATATTTAAGTTTATAAACGTATTATTATCACTATAGTATGAAATAACTCCAATTGAGCTTTCACTCAATTCTATATTGGAGATTATCGCATCGTCACATTGTAATAATACTATCTGTCCGGCATTTATAAAATCATTTGAGTTCAAAGTATTATTGTTCATGTAGATGTATAATGTTTTTCCATTTACTAAGTTAGAGAAATCGGTAATTATACTCATTATCTTAACGGGTGGACCTTGTATTCCCAAACCGCATTTAGTCATATTATTCTCTTTAATGATTGTATTATCGTTTGAATCCTCAAAAATTCCGTATTCCACATTTTCCTCCAAATTGTTTCTTGAAACATTTATATTCGTAGATCCAGATACACAAATCCCTGCTTGATTAAGTGAAACATTATTTTCGTAAATAGAAACATCTTCATCGGCATTTATGTATATACCATATTCTTTATTATCAAAAACCTTATTCTCATAAATTTTCGTATTCCAACAATTATCGTAGGTATGAATTCCTCGTTGAGTATTATTATAAACAGTATTGTTTTGTATTATGCTATCTTGGGATCCTGATAAATAAATTCCAGTAATTTCGGTATTATACACTTCATTATTCGAAACTGTTAGATTGTGAGATGTAGCAGCTCTGATTCCATAATCATGGTTATTAAACATAATATTATTACTTACAGTGTTATTACTACTGAGTGATAAATATATTCCACTCGACCAAACCCCACTTACATTATTTCCAATTATAGAGCAATTAATTGAATTTCTTACATACATTCCATACCATCCTTCATGATCTATGTTGGTTATATCATTATTTGATACTGAAATATTTTCACAATAATATAATGAAAGACCCACAGTACCATTGGATAAATCGAGGTTTGAAATTATGGAGTCATTACAATACGCTAAAATTACTTGACCGGCATTATTGAAATCTGCACTTCCCAGATTATTTGTGTTTTTATAATAAAATACAGGCTTACCGTTAACCGTATTTGAAGTATCAATGGTATGTGTCGTATATTCGAAAATAGGATTGCCAGTATGCATCATAAAAATTCCATCATATGTCATATTATTATTATATAATTCTTGATATTCCACTTTGTAGAGGTAAATACCAATACCATCATTTTTAAAAATAATATTGTTTGAAATTAGATTATAATCGCTATTTTCAACTTGAAGTCCACTACCGTCATTATTTTCTATTATATTATCAATTACTATATGATTATTAGAACTTATAAGATAAACCCCTTCTTCACCCTCATCACCATTATTAGAAATATTATTGCCTATAATTGTTGCATTATCAGCTCTACATTCAATCCCATGATCAAGATTACTGCCAATTATGTTTTCCGAAATCGTAGTATTATCACTATTAGCCTGGAGGTATATCCCTTGTTCATAATTATTTTCAATAATATTATTTGAAAAATTATTAAATCTACTGTATAAGGCATTAGCACCTTGATGAATATTACAAGATATTGTATTTCCTTTTACAATATTATTTTGCCCATCATTTATATGAAGGCCGTAAAAACCATTATTAGTTATATTACAATCTTGGATGGTAATATTTTGGGAGTGAAATAGGGATACACCTATAGTACCATTGGATAAATCTTGATTTGAAATAATTGAATCATTACAATATGCCAAAATTACTTGACCTGCGTTGGTAAAATCGGAACTTCCTAAATCGCTTTGGTCTTTATAAAAATAGAGAATCTTGCCATTTATTTTATTCGATGTATCTATATCAGGCTCCAATTCTTCCATGTCAAATGTAGTTGATATATATATTTCGACACCATCATTAGTCATCGTATTATTCTTTAATATGACGCTTTTACTTCGATATAAATAAATCCCTTTATTTCCATTGTTAATGAGTGTATTATGCGAGATATTATTAAAATCACATTCTCTGTTTTCAATTCCACTACCTAAATTATTTTTTATAATATTTCCAACGATTGTATAGTTTCCATCTTTTTCAACATATATACCTTCATCGCTACTCCGCTGACCATCTGTTATATTATTATATGTTATGCTATTATTATGACCATATTTAAAATAAACACCCCCATCATTATTGTCAATAATGTTATTTGATACTATAGTAAAATCACAACCCTCCGTGACATCAGCAAATGCAAGGACACCCCAATCCCTATTCCCCGTAAGCGTGTTATTTAAAATCGTGTTATAATCAGAATTTTTCATATTAATCGCATCTGAAGTATCACTTATAATATTTCTAGTCATCGTATTATTTGAACTAAACTCTAAAGCAATACCATCATTCGTACTGCCATAAATTGTATTATTGGAGAGCGTTCCATTATTTACATTAATTAATCTTACTATATCACTAGTACCACTATTGTAAAGAGTACAATTTCTAATTATAAAATAAGCATTGGATTCTTCTATTAAAATACAGCTAGCAGTTTGTTTTCCATCAATTATTTTGTCCTGTATTACATAACGATTGCTAAAAGATCCATCACCTGTAATACCAGGAATGCCTGAAAAGTTGTTTTGATATACATAAATTACTGGGTCAGTAGCACTTGATTCAATTTTATTATCTACTTGATCTAGTTGATTTTCCAAGCTATTTTTACCATTATTATTAGAGAAATTATTGTTTTGTGCTATAATCGTTAATATATACATAAATACAAACAAAATGGAGATGATTTTAAATTGTTTACATTTTCTAGACATAGAATTAAACTCTTATTATATTTTTTTTAATGGAATCATAAGTATAAATAAAATATTAATTATTTAGATTGATTATACTAATTTAAGAGTTATCCTTTAATTAGAAAGGATTTTCATTATACAGTATTCACTTTTACTATTTTGTAAATATAATGTCAAGATAAAATTTGTTTCCTATTTCTTAAAAAATGTCAAAAAAATAAAAAATAAATTATTCTTTTAATTGATCTCTCTTAGCCATTGCTTCACCAATTTTTTCCGCCAGTAATGTCTTCTTTTCCATGAATTCCTCAGTGCTAATCTCACCCGCACCATACTTTATATCAAGTTTCTGAACCATTGTTTCTGCTTGTTGAATGTAAACATCGTATTTTTTAATTTTGGCTTGAAATTCAAGAGCTTTCTCAACCATGTCCGGCTTATCTGCTGGTGCGGTTTCTGAAGGGATATCTTGAGGGGCTTCGGTCTTTAATTGTATATCCATATCGCAAGACCAACATTTCTCACCTTTAACCTTAAGCGCCTTAGCACAATTTACACAATAAAAAGTTTGACAACCAGGACATAAATAGATATTATCGGCTTTAATAGGACCTTTATGTACCACACAGATGAATTTCTGTTTTTCAACATCTACTTCTTCTTCTGTTTTCTGTAATTCTTCTTTCTCTTCTGGGGATAATTCTTTTGATTCGTCCTCAAATTCAATCTCATCTTTTTTAGCCTTTTTCGGTCCTTTTGGAAGGATTGGAGGCAGTGTAGGTCCTTTTTGTTTAATCTTTACTTTTAATTTTTGTTTTCCAGCGGCTTTGGGTTTTAATTTTTTCTGTTCTACCGTTTCCTTACCTTCTTTTGATGTTTTTCCTTTAGCAACGACACCTCCCACAACAGCCACAGCTCCTATAATTGCCCCAATAATTATAATCATCATAAAACCCATAGGAGGTTCTGGAGGCGTTCCATCATCATCACCATTACCATCTTGAGTTCCTTGTCCATAGTTATTATTTAAGAATACATTTCCCGTTGAATTTGACGTGACATTTCTCCAGTAAGTATTCCCTATAAAAGTGTTTCCATTAATTTCATTATTATGGGAGAAATTTAGAACTATACCAATGTAATTATAATTGGCTATATTCCCGCTTATAGTGGATCCATTACAATTTTTTAAATATATCCCTGCATATGTGTTATAATTAAAGCTATTAGCATTATCTTCTATTCGAATACTTACACTCTCATGAATCTCGATTCCACTTAATTTATTATTGCTTACAGTATTATCCGTTATAATCGTAAAATTCGCCCGGTCATTAAAAATTCCTGAGCCATTGTTATACATGAAAGTATTACCATCAATTATGCAGCTATGGCTATCATCAATAAGAAGCCCGTGTTCAGTGTTATTTTGTGCGAGGTTACCAATAAGTTTATTATTATCACTATCTTCTAACCTGAATCCATATCGACCATTGTTTAATGCTTTATTATTAATAAATATGTTAGAGTGGGCTGTAAAAACACTGATTCCGTCGTTTAAACTATTATATACATGGTTATTTACAAATGTATTGTTGTCAGCACCTGATCCTATTATTAGACCTGAATTAGATTTAGTATTATTTACCATGTTATCGTTAATAGAATTATTATCAGAAATTTGCATATATAAACCGGCATATTGAATAGTATTATTGATCTCATTATATGAAATAGTATTATTATCGCTATTCTTAATATGAATTCCATATATTTCATTATCATAAATTTGATTACTGGTAACTGTTACATTCTGACAATAATCTAACTTTATTCCTACACTATTACAGTTGTAAATAGTATTGTTAATAATCAAACCATTTCTCGCGGCATCCAAATCAATGCCTCCAATAGTAACCGGAAATCCTAATGACCCGTTATATACTTCACAATTCCTTATAATGAAATACTTAGTGATTGATGCTTCTATTAGAATTCCTTGGTTATTATTTTCAGCGTCGATATTTAGGTCTTCAATTAAATATGGATCTGCAAAAGTACCTGAACCGGAACACCAGAATCTCGAAGATGCCCAGGTCCAATTTATTGCGCTTCCTATATCATCATTAACATGGATCCATTTACCATCATGACGGGGATCTCCATAAATCGGTAAGCTATCGTTAATCCCGGCCGTTCCCACAATCCATTCATATTCCATATCGTCTATACCATCTTTGTTTACATCATTTGTTGAATGATTATCCCAATAATTACCTATTACGGAATTATTCCAATAATTAGGAGTTGCGCCACTGAGATCACGTGCGTGAATTCCATTATCAAAAAAGGCGTTTTTATAGAAATAATTAAAAGTAGATGAACCATCTGCTATTATTGCTCCATAATTAGTGTTATTAATGATCTCATTCAAGGTAAAAACATTTCCGTTGCTATCAGCCATTATAATTCCTGTATCAGAAGAATTTTCTATGGTATTTTGCTTAAAAGTATTATCATCACAAGTCATAAGATATATTCCATATTGTGAACTCTTATTAAATTTATTATTTGAAATCATATTATGCTGTGAAGACAACAAGGATATTGCTATTCTATTATTAATACATATATTATTTTCTACAATCCCGTTGTCTACATTATTGAATTTAATGCCTGCATCTCCAACCGCAGTTCCAGAATTTTGGAAAGTACAATCTTGTATTTTAAAATACACAGTCGAATCTTGAATAGAGATACAATCACCTGAATTTCCTACATTTAATTTTACTCCACTAATTATATAAGGATCTCCATAGATCCCAGAGCCAGAACACCACAATTGACTTACGGCCCAGGTCCAGTTATGTGCTCCAACACCTGTCGCATCCCCATCAATGGTTATATTGGAACTTATATCCCAGATTGGGAAGTGATCTTGTATTACTGGAGCTCGACTAATAATATGAGGAATATCCCCGATTCCATCACCATTATTATCACTTCCAGTATAATTATCCCAGTAATTACCTGTATCCGTATTGTTCCAAAAATTTGTAGCTACCTCATCGATTGCATGTATTTGATTGCCAATAAATGTGTTATTATAAATATTATTATCATGTGCATTAGGTAATCCATAAAAAATCCATAAGCCTTGCAGATTATCTTTTATGAGGTTATCAGTTACTTTTGTATAATCTGCTCTTGTTAAAGCTAATCCAAATCCTGTGTTTGAAGTAATATTATTATTAGTAACATTATTATTATCCGCGGAGGTAAATATCCCTATCCCATTTGCATTATTTGACACGGTGTTACCTGAAATAGAGTTGTTACCTGATCCTTGTATTTGAATACCGTTAACTAAATTATCTTGTACGACATTGTTTAAAAAGTAACTATGATCACAATCCTTATGATAAAATCCCCTTACGGTATTATTATATGCCTCATTTTGAGTGATATTATTATAATAGCTAAATTCCGTTTTTATCCCAGAATCGGTATTATTATAAACCGCATTACCAGAAACTTTATTCCAATCACTTGAATATAAGTATATTCCAAACTTATTTTTTGTACAGTCATTATTTGTTAATAAACCATTATCCGTGCTTCTTAAATAAATACCCGCATCATAAGTTCCTGAACCTGAATTTGACACGCTACAGTTATCAATTTGAAAGAAGTTCGCCGTAGAATTTCCTATAGTAATACAACTCCCTGAACTACCAGCATCAATTACAAGGTCTTCAATTATATAGGGATCAGACGCTGAACCTTTACCGTTAATCCAATCTTTTAGTAAGGCTGTACGGGACCAATTAAATGCACTTGCTCCCGTTTCATCAATGTGAATTGGTTCTCCATTATGGATAGGATTTTGATGGATTGGATAGTTATCAACCGCTCCCATTCCTCCTCCTATAAAATTATATGGTGTATCCCCAATTCCATCGTATGGTGAATTATCATTTCCAGTATAATTATCCCAGTAATTTCCAACTGAAGAGGAATTAAATTCATTTCCACCAACATCGTCATTTGCATGTAATGTATTCCCAATAAAGTAATTCTTATATATCACAAAACCTGTACTTGTCCATTCAATTTCAACTCCGTTTTGATTTCTCCTGATAATATTTTCAGTTATATTAATCCCATTCCCTCCATAAAAACGGAGTCCATCATTCCCATTATCTGAAATTACGTTACCTCTGATAATATGATCATAACCATTTGAGGAGGTCAATCCAAAATAAGAGTTATTTACAATATGGTTATTTATGATTTCATTTCTATAAGAATTAGTTACAAAAGCTACTCCATGCCTGCTATTATTTTTTATTATATTACCTTGAATTATATTATCGTCTGAAGTACCCATATATATTCCATACTCTGAGTTATTAAATAAAATATTATTGATGATTGTGTTATTATCACTTGCAGATGTCCATATTCCATTGCCTTCATTATTGGTTGGAACACCATCATCGTTATTAGAAACGTTACAGTTGATTATTGTTCCATTTTTTACACTAGTAAAATAAATCCCCCCTTTCTTACAATTATAAATGGTACAATTTTCTATTCTAAAATAATAATTGTCAGAATTTTGAATCCTAATACCAAAATCCGCTTGATTTCCATCAATGACCTTATCTTGGATGATATATGGGTCCCCCCAAGTTCCTGTACCGGTTGCGGTACCATTTCCCACTGCCCATGTCCAATTAGTACCAGTAATATGAATGATTGGGTCTGGAGCACTTGATTTTATATTAAATTCTTTTTCTGGGGGAGATAAAATATTATTTTCAATATCTTGATTAATTTCTTCTATATTAGGTGTTATATTCAATAATAACGGCATTAAAAATAATAAAAAAATAAATAGTAATATCCTTTTGCCAGTCCTTTTCATGTTATAAACCCCTTATGCTATATACTAAAATATATAAAAATTAGATAGATTTGATGATAATAATTTATTTTATACCGTATAAATAGTTTGTTTTAACTTCAGAAAATTGAATAATTATTATAATTCTGGTTTAATCAATAAGGCCTTATTGAATTTTCTTCCAAGGATTTCTTGTCCGCGCTTAATAAATTCTCCTTTACCTATATAACCCTCATTATATTCCTTGAAAGAATCTTTAATTTGATTCCATTTAGGCCCTAAGGCGACCATTAAATGTTCTTTTAAATTATCAATCTGATCAATAGTTTCTTCAATTTTTGTAAAATTTTGAGCCATTCTCTTTTTTGATATTTTAGTATAACCAATTTTTATAAATAAACCAGTAGCTGCACTTATAATCCCCCCAATTATAGCTTGGAGCCACCATGGTATCTGAAAAGGATTTGGTATTTCTTCTTCTGGTTCTGCGCATGATTTCTGTTCGGGATTTTTTATCAGGACAATATCGAAATTACCTTGACCATAACTTTCAGTTATTCCAGTAATGTACATATTACCATCAGTATCAATATCTATACCATATCCTTGTTCTTCTCGACTACCACCCCAGATGCTACAAGATTGCTTTTCACCTTGGTCATTATATTTCAACCAACAAATTTCACCATCTCCCTCATTACTAAAACATTTTGTACCAACAAGGTAGATATTACCAGAAGAATCAAAAGCCAAATCTCCTGTAAGATCTGTATAAGAACCTCCATAAACCGCGTCCCATATAAAGGCACCACTACTACTATATTTCAACAGTAAGAAGTCCCCATCCTCTCCGAATCCATCGGCATCTGTCATCCCTGCTACATAAATATAACCATCTGGACCCACACCTACAGAGCACCCCATATCATTTCCTGATGTTTCCCAAAGTTCATCGAAAATAAGATTATTATCACCATCATACTTTAAAAGAAAAACTTCAGACATCCCATATAATACTGAACAACAACGATAACCTGTTACATAAACCATATCACTTGAATCTATAGCGATACCTAAGCCATAAGCAATATCATAAAATCCAACACCCGCCTTCCAAGTGACATTCCATTCAAATCCACCAGTTTTATTGAATTTTACTAACTCCATCTCATAATCATATTGAGACGCTCCTGGATCCAGATCATTATTACAACAGATATATGCATTTCCTTTTGAATCAACATCTAAACCGACTCCAAAATCTAAAGCAGGATGACAATTGCCAAAAGTATTATTCCATAATTCATCTCCTGTACTACTATTATACTTCACTAATACCATTTTAAGCATATTTCCTGGAGCAGTGACCATCCCCCCAATATAAACACTTTCATTAGGTCCTAAGGCTAGGTTTGTTCCTATTGTATCTTCGTTTACTTCATACCAATCCCTTTTCCATTGAACATTACCTGAACTATCGAGTTTGAAAAGCACGATTTTTTTGTGACCTAAAATTATATCTGTTTCATACGCTACAAGATATACATCTCCAGTTGTATTATCTACTTCTACATCATACCCCCAATCTTCAGATTCATTTCCAAGAGTTTTATACCATTCTGTAGATGCCGCTAAATGAGTATTAAAGTATGAGGAATTATTATCTGAATCAATTTTAAATTGAGGGAAACATCCGAAGAAAAATATAATTATAAGCCCATTAAATATAAAGTAAAAAAATAACACCTTACTGAATAAAGGAACTCTTCGATTTATTTCTGTCATTTTTGACACAGTTTCAATAATCTTTAATATAATTAATTTGAATTGGATGAGATTTGGAAACTAATACTTATTATTTAATAGCCTTAATTCTTTATATATTAGATTGATAATAAAAATTATGTTATATCATTTAAGTTTGAGATAATAAAGTGATTAGCGCCCGAGGGATTTCTTTATAATCTTGAACAGCATAGAACTTGCCCTTTCCAATTTTAGCAATCTCCCTACATGTATCAATACCTCTATCAGGATCGTTATCAGCGGGCATTCCTATAACATGTAATTTTGGGTATTTTTTAGCAATCTTTAATGGATCCTCGCCACGATTATAATTTCCATCAGTAATTAATATACCAAACTGATTTTTTTTAACACCTTTTATTTTATTTAACTCTTGCAAACCTTTCTCCAAACCAATGTGTATATTAGTAAACCCAACGGCTTCAGAATCCAAAATATCATCAATAGTTTTCGATATAAGCTTTTTCTCGTTGATTTTTTTCATAATCAGAGCGTTTGAATTAAATAATACAATGCTATAATCTTCTTTTTCCATATGATAAGCTAAGACTGAAGTCGTAAGGGCAGCATTCAATAATAAACGGCCATACATACTTCCGCTTGAATCGAGTATCAATACAACTTTTCTTTTCTGTCTTTGCCTTTTAATACCATAAATATCCTTATAGGTTAAACTCTTTTTAAAAATTTTTAGTGGATTATGTTGAATAGTTTCGTCCAAATCAAATTCAGGCATTCCAATAGTATAGTTGGGAACAGTGGTTTTATAACCACCACGAATTCCTTTACTTGTTATTTTTAAAGATAATTTAATTATGCTTTGACGAGCTAGTCTTCTAAAAATGCCTTTATATTTTTCAGAAATAGGTCGTCTAATAAAAAAGTATAACTCAGGCATCATCATTCCCGAACTCTCTGCTTTTTCAGCAAAAAATCTAATTCCTTCCTCAGTATCAAGAGCATCAGTAGCGGCATAAACGTTTGATTTAATTAAACCCATTAAGGCTTCGAGATTTTTGTATTGAATTGCCAAACAAGTCATCTCTTTAATTTCTTTATAATCTAAAGTATTTGCGAGGTATTTATAGTAGTCTGGCTTTTTTTTCTTGTGCCTGATTATTTCAAGCCTTAACATTTCTTTATCAGGAGGTCTTTCAGTAAATCTAACATTTAGCCGTCTACTCTCAATCTCCTCAGAAAATTCCTCAGAGAAATCATCGATTATTGAAAATCCGATTTATTTAATACTGCTAGTACGATCTCGGTAATCATATCTTTCTTTGAAATAGCAACTCCATCTTCGAGTTCAATTTTGTTGTACAGCGCCATTATAGCAGCCTCAACCCAATTTTTTGAACTCTTATAATTATCTTGCTGATTTATTAAAGCAGATAAGTCTATTGCACCCCTAATAGAACTTCCTCTTCTAATGGAAGTGTTGTTCCTTGTAACTTGAATGATTTTTTGTGAAATTATAGCAATTTTTTCACCTTTATCATCATTCAAACCAACTTC
>Ga0114925_10001299_pt1 | contig 12199 bp, 11 predicted proteins | sample SumtaG_2_FD_87287 | JGI IMG/M metagenome (GOLD analysis project Ga0114925, IMG submission 87287) | Deep subsurface microbial communities from Indian Ocean to uncover new lineages of life (NeLLi) - Sumatra_00607 metaG | ecosystem: Environmental > Aquatic > Marine > Oceanic > Sediment | place... | reverse complement strand
ATTCGTGCTCAGGGTACAGCGCTCCGAGATCCGTCTGGTGAGGGTGGGGCCGTAATCGTCTTAAACGATGTTACGGAGCTAGAGCGACTAGAGGTTGTTCGGCAAGATTTTGTGGCAAACGTGTCACATGAATTGAAGACACCTATTGCAACAATCAAGGGATTCGTTGAAACACTCCTTGATGGAGCAATCAATGAACCAGATGATAATAAAAGGTTTTTATCCATTGTTGCAAAACAGGCAGACCGGCTTGAAGCAATAATTGAGGATCTTCTGGCTCTCTCCCGGATCGAACAGAGTGAGGAAGCTGGGGCTCTTCCTCTGGAGCCCACTACGATCGCTGATCTTTTGGCAACTGCATGCTCGGACTGTATGCCCCGAGCTATGGAGCAGGGAATTACAATGAATATTAATTGTGACGAGAACCTGATTGCGTCGGTGAATGCACCTCTTTTAGAGCAGGCAGTTGTCAACCTGATTGAAAATGCAGTGAAGTACAGTGGGACGCATCAACCAATCTCTATTTCTGCCAGTCTGGAAAAAGTTGCACCTGAAGACAAGGACGAACTTGTGATCAGCGTTGCTGATCATGGCTGTGGAATACATTCAGAGCATCTGCCCCGACTCTTTGAGCGATTTTATCGTGTTGATAAAGGGCGTAGTAGGCAGGCTGGTGGAACAGGACTTGGACTATCGATTGTGAAACACATTGTTCTGGCTCATGGCGGAACCATCTCGGTTGATAGTCGACCGAACGAGGGTAGTTCATTCTGCCTTCGAATACCGTATGTTCGATAGTCGTTGTGGTCGTCTACATAACGATTACTTATCTGAGGTGTTATCCGGTACAAGTTCTTGAGTCGGTTTATTTTTCAGATCTTTGTTGAACCGAAGTATTTTTTTCCATGCACTTTCAGGTGTGTCTGCATATTCGAAAAGATCGAGGTGTTCATGAGAGATAACACCAGAGTCAGCGAGGAAGTCAAAATCAATTACCTTGGACCAGTAATCATGTCCAAACAAAATAATTGGGATAGGTTGCATTCTGTGCGTCTGCCGGAGCGTGAGTGCCTCAAACATTTCATCAAGTGTTCCAAATCCACCTGGGAAAAGTACAGCACCTACAGATCGAAGAATAAAATGAAATTTTCTTAGAGCGAAATATTTAAATTGGAAACAAAGTTCTGGCGTTATAAAAGGATTTGGTTGTTGCTCTGCAGGCAACTTGATATTCAATCCAATCGATTTACATCCAACATCAAAAGCCCCACGATTCGCAGCCTCCATAATGCCTGGACCACCACCAGTTACTATGACGTAGGACCTTTTTTTGTCGCACTGATTATCGAGCGAAACAAGTCGAGCAAACTGCCTTGCGTCATCATAAAAATGGGATAACTCAACAAGCTTCTCACTTCGTCGAACTTCAAGGGCAAGTTTTTTGTTGTCAACATCCATTGACTGATTACGAATGGCTTCTGACAAACGTCTTTCTGCAGTATTTTTTTCCGTTATTTGTGTTCCACCAAACACAATAACGGTCGATTCAACATTATCTTCTTGAAATGCAAGCTCAGGTTTTCCGAGTTCCAGCAGCATGCGAACGCCTCGCATTTCAGTTCGTTCAAGCAGTACACGGTCGTCTTGGGCAAGGCTATAGCTTGGTGAACGAAGTATTGCCTCCATGTTTTCAGTAACAAGTGCAATGTCATCACCGAGTATAGTATTGGGAAGGTGGTTGCACGCGTCAGCATGTGTCTGACTCCAGGGGGTTTCCTCTGACGTCTGATTTTTTTCTGTCCTCTTATTTTTTTTGCTCATTTTTTCTTACTTTATGGTGAGGATTCCGCACCGGTTGGAGAAGTTTTCTTCATATGACTTGTTCCTGCAACGGTGACTGCACCACGGTCGATTCGTAGGGATTCGACTTGCCAACGCCGAGGCAGTCGGCTTTCTGTGGTGGACGAGGATGAATCTGCAAGCTGTTGGGGAACAGTTGCCAAAAGGACAATTCGATCACGATATTGTTGAATATCTGTATCCAGCCCAGTTTTTTCTAACATTCTGCTGCATTCTTGGAGAATTGCGTTACGAGGGAGGGGAAGTTGCCCCATGCCGGCCCTTTGTACAGTTAAGGCAAATTGATTAGCAGATTTTAGGCGGACTTCGATGTCTGCCCATGCCACAGCTGTAACTCCCCACCTTGAGACCTCGATTCCAATACGAAATAGGTGTGGTTCGAGTTTGATTCGTGGACGGGATAGTCGTCCCCATAATGCGGTTCCAAGGAGTTCAGGGTGGTTTCGAGGCACATCATTTCCCAACCATGCATTTATTTCATTTTCACGCACGCTGATACCCCATTCGTTCCTATGGCGAATTTCATCTGAGACGGATGCAATCTGCGTTATAAAACGTCCAGCACTCGACTGATCCCCCGATCCGATATGCACAGCTGATTGATAAAATTGAGGTGGTATTAGGGCAAGAACGAAAACAAAAACCATGATCGTGCTACAGGCCAGCAGTATAAAAAAAACTGGACGACATGCTTTTAATAGCTCAGCGTTTTCATCAAACCCTCTTTCGCCCTCGTCATTTTTTAGGTCCTGCGAAAAATTTTTATCTACAGTATTTTTCAAAACAGAACTCTCTACTGGTTACCCAGCAAGTTTGCATAAGCTTGAGATGGGTAACACACCATCATCCTCAAGAATAACGTCTCCAAGTGCATCAATTTCTAATTCGTCCCGCAAAACACGCATTTCAGATGGTGCCTCGATACCTATTCGCACTTTATCACCGTTTACTCTTACGATTGTCACCACAACTGATTCACCAACTCGAATGCGCTCATTTTGCTTTCGGGACAATACCAGCATAAAAGCCTCCGTTTTTGTGAGATAGATTTTAGAAATGAATAGAGCTAGCAACTATGTAGGCTTAAATATGATCCCACCGGGTTGACGGTACCGCGACTGAGTTCAACAGATAGCCTTGGCAAGATAGGAGCCAAAGGAAATATCGTCCGGATACTTAAGATTTCTTGGCCGTAACGATTTATCACGCAGTCATGCGGATCATTCCGGCTGCACCGGGCACACGTCAGAAATACAAGATCTCTTTTATATGAGACGCTTCCACATCCATAGTCAATGAGAAAAAATTAATTTATTTTTTTTCAGCCTGTGTGTACTCGGCGAGAGTTACTTCTTCGGCAACTGCCATACACGCTTCAGCATCAGCAATTCTTTCGAGATCATCAGCGCGAAGTGCGGGGTGAATGCGGTGAACCGAATATAGATGGCGCTGCATCATCGAGGAGAGTCCGGCAGTAACAAGGCTTCCTCGAGAATCTATTTGAAGAGTGACTGATGCAGGAAGTTTAGCTTCTGCTGCAATCCGTTTATTTATTGCCAGCCGTGGAAACGGTGGAATGCCACCTGGATGAAGTAGGGCACGTAATAGGAGTGCTGTATCTGCAAACCGTCTGTATTGACTTGCAATTTCTTGTGATGGTGCATCTGTGGTTTTAATGTGGTACTGCACTCGCGGGCCAACGAGTTCAATTTCATTATTTGATTCATGAATACTATTCTCAAAGTGTGGACCACCAGCCCAGCACAGCAGTTTGTCATCCGATGTCTGTGCCCATTTTGCGAGTGATACCCGTAGTCGTTCGAGTTGAATGCTGTCTATCGAAGTTTTGACTTGCCGAAGTGGATCAATCAACAAAACTCGTTCTCGAGTTGGGTCGTGAAGAACAATTTCGCCATTGAATGCTTTTGAGTGATCTGATTCAGAATCAGATGTCTTATTCCCAGCAGGTTTGGTGTCAAGAAAGTCCCAGGCGACTTTGGATGAGAAAAGTGTCAGACTGCGAGCAATTGGTATGTCATCGCGATCAGCAAAGACATCAGTCTCTATTCTGAGAGCCTCAGCATCATTGGCAAAAACTGCTTCCCCAAAAGAAAACATGAATACAATGACAGGACAAAATGTCTTGACCAGATGACTCGCCCAATGACGTTGTGTGATAACCACTAGTATCAAGCCTTCATAGGAAAATATCAGAGGTTTTGGTGCATAAAGGACTCTAACAGATGCTGGACTGCTCTCCCTAGTGTGATTTTCAGCAGGACATGTCTTAGTATTCGATAATTTTCCTATAGTTTTGCCAACAAATGAAATTACCCCTGCTGCCCTTTTCTCCTACCTGCTGCCCTTTTCTCCTATTTGAATAATGTTTCTTTCTGATCTTCTTGTTGTTTTTGCCGTAACGGCGGTCGTTGTTTTTCTGTTTGGACGAGCGCAGATCCCAAGCGTAATTGGTTTGCTTGTCTCGGGAGTAGTTGTGGGCCCATATGGGCTGTCTTTGGTTGATGATCTTGAGAGCGTTGAGCTCCTGGCAGAAATTGGTGTTGTTGTTCTTTTGTTTACAGTCGGTCTTGAAATATCTCTTTCAAGACTACTTGCCATGTTGCCGCTCATGGTAAGTATTGGGCTTCCACAGATTGCGGGAACAACACTTCTTATTGCTGCGGCCTGTCGATGGCATGTGGGAACACTTCCTCAAGCAATTTTTGCAGGGCTGTTGATTGCCATGTCGAGTACTGCAATCGTTCTGAAGCTCTTGTCAGATCGCAGTCAGTCAGGTACTCAGGCGGGACGGATTTCAATATCAGTTCTCTTGCTACAGGACTTGTTTGTGATTGTGGCAATGCTTGCGGTGCCTTTGCTAGCGGCTTCAGCCGGAGTCAATGCAGTCCCAAATAATGCAAATGCTTCCCATCAAAGCACTCAAGTGCTCGTTGAAAATCCATTCCTAGCAGTTCTCCTTGGGTTTTCTATCGTAGTTGGTGTGCTTCTTGCTGGTCGTCAATTCATTCCAAAAGTTTTGCACGAAGTGGTACGGCTGAGAAATCGAGAACTATTTCTCATAACACTCGTACTCATTTGCTTGGGCACAGCGGCAATCACTGCTGCGGCTGGCTTATCACTTGCTATTGGGGCTTTCATAGCTGGATTAGCACTTTCTGAAAGTGAGTATGGTCATCAGGCCTTTGCAGAAGTTCTCCCTTTTCGCGATACACTCGCCAGCCTCTTCTTTGTATCTGTGGGGATGTTGCTTGATATATCGTTTGTCTTTTCTCACTTTGGACTCGTGTGCCTCGTTGTTTTTGTAATCGTATTACTCAAGATCTTTGCTACAGCAATCCCAGCGATGCTTGCAGGCTTTTCTGTTCGAACAAGCCTGATTGCTGGTGGTACTATTGCTCAAGTAGGTGAATTCTCATTCGTTCTCGGCTCACGAGGAGCTGATGTCGGTTTATTAACAGGTGATGATTACCAGACGTTTCTCGCAGCTGCGGTAATTACAATGGCTGCAGCCCCACTTTTGACAGGTGTAGTGCCACGCTTTTGCGATTGGCTTGGACAAGGATCATGGTTTGGTGAAATGTTTCATGATTCACCACCTGAAGACGATATCGATTTGACAGACCACGTTATCATTGCTGGGTTTGGAATTAATGGACGCAGTTTGGCAACTGCTTTGGCAGAGTTTGGCGTGCCCCATGTGATTCTGGAGTTAAATCCAGAAACAGTTCGTAGCGAGAGTGCCTTGGGTATAGATATTCGCTATGGCGACTGCACTCGTCGACCTATTTTAGAACATGCCGGAATTTTTCGGGCAAGGGCCTTCGTGGTAGCAATCTCGGATCCAGCAAGCGCTCGTCGTAGTGTGCGAGTGGCACGTGATCTCGTACCAGAACTTGAGATATTCGTTCGGACAGAATACCTAGCAGAAGTTGATGAGCTACGACTATTGGGTGCAGACGTTGTTGTGCCTGCAGAGTTTGAGACGGCGTTATCACTTTTTGAGCGGGTACTCGGCATCTACGATGTTCCCGAAGAAAAGATTGACAATCTTGTTGATCAGCTTCGTCTGGAGAACTATGGATTTTTGCGAAGTGGTGTGAGAAGACGAACCATTCAGTCGATTGAAAGCCCCGATATTCATGACCAATTAGGGCGCTGTCGCATATCAAAACGTAGCATTGCGGCGGGAAAAACAATTGGTGAACTGGATGTTCGAGCAAAGACGGGGGTCACTATCATTGCGATCCAGCGGAATAATCAACAGATCCGAAATCCCGGGCCGACGCTTCAGTTACACATCGGTGACGAAGTTTCATTTGTTGGAAGTCGCTCTGAGCGGACTGCTGCAAACAAGATCTTTTTGCTGACGAGTAACAACGATACCTAAATAGAAACGTCAAGCACTGTACTGCTTGAGTATTTCAAAAGGAACCACATCAAGTGCCTTCTCGCTTGTGGCTTCTAGAACAACTTGTGGAGCACATCCCTCTCTCATCGCTTCGAGCCAACGTGCTGCACAAAGGCACCATCGATCCCCTGGTACAAGACCAGGGAAATTGAATTCTGGTCGTGGTGTAACAAGATCATTTCCTGCTTCGACTGTAAACCGAAGGAATGCCTCAGTCATAACGGCACAGACAGTATGGGAGCCGGTATCATCAGAGCATGTTCGACAAAACCCATCTCGAAAAAAACCAGTGAGCGGTTCGGTGGAGCATGGAATCAGCGGTTTGCCAAGAAGGTTCCGGTTTGGCTTGGAGTCTGATGAATTATGTGAGTTGTCAAAACTAATCATCATTGTCTGCTACAATGGTGAGAGTGCGTGGAGTGTGGCGGTGCTGTATATAATTCCATCAATTATTTACATTAGAAGTATAAATAACTTCACGAACTGTGTCCTGAAGTCGTCCACAATATGGTTATGCTCAGCTTACAAATCGATACACCAGATCGCTGGTTTTCTCAGGTAGATGAGAATCTCGACGAGATATTGATAGACCATGCGCATTGTGAAAAGAAGGCAGCAGGCGTGGCAATGAACCTGCTCTTTGCTTATGTCGATAACACAAAGATTTCTCGTGCCATGACCGAAATAGTCAATGAAGAGTTAGAGCATTTCCAAATGGTTCTCAATCTATTGGAGCGACGAGATATTCAATTCCGAAAGCTATCTCCAAGTAACTATGGCCCAAAACTTCATAAATTGATCTGCAAGAATGAGCCGGAAAGAGCGGTTGATCGATTGCTTGTGGCTGGTTTAATTGAAGCTCGTAGTTGTGAGCGGTTTTCGCTATTAAAAGATCATGTTCAAGATGATGAACTTCAAAAGTTCTATGGCGGACTTTTTGAATCAGAGGCGCGTCATCATGCGACATATGTTCGGCTTGCCTGTGAAATAGCACCAGATACAATCGTCCATGACAGACTTCACTGGCTGGCTTCACGAGAGGCTGAGATTATTGCCGAAGGGGACAAGCGGCCGCGGATGCATAGTTAGCTATACACCAAAGGCAATTCTTTTCTTAAGCATGGCTTGTTACGACAGCCCTAGGGAATCACAGATCTGTTGAACGATTTTCTCTGGAGTGGAGTCGATCGTTACCACCATTGCTTGCTCATCGATACTTGGCTCTTCTAAAAGATCAAGCTGACTTTCAAGAAGGTTTGGTGGCATAAAATGATCTTTCCGATAGGCCAGACGGTCCGAGAGTAATTCTCTGTTACCACGTAAGTACACAAACTGCACGTCTGTTTGATTGCCTCTAATCGTCTGACGGTATGCCTCTTTTAGTGCGGAGCAGCTGATGACACCATCTCTGCCAGCTATACAACGAGTCTCGATCCAATCTGCAATCCTGGCAATCCACGGCTTGCGATCGTCATCATTAAGTGGGATACCTTCTGACATTTTGAGAATATTTGTTTGTGGATGGAGAGCATCTCCTTCTTGGTATTCCCAGTTGAGACATCTGGCCAAGTTGGTGCCGATGGTTGTCTTCCCACAGCCCGAAACACCCATCAAAACAATAATCATCGACGAACTCCTCCAGGAGATGTAAGTTGCTACGCTTTACATTTTGCTGAAACAAAAGTGTTCGTGTTTCTAACAAGATAGCAATGCTGTGTAGCGTTTTGTATTGTTAGAGAGTTTGGAAGGTGAAATCCTTAGCTAAGCAGTACGAAATATTGTGCTTGTCATGCACTGCAGAGCGTGATTTTGAAAGAAACTAATATGTCTAAAGCGACGGTTCGAGTGGGTAGTACACATAACACCTCAGTCCTATATATGCCCTCTGTAGGGTTGGGCTTATGGAAGGTAGACCCTTTAGGTGTAGGCGAGCTTGTTTATGAGGCAATCAGCGTTGGCTACCGACACCTTGATAGCGCATGTGATTATGGAAATGAAGCCGAGGTAGGAAAAGGTATTGAGCGTGTTCTCGCATCAAACGTATGTCACCGTGAAGATTTATGGATTACTTCGAAACTATGGAATACATTTCATGAACCGAAATATGTCCGGTCAGCAGTTGAGAGAACATTGCGAGATTTACAAGTAGACTATCTCGATAGTTATCTGATTCATTTTCCAATTTCATTAGCGTATGTAGCACCTGAAACACGCTATCCACCAGGTTGGTTTTTCGAGCCGGATGCACCAAACCCGTCCATGCAATCAATCAAGGTTCCAGTGGCCGAGACATGGGGAGCCATGGAAGAACTGGTCGATGCGGGACTCGTGCGGACTATTGGCGTGTGTAACTTTGGCATTTCGCTGCTACGCGATTTGCAGGCTGTTGCGAGAATTCAGCCTTCTAGTTTACAAGTCGAGATGCACCCAAGGCTGACCCAAGAAAAACTTCTCCGATTTTGTAACCAAGAGAATATTGCCGTTACGGCATTTTCACCGTTAGGTGCTCCTTCGTATGTTCCACTTGGTATGGCGAAAGAGACTGACAGCCTGTTGATCAATCAAGACATTCTGGAGATAGCCGACGTCGTTCAAAGAACGCCGGCGCAGGTCTTACTTCGGTGGGGAGTCCAACGTGGTACAGCAGTTGTCCCAAAGACATCCCAGCCGAAACGTCTTAAAGAAAATATTTCTCTCTTTGATTTTTCACTCTCTGAGGAGCAGATGCTGATCATTGACGGCCTCAATAAAAATCATCGGTTTAATGATCCTGGTGATTTTTGTGAGCAGGCGTTCAATACATTTTTCCCGATTTATGAATGATCAAAGGTTCTTAAGGGAGACGTTTCATGCGTATGTCCTTGTAATGCACGACGCTTTCAGGGTCGTGAGCCTGTATGGCAAACGTGCCACGTGAAAGTTTTCGGCCGGACATATTTTTCGGTGGCTGCCAATCCTCTGGCTCCACCCAGTCCGTTGTTACGACTCCATTAATCTTCAGAACGATATGTTTCCCGTCGACAATAATGTCATAGTCGTACCATTCACCATCTTTGACGGGTGACGTATCGAGAACGTCCGCTACTGCGTAGAGTCCACCTGTTTTTTTTCTATCTTTGTGAGTCTGATTGACTTGGCACTCATAGCCAGCAGAAGGCCAGCCTGACTCTTCATACTGAGTATGGAAGTAGAGCCCACCGTTGGCTTTTGGCATGGTTTTAACTTTTGCATGCCAGTGAAAACTGGTTAGTTGATCGTCATCGGGATTTTCTGGATCACCAATCCAGAAAAGATGACAACGTGGTCCGTCGACAACAAGAACACCATCTTCAACATGAAAAGAGTCTGGGTTCTCAGGATTTGCCTTCCAGCCCGAGAGATCCTGACCGTTGAACATAACGATCCAATCGTCACCGGACGATTCAGCAGTCAATGCAAGTGGTAATGAGGTAACAAAAAGTACGATGCATAGAATAAGTCGATTTCCACAACGCATTGAGAGAGCTCCACAAGTGAGTTGACGAAGGAACAAACAATAGTTTTATCACACGAATCGTATCACGAACTCCGCTGCCTTACGAACTAAATATGTTAATTTTGTGACCAACACAGTAATTGTCACTGTGCCTGAGACTGTCGAACTTCTTCATATGAAAGAAGACCACTGTGGTCAGAATCAACCTGGTCAAAGCGGCTTCGTAGTCGTTTCGGTATCTCCTCTTTGCTCAAGGCATGATCACCATTTTGATCAAGTCGTGAAAAGACAGCCTGAAGGTTTTTGTTTTCCCGTCGTAGCAACTGCGCTTGTTGCTTTTGTGAATTTACCTTCGTTCTCCCCGTAGTTCCCGGTGGAACTTCAGGGAGATAATATTCGATGTACCCAAGCAACATTTCTTCAAATGTCTGTTGTCCCCAATAAACAGTCTGTGTCGGGTCGGGATTGGCTGGATTTTCTGCCGAGTTATCAAACCATGCCGTAAAGGTGATGGTATCACCTTTATGAAGAGTTCTTGGTTGAGCATACCGGTAAAGTAACTGCCAATTAAAGTCATAGTGCGGTATATCGAGCAGTACTTCTTGAGTACCTGCGGGGTCAGTTACCTCGTACCGACAAGCACTTCCGCGTAAATGCATGTGGGGCAGAAATCCTAGGACGGTTGCATCGACGGGTAGCTGGAGTGACGCCTCCTCTTGGTGATGCTTCGCGCCAGGCGGGATACGTATGCGATGATTTGAGAGGCCTTTAACATGTACTTCATGCTCGGGTGGCTCATCGGCAAAAATAACACCGACTCGTGTCAGATCGGTTGTCGCACTACCGTTTGGTGTATAGTGCATTTGAAAAATAAGGCGTGAGCCCTTCGGTAGGGCACGGGCGAATCCGGTGGGATATTTCCAGACAGACTGACCAGGGACATAACCGGCCCACAGCCCATCTTCTTCTTGGTTAGCCAAACTCCTCTTTCCTTGACCGGGCACCTGAAGAGTAATAATTACATGATGCACGACTTCAGGACTACCAGGTTGAATCTCGATTGCCTGTACCCATTTCGATTCATCTAGTTGTGTGTCAACGGTTACATACTGGTAGGGCATGACCCCGGTCGCCTGAACCGGTATTGGTTCAGAAAATTCCCAGACCCTATCAGGTGTCCCAATTTGCCAATCGGTTGGGAAGGTCAATGGCTTTGGAGCATCCGCTTGATCCCCTCGTGGATGATCACTCTGAACCCACGCAAGAAGGTCATTCCGATCATCCACGGTTAGAGACCTATCATTTTTCCAAATCAGTTGATGGTTGTCTGTTGAGTTCTTGTTGGATTTCGATTCTTCAGCAAACCAGGGAGGCATGGTTTTATTACTTACAACAGTTTTAATCATGCCAGCATGTGCAACAACGTCCTCATACGTATCCAAAGGAAATGGTCCAATCCCACCATTGCGATGACACTCTATGCAGTTTCTTTGTAAGATCCTCGAGACTTCTCTGTGATAGGTAATCAGCCGCCCGGTATTCTCGCCGGTATTCTCGCCGGTATTCTCGATAGTTTCATAACTCAGATCACATCCCGGTGCATCCGTTGCAGCGATCGAGGGCTGCTGTCCCTGAAGTAAAGACTCGATAGCATCTCGTAAAAAGTGTTGTTTTGGTTCGGCCCGGGCATATCCAAAACCATATTGGTCATCAATGGCACCGTGGTAGACAATAGTGCGATGTGCATCAACGACAACCACATCAGTTGTTGTTTGAGCTTGAAGATGCCGCGACAGTTTTCCATCAACATCGTGAACATAGATCGCATTGCGTGCTTGCTGTGCAGCAGACCGCATGTTCTCTTCCTTGTCAGATTGAATCGGATTGACAAGGACATACTGAACGCGTGCAGGTGCTGACTGAGCAAGCTCTGCCAGTGTTGGCAGATATTTTCGACTAAGAGGGCAGGATGTACTTGTGAAGCAAAAGACTGTGAATTGGATGGATTGCCCAGAAGCCATCGTATGCTTTTCACCATTGATGTCTGAGAATGAAAACGCTTCAACAAGTTGCCCGATACCATGTTCGGCAGGCTTGAGTGGTTTTGGTCCTTTGCGAATAGGATCAGCGCGTAGCGCATCGAAAGAGCAAATAACCAATGCGATGCTGAGCAGGCACAAATGATGCCAGGAATTGAAGAAGGTTTTAATTTTCATGAATGGGTGCTTTTATCAGCAAGGATACGGGAACATGAGGAAGCGTACACGGTCATATCGATGGAAAAAAGAACAAAGATGCATATTGTTTTGAACGGTTGCAAACTCTTCAAGTTGCGGATAGACGTAATGTAAGACCCCCCTTTTTCGAATTTTTCATTTTCTTTTCTGGTTTCAGAACAGGTGGAATGCGCATGGTACGGTTCATGGTTACGTCTT
>Ga0114925_10001298_pt1 | contig 12206 bp, 15 predicted proteins | sample SumtaG_2_FD_87287 | JGI IMG/M metagenome (GOLD analysis project Ga0114925, IMG submission 87287) | Deep subsurface microbial communities from Indian Ocean to uncover new lineages of life (NeLLi) - Sumatra_00607 metaG | ecosystem: Environmental > Aquatic > Marine > Oceanic > Sediment | place... | reverse complement strand
GCCCCTAATCTAAGGTTCCTACTAGGAGATGTCAAGGATAAAGAGCGACTTGGCGTGGCAATGGAGAATATACATTTTGTATTTCATGCTGCAGCCTTGAAACATGTTCCCCTATGTGAATACAATCCATTCGAGGCAGTTAAGACAAACATTATTGGCACTCAAAATGTTATTGAGGTAGCTATGGAGGAAGAGGCAGAGAAGCTGATAACTATAAGCACTGACAAAGCTGTCAACCCGGTTAATGTCATGGGTGCTACCAAGCTGCTTGCTGAGCGATTAACGATTTCTGCTAATTACTACAAAGGAGCAAGGAGAACTATTTTTTCCTGCGTTAGATTTGGGAATGTCTTAGCCTCTAGAGGGTCGGTAGAGCCTTTATTTAGAGAACAGATAAAGAGAGGTGGTCCAGTTACGATCACTGACCCCGATATGACCAGGTTTGTGATATCCCTGCCAAAAGCGATTGAATTCCTTTTAAAAGCCACAGAGGCAGCAGAGGGGGGGGAGATCTTCGTGTTTAAGATGCCTGCCTTGCGCATTAGTGACTTAGCCGAGGTAATGATTGAAGAAGTGGCTCCTCAATACGGGTATAGCCCTGAAAGTATCGAAGTGAGAATAAGTGGGAAAAGAGCAGGTGAGAAAAATTACGAGGAGCTGATGATAGAGGAAGAAGGAAGGAATGCTTATGAACTTGGTGAGATGTTTGTGTTGCCACAGATACGACGTCAGGTGAGGGAAGAGCAGGTTCCACAAAAGAGATACGTATCTAAAGATGCCCCCCTACTTCCAAAGCAAGAAATCAAGAAATTACTGAGGGACCTTGCGTAAGTGTTGATTAGCTATTGTACTGAGAAGCACATTGAGACAGTAGGCGACATCATCAATTCTGCAAGGCTAAGAAGAGCAGTGGAAGAGTGTGACTATGCCTCAGCAGAGATATAACTGGACTTCGAACCTTACACTTCAAGAGATTTTATGAAGAAGGTCATTGAAGAGGAGATGATATAGTGGAAAGGCCAGCACTAGAAAACGGTAAGCCGGTAAGGGACGAGTTTTTGCCATTTGCGCAACCCTGGATAACTAACGAGGAGATAGATGAAGTTGTCACAGTGCTTAAGTCGGGCTGGCTAACAACTGGGCCGAAAACACTGGAATTTGAGAGCAGATTCAAAGAGTACATCGGAGCGAAGCAGGCAGTTGCCGTTAACTCATGTACGGGTGGTCTGCACATTTCGCTTGCCGTCTTGGATATTGGGGAAGGGCATGAGGTCATAACTTCGTCTTTAACCTTTGCCGCAACGGCAAATGTCGCTGTCATCAGAGGAGCAAAGCCTGTCTTCGTTGATGTAAGGAAAGACACTTTTAATATGGATCCAGAGAAAATAGAGGCTGCAATCACAAAAAGGACCAAAGCAATAATACCTGTCCACTACGGTGGTCAACCATGTGATATGGATGCCATCATGGAGGTGGCAAAACATTACGATTTATACGTGATTGAAGATGCTTCCCATGCCGTCGGTGCGGAATATAATGGAAAGCGTATCGGCACCATAGGCAATCTAAATTGCTTTAGTTTCTACGCAAACAAGAACATGACTACCGGGGAAGGAGGTATGGTTACCACTGAAGACGGTAAGCTTGCCGATGAGATGAGGAAGTGGAGGTTACACGGAATCAGTAAGGATGCCTGGAATAGGTACGGAAGAACAGGAAGCTGGTACTATGAGGTTGAACATGCCGGGTTTAAGTATAATATGATGGACATACAAGCTGCCATAGGTTTAGTGCAATTAAAGAAGCTTAATGGTTTCATTGAGATGAGGCAAAAATATGCACACTACCTGACGGAAAGATTGAGTGATTTGCCTGAATTGCGCTTGCCTGTTGAAAAAGAAAATGTCCGGCACGTCTGGTATCTTTATCCCATCCTGATTAGGACAGAGATGCTAAGAATCGACAGGAATAGGTTCATTGAGGCTCTAGCGGCTGAAAACATAGGAACCAGCGTCCACTTTATTCCCTTGCATCTTCATCCGTTTTATAAGAAAACCTTTGGCTATAAGGAAGGCGATTTCCCAAATGCGGAATATATTTACCAAGGGTTAATTTCCCTTCCCATGTATCCTAAAATGACCCAAAAAGATTTGGATGATGTTACCAAAGCAGTAACAAAAATCGTTAGTTACTACAGAAGGTAGTCGCAAAAAATGAGACAAATAAAGATAGGGGATAGATTAATAGGTGAGGGGCAGCCTTGCTTCGTTATAGCAGAAGCGGGGATAAACCATAATGGCAAATTACATCTAGCTAAGGAGCTTGTCACGAAAGCAGCTGGAGCAGGAGCGGATGCTGTTAAGTTTCAGACTTTTAAAGCGGAGAGCCTCTGTAGCAGGAAAAGCGAGTATTTTAAGCTTTTTAAATCTTTAGAGTTCGGCAAAGATGAGTGGGCACAAATAGTAAAATTGGCACAAAGTTCAGGGATTACGTTCCTGTCCACTGCTTTTGATGATGAAAGTGCTAATCTCTTGAACGATTTAGGTGTGCTCGCTTTTAAGATTGCGTCAGGTGATATAACACACTTGACTCTCCTGAGGCACATTGCCAAGAAAGATAAGCCCATGATATTATCTACCGGGGTATCCACCATAGCTGAGATTGATGAAGCTCTAAACTCAATTTACTCAGCAGGGGGCAAGGATGTTATCTTACTACATTGTGTCTCCAATTATCCCGCGAAGACTGGGGATGTAAATCTGAGAGCCATTGCATTGCTGGAGCAGATATTCAACGTCCCAGTCGGCTTTTCAGACCATACCGTAGGTACGCTCATCCCACCTATCGCCGTTTCCCTTGGGGCTAAGGTAATTGAAAAACACTTTAGTTTAGACAAGAATCTTGCCGGGCCGGACCACAAACTTTCCCTTGATCCAGTTGAATTTAAGGAAATGGTGAAGAATATCAGGATTGCTGAGCAAGCGTTGGGGGAAAGAGGCAAAGCACCCTGTAAGTCAGAGCTACAAACAAGAGATGCTATTCGACGCAGTATCATGGCAAAGGAAAATATCTGGAAGGGAACAGTAATAACCAGAGATATGCTCAAAGTAGTCAGGCCAGGAACCGGCATCGAGCCGAAGTTTATCGCTATTCTGGTGGGAAGAACTGCCAAAGAGGATATTCAAGTCGATGAAATTCTAACCTGGGGTAAAGTGTGAAATATAATTTTAAGAAGTGGAGCAAGAGACGCAGGAGGTAGAGGTAGTTGCTCAAGGAGCATGAGATAAGGCCAAAAGGCTACGAAAAGATTTATGAATCGCTCAGAAATAGAGAGATAGAAGAGATGGTTAGAGAGGCATCATTTGTAAGTGTACCATGCGTAGCCTGCGGTTCAACGAATTTGGAGACGAAGTTTGTGAAGAATCGCTTCACCTTCCAAGAGTGTTTGCAATGCGGCACCCTATTGGTTAATCCTAGGCCCTCCGCCTCTGATCTAGCGGAATGGTATAAAACGAGCGAGTCGATCCGCTACTTTGCAAAAGAAGTCTTTCTACCTACTGAGGATACCAGAAGACAAGAGATTTTTTTACCGCGAGCAAACTTAGTGCTCTCGCTATTGGGCAAGGCAGGATATCACACAGAAGATAGGGCAGTTTGTTTGCTTGATGTAGGCTGTGCCGTTGGGACATTTCTTGAACTGCTAAAAGGCTTAACAAAGTTTAAATTAACAGGGGTAGATCCAGATAAAGAGTCAGTAGAAGAGTGTAAGAGAAAGGGTATACATGTGCTCCATTCGACATTTGAGGAAGCTGATCTGGGCGGTGAGAAATTGGATGTAATAACATGTTTTGAACTTATAGAACATCTCTTTAACCCTCGTCTATTTTTGAGGAAGGTAAAGAATCTGCTTACAAATCGGGGGGTCTTAATCTTGACTACACCTAATTTGAATGGATTCGACTTTGCCATGTTGGGCAGAAACTATGCAAATGTAAACGCACCAAACCACTTGAATTATTTTAATCCGTCCTCAATATCTCTGATGCTCGAATTAGAAGGCTATAAATTTAAAGGGCTGGAAACTCCCGGAAAACTAGATGTAGATATTGTCCGAAATAATTGGCATGATGTAGCCGATACCCTAAAAACACCATTTTTTGAACAAATTCTGCTGCCAGATGGGGAATTTTATGAGACTAGAAGGAAGGCATTCCAAGTCTTTTTATCAAAGTATGGGTTAAGCGGGAATATGCTGGTTGTAGCTGAAAATGGGGGGGCTGCGTGAAAAGAGCTAGAATTGGGGATAGGTAACGAACGTGCACAAGCAAGATAAGGTTGTAGCCATTATCCAGGCAAGAATGACCTCCTCTAGGCTGCCAGAGAAGGTTTTAAAGAAGATCAATAATAAATCTATGCTGGAGACGCTGATTAACCGGGTCGGAAAGTCAGAGAAAATAAGTTCCATAGTAGTAGCTACGACTGAGAAGAAAAAAGACGATATAATTGTGAAAGTGGCAAAAGGGCTAGGAGTACAGTATTACAGGGGGAGTGAATATGATGCACTAAGCAGGTATATCAACGCATCAAAAGTGGCTGATGCCGATGTTGTCGTCAGGGTAACAGCGGATAATCCCTTGACTGATCCAAAGTTGATGGATAAATTAATTGAGGCTCATTTAGAAAATGAAGCGGATTATACCCACTGCACCGGGGCTCCTTTGGGGGTTAGCGTTGAGGTAGTAAATAGGGACATTTTGGAAAAAATCGATTCCATAACAGAGGGTTCTGAATATAGAGAGCATGTAACCTTCTACATACTTGACCACCCTGAGTCTTTTAAGATACATACCGCTAAGGCAAGGGATTTTGGCCTAGATTATCCCAGTCTCAGACTCACCGTTGATACCGAGGAAGACCTAGCGTTAATGAGAAAGTTACATGAGAGTTTAGGCGATCTGGAAAGAGTTGAGGTTAGAGAAGTAATTGAATTTCTAAACACCCATCCGGAAATACGTGAAATCAATGCCCACATCAAGCAACGGACGCCGAAAAGTGCCAGATAAAGGAAAGGTTAGTATAATAATTCGAACTTACAATTCTGGTAAGTTCGTAAGGGATGCCATAGAGAGTGCTCTAAGGCAGGATATTTCCTCCAGTTTGTATGAGATACTGGTGGTTGATGATGGCTCCACTGATAACACAAGGGAAATATTGAAATCCTACGGGAACAAGATAAAGGTAATAGAGCAAGCACATAAGGGCAATGTTAATGCCGCCAATAGAGGGATAGCTGTGGCCAGTGGAGGATATATAATTTTGTTGGATGCCGATGATACTTTTGAACCAACAATTATTTCTGAGATGATTAATATTCTTGAAAGTGAGAGCGAGGTGAGCTTTGTGTATTGCGACTATTACCAGAAAGACATGGGAACGGGTGCAATAAAGGTTATCGCCTTAAGAGATAATATCTTTAACAGCGTTGCCGAAGGCATTGCATTCAGGAAAACAGTTTTAGAAGAGGTAGGAATGTATGATGAGAGCCTTATCTTTCCAGAATATGATTTACTAATTAAAATCATAAAAGAATATAAGGGCAGGCATATTCCTAAGCCTCTTTTTACATATGTAAGACACAAAGGTAGTATAACCTCAAATAAAAAGTTAGCAAGAAAAGGAAGGGAACAAATCTACAAAAAGCATAAAATGAATTTGTCGATTAGAGATTACTAGTCTGGATGGAACGAAATGAGAATAACCTATATTGGGTGCAAAACCATGGGTTATGAATGCCTAGAATATCTTCTGGACTCAAAAACAAATGTTGTTTCGGTATACACTTTACATCCTTCCTTAGCACCAAAAACCGCTGGGTTCAAACCTTTTGACGAGCTATTGATGAATACGAATATACCGCTTTATAGAGTTGAAAACATTAACGCTCCAGAAGTTGTAGGGAGGATTAAAAAAGGTACCCCTGATCTAATTCTTCAAATTGCATGGTCTCAAATAATCAAAGAGGAAGTTCTCAACATCCCGCCAAAAGGTACAGTTGGTTTTCATGCATCACTTTTGCCGAAATATCGGGGAGGCTCACCTGTGAACTGGGCGATAATAAATGACGAAAAAAAATGGGGAACTACTTTTTTCTATATGACCCTAGGCTTAGACGATGGTGATATTATTGCCCAAGAGAAATTTAATATAGAGCTTGGAGATACATGTAAAACAGTTTATGAGAAAGTTACTCGAGCAAATATAGAGATTCTGAAGGAATATTTACCACTTTTTGAAAAAGATATGGCACCTAGAAAAAACCAGGCTGAGTCTAAAGCCACTTACGTAAGGAGAAGGAAACCAGAAGACGGTATCATTGATTGGGATAAACCAGCTTATGATATATATAATTGGGTTAGGGCTTTAACTCATCCTTATCCCGGTGCCTTTACCTATTACAAAGGGAATAAGCTTTATATTTGGGAAGCAGGTCTATCTGGTATAGACACTGCGAATATAAAACTTGGCCAAATTGTTGGTACCGCAGAGAACGGGTTAGTCGCAGCTACTAAAACAAAGGGGCTGATTATTAAGGAAGTTCAAATGGAGGGCGAAAGCGAGATGACTGGCGAATATTTCTTCGAGAAGTACAGATTACAGAAGGGAGGAAATCTAGGCTAACAATTTGGTGGCCGGGAGAAATATGAACATTGTTATACTCACTTCAAAGGGGTCCTGGTGTCAACCGATAGCCGTTGAGCTAAGAGATTTACTGGTCAAGGAAGGGCATGAAGTGTTTCTCTTGGATAGTCATGAACAACTAAAGAACCTTAGCACAGTTTCTGAGGTGTGCTTGCTGTTGGGCTATTATGAAATTGTTCCCAAGGAATATCTTAACATTTGCAATATAAATTGCTGTTTTCACGAAAGCTTTCTACCCGAGGGGCGGGGATTTGCTCCATTAACTTGGCAAATCCTTGAAGGTAAGAACAGCATTCCTGTAACTTTATTTGAGGTGACGGACCAAATTGATGCTGGGGATATTTTTGCTCAGCAGATTGTACACATCGAAGATACAGATATCCTATCCGATATCAGAAGGAAAATAGGTAAGACTCATTGTGAAATATTTCTAGCTACATTGAGAGGGGGATTTAAGCAGAGAAAAAAACAGGAAGGCGTGGCAACTTACTATGGGAGAAGAACTCCTAAAGATAGCGAGTTGGATATCAGCCGGTCGATTAAAGAGCAACTGAATTTACTGCGAGTTTGCGATGATGAAAGCTATCCTGCACATTTTTATTATAAGAGCCAAAAATATTTATTAAAATTGGAGAAAGGCTGAGTTATGAATGTTTTAGTTATTGCAGCTCATCCTGATGATGAAGTCCTTGGCTGTGGGGGAACGATAGCAAAGCATGTCCAGAGTGGGGACGAGGTTTATTGTTTGATTCTGGGTGAAGGAGTGGTGGCTAGAGAAGGAAATCAAGCCTTAATAGAGAAAAAAGTGCTAAAACAGAGTGCTTCGAAGGCTGCCGAGGTTCTAGGAATAAAGGAGCTTGTATTCAAGAATTTCCCGGACCAGAGGCTGGATACAGTTCCTTTGCTTGAGGTAATCAAATCAGTAGAAGAGGTCAAGCAAAGGATCAAACCGGATATTATCTATACCCACCATCAGGGTGATTTAAATATTGACCATCAGATTACTTTCAAGGCGGTGCTCACCGCTTGCCGACCCATGAAGGACGAAACAGTCAGGGAAATATACTCCTTTGAAGTTCCCTCCTCTACAGAGTGGAACTCTCCCGATACTCACAACTACTTTATGCCCAATGTGTTCGTGGACATTACCGGTACCTTTGACAAGAAGATAGAAGCATTAAAGGCTTATCAAGGGGAGATTAGGCAATACCCCCATCCTCGTTCAACTGAGGCATTAGAGATAATTGCTAAGCGATGGGGAGTAAGTGTCGGGAGAGAATTGGTAGAGGCTTTCAGATTAATTCGGTGTGCTAGGTAACTCAGGGTTACTTGCCTTTGTCTTTACAATTTGCCTTAGGTGCACCTCGCTGAAATAGTCCATAAAAGAATTTGAATTCTTCTTTCTTGAATCCTTTCGGTAACAAAAGAGCATCTCCATAGATGGTGACACCAGCGGCTATGGCAAGTATTGCTGGCTAAGGTTCCCTCTGGGGCTATCAGGCAAATGACCCGATAATGGCTGACTTTAAGAAGTATGGTTTCAGCGCTGTTGCCGCTAAGCCGTATAGTGTCGGAGAGCTCAAAAAGACATTGCGCAGTGTACTGACGGAATAGGTTGCTTGCACGTTTAGAGATACAATTATAGAAGCTTATCTCAATAATTCAGAGTGTGTGGGGTCAACAATTGGGCTGTTGAAAAGGTGGACGCAGACGAGATTGCCGACGTAGCGCTATACGAGGCTTCTGGGGCAAGTGTAAATCGTCAGCGATAAAACTGGGCATAGTCAACCTGGTGGCGCCGGCATACCTCGCTTATCGTAGCCCCTGATTGCCTCCCCTCCACCACCACCCTCAGTTTCTCCTCAGCACTCAGGCGTCTACCTTGATTTCTATCCATGTCATTACCCCTCTTGGTTTGGTTTTATTATATCTTCCCCGGGAGGAGGTGTCGCATTTTTACCCGAAGCTAGATGTCCGACTTCCATTGAAGCACAACAGAATCCATCACATATTCAAGAATATTGCTTTTGCCCATACTAGCATCAATCGCCAGCGAATTCCTAAGCCGTTTTACCATCGCCAAAAAGGATACAAGGGCGATTGCCTTGGGGCTCCATGTTTCCCCGATTCTTAGACTTCTCATCACGTCTAGTTTTATATACCTGTGGGGGATTATAGGAGCAGTCTGGGCGCTAAACTTGGGAACAATTGTTTCAGCATTGCTTTTTTGGGTGGGCATAAGAGGTGAAGAAACACCTCAAGACTAACAATTTGAAGTCAGTTAAGAATTCGATTAAAATGTAGCTGCTGCGTCAGTCGGTTAGCTCAGTGACAGTGTTAACTATGAGGTTTGATTGTATGAATATAATGATTTTTACAAAAAACTACGAAAGATATGCCTCCGGCTATTATCACCATGATATTAACCAAGGATTTATGAAGAAAGGCAATTGTTACTTATATGGTGAAGGGTATCCAAAATATGATAGAAACGATACTATCCAAGATGCAATTAGTAAGTCGCCTTTTAATAAAGGAAATATCGATCTCATCGCTGTGGGCACTTCTTGGGAGGAGCAGAACCCGAATATTGAGGAATCTGACCCTCATCCAAATATAAGCTTAAGTGAATTAAATATCCCAAAAGTTTTTTTCTTAAATAAAGAATACAAAAAGTTAGATAAAAAGCTAGAGTATGCTAAGAAAAACAAATTTGATCTTGTCTGCACCGCTCATCACGATTGGGAAAAATGGGCAAGGCAAACAGGCTTAAATTTTCTTCATTTACCATTTGCCGCCGCCCCGGAGCGATTTAGAGATTATGGTTTGTCCCGAAAATATGACTTTGGATTTACCGGAGCATTACATAAGACCTACAAAGACATAAGGTACAGGATTAAATGCATTTTATTTGAGAATACTGAGGTTAAGAGCAACCTTGGTATGGAAACATTATTTAAGAGGAATCCTATGAAGGAGGAATTTAAAAAATATCAAATTTATTGGGCCGAATGGGGAGCGAAAGGTCTTTTAGGAAAAAGCTTGTTGCCAACCGGAATTAAATATGCGAGATTTCTAAATTCTTTTAAGGTTTTTCTCTCTACACCATCTGCAGCTAATCTTATTGGAACACGATACTTTGAATGCATGGCCACCAAGACACTATTATTCTGCCCTGAAAGCGAACATTACAACGACATGCTTAAGGATGGGCACAACTGTGTGAAGTTTAGGGAAGACCTCTCTGATTTTGCTGAAAAGCTCCATTATATATTATCAAATGATAGTGAAAGGAAAAGGATAATTGAAAACGCTTACCAAGATTTCATCACCAATCATACCTACGATAAAAGAATAGAAAAAGTTCTAACTGTCCTTAACTTATAGGAGTGTCTATTCCAGAACAGAAATGCAAGATTTCAAATTCCCTCGAGCGCGGAAAAACCAAGCGTTACTTTGCTCATAAAGGGAGGGAACAACATAAGATGTCACTGCGCGTATGGCTTGATGGCCTGAGGTTAGGCAGGAGAATTCTTAATCGGATGTCCAGTACGAAAATCTTTCATATTTTGCTGGCCATAGTAAATGAAGTAAAAACATACGGGTTTCTTCGCTGTCTTAAAGATTTATTAGAAAATCCACCATATTCTCTTTATAAAACATTTTCAATTAGTCCAAAGTATATGAGGCCTAGACTGAAGCCAACAGTTGACAAAGAAGAAAAGTTGTTTCACAGGTGTGTCAAACCAGGAGATTTTGTGCTCGATGCAGGCTGTGGAGACGGAAGAAATGGGCTCAGCCTCACCAAGATTAAAGGAGCTTCGTAGTGAGGCTGATGCCTTTATCGCCAAACCAGCTGCTAGCAAACAGATACTTTTCAAGGTAAGTGGAGTGCTGAAGGGTACCCGCCAGTAACCCTGAATATTCACCATAATTAAGTTCAGATTGCACAATTGTCATTTTTGTTCAGTTAAGGTAACAAAAGCTTATTTTGTTACCTCAGTGCACCTCGTAGCGTTTTATTTACTGCTCGCCCTCGCCAGCTATTCCTCTTGTTCCTGTGTCTCATTGGCGTCGGCAGGCTCGCTGGAACTGAGCATTGCCTCAAGGAAGCTGTCATCTGCTTTCATAGACGACATGAAGCCACAATTGGGACAATGGTAACCCAGTATATGGCTTTGAACTTCCTGGTTCGCTATGAACTTCAACCCACATCTGTCGCAATGGTAGCAGTAGAGATGTTCTCCTAAGACAGTATGGACGAATAACCATCTGAGCTTGTCAGGTTCATTAGATAACTTCCAAACGGCCTCACCCATTATTAGAATATCACCGGCCAGTTCCTTGATGCTTTCTTTAGTTGAGGGTGATGTACGTAGCATGGCCACGAAGCCCTCAACAATATAGCACTGGAGTATGAATTGTTTATTGTTGTCGATGAACTCATCGGCATCCTGCCTGTATTTCCTGAAATCCTTCTCCAAATCATCGAGGTTCTGCTTCCGTTCCTCAATAGTTTTCTTGAGAAGGTTGAGGTCATCGAGATACTTTACTCTGACCTTTTCTTTTGAGTCTATGCCTCCTGTTAATGCTAATAAATCAGTTTGTAACGTCTTCTTTTGTGTTTTGAGTGAGTCGATTGCTTTTTGTAACGAGCCAAACTCCTCTACAGCCTGTTTAAGGCCAACTCCATTAACTTTTTGTGATACCATTACTTAAACTCCTTCGCTAGTTTTAGTAGTGTCGGCAGGTCTAACCCCTGCTTGCTAAGCTCCGTCTTTAGCTTTGCCACCGCTTCAGCTTCTTTGTACTGCACATTCAGTTTATTCATCTTGATACCAATCTCCTGTTCGAGCTTAGCCTCTTTCGCTTTGGCTTCCTTTTGGAGCTGTACCACATGAGCTTCGACGTTGGCCAGTTCACGGCTTCTCTGAGCTATAAGGTTATTGAGAGACTTGAGCTTGGTCTGTATTCCTCTCAGCATATTCTTTGCAGGCGGCAATTCTGAGGTAATTCTCTCAAATTTAGATGTGGCCTCCTCATAACTCATTTGACCCTCAGCTTCGATTCTATTAAGTTTTAGACTAGCATTGATAAAACCGGCGTCATCCATCTTTTTACATACCTCGATTAACCCGATATGCTGATCAGGCCCTATGCCAAGTTTCAGGAAAGCTTTTATGATGTTGTGGCCCTGCCTTGCTTCATCTACCGTGAGCTTGGATTTGTATAGCTCGACCGAGAGACTCCTTAGAGATTCGACTTCATTCATCACCTGATACTCCTTTCCGGCAGCCAGCAGGTTATACTCGGCTGCCATTTCTTTAAATCTGCTGGCGTAGTGGGAGATGCTGCTCTGATCGACCCCTGCCTCCTTTGCTATCTTTGTTTGCGATAATCCGCGGAAGTAGCCCCTTAAGATTTTGCTTGCTTTATGTGGCGATAACGGTACTGTCATTACAACAACCCTCATTTCTGAGATAACCAATAATTATGATGACGTACGG
>Ga0114925_10001297_pt1 | contig 12206 bp, 13 predicted proteins | sample SumtaG_2_FD_87287 | JGI IMG/M metagenome (GOLD analysis project Ga0114925, IMG submission 87287) | Deep subsurface microbial communities from Indian Ocean to uncover new lineages of life (NeLLi) - Sumatra_00607 metaG | ecosystem: Environmental > Aquatic > Marine > Oceanic > Sediment | place... | reverse complement strand
ATCAAATCAGTGCCTTGAAGAATGCCTTGGGTTCACAGGGGGCGTTCCGGATCTCGAAACGGAGTTCGATCTTTACGCGCCGATAAAAGAGTAACCTTTATGGCCATAATGACGATTCTTTCGTGGAACGTGAACGGGGATTCAAGAAGCAGCGGGGCTATGGAGTGCGACAACCATGTTGTCGCCGCAACGACGCGGTCGTTGCACTCCAAAAAAATAATCTGCGTTAATCTGCGCAATCTGTGGTTTCTTGTCGAATCCCCCTCCCTTGTGGACAGCGTGCCCCTTGGGGTGCCAATTTTACTGCACCCCATAGGGTAGGGGGATAAAGGGGGCGGGGAGTTCGATACCCCTTCCCCCGGCGTTTTGTCAGCGGCTAATTGACATCCCACTGGCCGTTGGCTGTTAGCCGTCAGCCGTGAGCTTTTAGGAGGGTGAGCTGAAGCTTGGCGATAGACTGTAATCATACCTCCCCCTCAACGGGGGAGGGTAGGGTGGGGGTGATCTACCGTTTCCTCAGCGACGTTTCACCCTCCCCTTTATCCCCTCCCGTCAAGGGAGGGGTACTTTTGGTGAGCACTTGACTTGTCTTATAACCTACATTAAAATCGCACATGGCCGAGACTGAAGGGCGCAAACCCGCAGAAGATTCCAAACTCCCCGACCCGAAAGAATGGAAGTGGTGCAAACATGGCAAATGTGGTATTTATGCCCTCTTTCTCACAGATTGCTGCTGGGCACACCTTTCCCATGAGGCTAAGGCAAATTATAAATGGAAGATAAAAGAATGGGTAACCGCGGGTCATTCGCTTGAGGCAGCTAACCTCACAAGTACCGATCTCCAAGGAGCTTACTTCCCTGCTACTAATTTCCAGGAAGCCAGCCTCTGGAGTGCCAATCTCCAGGAAGCCGACCTCAATGCTGCCAATCTCCAGGGAGCTTGCCTCCGGGAAGCCAATCTCCAGGAAGCCAGCCTCCAGGAAGCCGATCTTCAGGGAACCAATCTCACCGATGCCAATCTGCAGAAAGCTTTCCTCTCTGAAGCCAATCTGCAGAAAGCCAAACTCAAGGACGCAAACCTTCAGGGAGCCGAACTCTTCGGTGCAAACCTTCAGGGAGCCGACTTCACACACGTAAACCTTCAGGGAGCCAAACTGCAAGGAGCCGATCTCAGTGGGGCCAATTTGCAGAAAGCCCACTTTAGTGACTCTGAACTACATGGATGTTACATGCATGGTGTGCAGCTCGAGGGTGCAAGTTATTTAACATGGCAGCAAGTAGAATACACGGGCGAGGAAAAAGATAAAGATTGGATGGGAGCACAGGATGTCTACCGGTGTCTAAAGAATTATTTTCACCAGCAGGGGCAATATGAGGACGAAGCAAAGGCCTACTACCGTGAAAAACTCATGGCACAGCGCCAGGCATGGAAAGAGAAGAAGCTTGGTAAGTTGTTTGTTTTATTCCTTCTCAATATCCTGGCTGGCTTCGGCGAAAGGTTGTGGCGAACGGTTGTGGGCGCTTTTGCAACCATTCTCGTCTTTTCCGGTATCTACTGGTTAGCAGGTAAGTTGGTTACGAATGGGGGAGAGCCTATCACCAAATTCTGGCACTGCCTCTATTTCAGTGTCGTGACCTTTGCAACCCTGGGATTCGGCGACATCTCGCCCGCCCTTCACAGCACTGGTACCCAAGTCGCGGCGGTAATCGAAGTAATCCTCGGTTACGTTTTCTTAGGCACGCTAATCACCATCATCGCCCGCAAGTTTGGGCGATAAAATACCCCACGCGGTTGCTTCACCCTAAGGGGGTACAAGCGCATCCGCGCGGGGACCCCAGATACTTTGTATATCACACAAAGTTACTACGCAGTTACTCCGCAAGCGTCGTCATTTCATGTCGCGGGGACCCCAGATGTTTTGGTCGCTGCAACGACGCGGTCGTTGCACTCCATAACCTCAAGATCGTATTGGTGAGATAATCGGGGTCCCAAAAAAATACGAAGCAGTCTTTTGGGGTGAAAGGTCGCCTGCACGTCCGCCCCATCATTTTAAAATTTGCTCCGAAGGATGACGCTTGCGGAATAATTTGATATTTGCAATTGCGACGGAGTCGCGTCCCTGTCCATCTTTTGTCTAGCTTTTGACCCATTTTTGTCCACCTTTTGACCAGCTTTTTTTCACCCCAGACGTTCGCTTCGCGTACGTCCGGGGACCCCAAAACCTGTGACGAGTGCGATGTAGGGCTGACGAGTTCAACGCCAAAATCAGGGGTGCGGGACTTGAAATTTTTCACAAGTAGAGTATCATAAGTCATGGTAAAGCTGACACTTCTTTCCTGGAACGTAAACGGGATAAGGGCCGCGCACCGCAAGGGGTTCCTGGATTGGCTCCGCAATGCCCAGCCGGATTTCCTCGGCATTCAGGAGACCAAAGCCCAGCCAGAACAGCTCACCCAAGACCTCTTAGAGATACCCGGTTGCCACGTCTACTACTCAAGCGCGGAGCGTAAGGGATATGCGGGCACCGCAGCGTTCTGTAAACACGAGCCGCTTAAGGCGGAGTACGGATTAGGCGAGGAGCGGTTCGACAACGAGGGCAGACTCATCATCCTTCACTATCCGGAGTTTGTGCTTTTTAACGTGTATATACCTAACGGCGGCGCGGGAAACTACCGCGTCCCTTACAAGCTTGCCTACTCTGACAAGATGCTCGGGCTTGCCGAGGGCTTCAGAAAAGAGGAGAGGGGTGTAATCCTCTGCGGTGACTTCAACACCGCGCACGCCGAGATCGACCTTGCCCGGCCCAAGCCGAATCGGAAGAACACCGGGTTCTTGCCAGAGGAGTGCGCCTGGCTGGATAAGTTCACCGAGCACGGATACATAGACACCTTCCGCCACTTCTATCCTGACCGCAGGGAGGCCTACACCTGGTGGGATCAACGCTTCAAGGCCCGTGAGCGCAACGTGGGCTGGCGCATAGACTACTTCTTTATTACGCCTGACCTCGCGGATAACCTCAAATCCGCCTTCATCCTATCCGATGTGATGGGCTCTGACCACTGCCCGGTTGGGATAGAGCTTGAGTTTTAATGAGATGCGGGCCGACCTGAAGGTCGGCCCCTACAGTCTCCTAACCTCCCCCATCAGGGGGGAGGAATATAATAGATTGGAATCTCCCTCCCTTCGTGGAGTGGGTAGTGGGAGGGGTAAAGGGATATGAATGCCAACATCCTTTATGCGCTTGCGCTCTCTGTGCTTGCCGGTTTATCTAGAGCGAGCGATGTGGAACAGGCTCTCTAGCCTGCGCTACACCTTCGATCGTCTTGCCATCATAGGTGTGATTGTAGGCATGGTTGTTATGGCGTTCTCCTTGTGGATGCTAAATTGATGCTCCTTTCGTCCTGCGGACGAAGGATCGCAAAGGATAAAAAAATCAAGGAGTCAACTTTTAATCGACTCCAACCAAGTTCTTTTTCTGCGACCTTTTGCCTTCCAGGCAAAAGGAGCATAACTCTTGGGGTATCAAAAGGTGGGTGAGGGGACTTGAACCCCCAACATCTTGAGCCACAGTCAAGTGCTCTGCCAATTGAGCTACACCCACCAAGTAGCAATTGATTCTAATCGAAATCACCGGGGTGTCAAGATTAGCATGGAGCAGTTCCTGTTTCCCCCAAGACTAAACGGACTTGACTTTCTACATTTTTACGGTATGGTTAGTCATCTTTAACCATGGAGGCTTGCATGAAGAGAATCCTTGCAGCTACGCTGCTGGCGGCTGTGGCGTTCTCTCTGGCATGCGCAGGTAAAAAGAAAGCCGATACACTGACAGGCGAATACTTCGCGAATAAGGTCGAAAAGACAATAGAGGATTCAGGTCCCTTTGACGTTGAAACCCGGCTTCAAAGAAAGGGCGATGCTTACAACGTAAAGGTTGATCTTGTAAGCGTATCCAGGAAGGATTTGGACTGGAATGTTCTTTCTCCGGAGGAGAAGTTCAGTTACTTCATTAAAGCCTGTGCATTTGTCGTAGGGCTCCATGCCATAAAGGCCCCGGAAGATCTCGTTTTTGCCGATCTCCTCATACGGTATAAAGACGAGGTGTGGTCCCTGTCGGTGGATTTCTGCTCCTACATCGCATCGGCAAATATCAAGGGAACTATGACTGAAGAGGAGGTTGACACAAGACTCATTACAGAACGCAGACAGGTGAAATAGCTCTCAGCGAAGCGGGGCTTAAAGATTTAATCTTAAGCTGAAAGAAGGAGGCGATAAATGACGCCCGCTTGCTTTTTTGGCGTGGGTCTTAATCCCTCTACAAATAGCTTGCGGAGGTTTAGGATGAAGAGGGTTCTTGTTTTAACCGTTTTAATCTTTACCGTGTGTATTGTTGAATGTGGGAATAGGAGGACAGAGGAAGGTATCATTAAGGTTTTAGAGCCTCAGATCGAGAAGGCGATTCAGAAAGCAGGGTCCTTTGATGTGGATGTAGAGTTGATCCGTAAGGGAAGACTCTACAACGTACGCGTAAATTTAAAAAGCCTTACCATCTCGGATTACGAATGGACCAGGTATCCACCTGATAAAAAGCGAGCCTACTTTGCCTTGTCATGTGCCGTACCTGTAGGGATGACCGCGATTGAGTACGAAGGCCATCTTGAGTTTAGGAATCTAGTCATGGGTTACAAGAACGAGGTCTGGTCCCTTTCCATTGACGACTGCGTTTATCTGGCATCTAATCGTGTTGCAAAGACGATGAGTAAGAAAGAGCTGGAGGAGGAAGTCCTCAGAAGGATAGAAAAGCAGGATTAACCCCTTTGTAGGGTGATCTTAAACTGGAGGTTTTTGGTGAAACGAATCTTAATGATAGGCATGCTTGGGGTGGTGGCGTTTGGCCTTGCATGCAGCGGACAGGCCAGGGCACGTAAGGCCTATATAAAGGCACTGATACCTGAGCTTGAGAAGGCCATGGCAACCGAAGGCTTTGAGACTGAGGTAACCATATCCAAAAAAGGCAAGGTTTACGATACCCGTGTTGATTTTAAGGGTCTCCTCAAGGAAAACGAGAAATGGAAGAAAGCCTCTCACGAAGAGAAACTGGCCAGGTTCGCACTGGTCTGTGCGGAAACCATGGGGTTTTTCCTAAGCGGTCTGCAGGAATCGGGCTTTATTGCCTTCGAGACCCTCTATATAGGTTATGCAGACGAGGTGTGGTCGGTATCAATTGAATATGCGGGCTACATCTCCTCTCATGCCATATCACGATCAAAGAGCGCGAGGCGGCTGGAAAAAGAGCTGATGGGGAAGCTGGAGCGGGTAGAGTAAGGACCAGACATTCCTATCTGTTCAGGCGTATAGGCTGACTTATATTAGGGAAATGAAGAAGGCACCGGCTGAGATCGGCTGAGCTGATATGAACAAGAAACCTTTCTGGGAAGAGTTTTACAAGGGAGCAGGTCCAGCTAACACATTCGGGGGAGGTAACCCCAGTCAGGAGTTCTACGATCTTGTTAAGGTGCTGCCCCGCGGTGGAGACTCCCTGGTCGACTGGGGAGCCAACCGGTAAAACTCAGTTCAATGAATTCGTGACCGCCGATGCGCTTTACGTTCTCAAGGCGGCAGGACGGCTGTAGTATGCTAGATCAATCCCAGGTTGATGCTTGGCTTGCCGATTTTCTCGCAAAGCTCCGCAAGCGCTTCGGTGATAGATTGGTATTCGTGGGGCATCACGGCAGCTGGGCAAGAGGAGAGCCGAGACCGGAAAGCGACATAGACTGCACCGTGGTTCTGGATCGCGTCGAGGACGATGATCTAACCACTTTCCGAGACATAATTAATGCCATGCCGAATGCCCAGTCTGTGGCATCAGGGCTTCTGCTTTCGGTTGCAGAACTCAAACAGATGCCCAGATACGAGCACATGCAGTTCTTCTACGGATGCAAGGTATTCCATGGTTCAATTGATCACCTAATTACCCCGCCACCTTCTGAAAGTTTGATTGCGGACATCAAATTCAAGGCATCTGACAACCTGCATGCCGCCCGACACTATCTGCTGTTTCCGCATGATCTGCCCAAGGTGGTTCACAAGCTCAAGTATCACTTCAAGAACTGCTTCTATGCTCTGCAGTGGTGGGTTCTTATCAATGAAAGCAAGTTCATACCTCGTAAGGACGATATAATTGAGATGCTGGATGATACCGATGACAAGGAGGTTGTCCGGGTGGCCAGAGACTGGCACAAGTTGGAAGATGATCGGACTCAAAGACCAGCCTACTACATCGAACTCCTGGAGCGCTGGAGCCGGGGGATGATTGCCAAGCTGGAGACTTACGAAAAAATTAGGGGGACAAATGAAACCTAAGCCCAAACATCTTGGGCCAGAGTATAGCGTTCCGTTCAAGGATCGAAGCGTTGCAAAGGCATATCGTTACCGCGCTCCCTATCCTCCGGTGACCTTTGAGATACTCTCTGACCTCATTACCGACGAACCGAGAGCGGTTCTCGATGTAGGTTGCGGTACCGGATTGATTGCCCGAAATCTCATAGATCTTGTGGATAGAATAGATGCCGTGGACTTCTCCCGTTATATGATCGAAGAAGGCAAGAAGCTTCCAAACGGAAATCATCCCAGACTGCGCTGGATACTCAGTCCTGTTGAGAAGGTTCCGTTAGATCCCCCTTACGCATTGATCACAGCGGGATTGAGCCTGCACTGGATGGAGTGGGATGTTGTTCTTCCCAGGTTTAGAGAGGTACTTACCCCGAATGGATATCTGGCTATCGTAAGCTACGTATTCTCACCCTTTCCATGGGATGACGATCTGAAGAGGATTATACCCAGATTCTCAACCAATCGGGATTACAAGCCATACGATCTGGTCGAAGAGTTGGAGAGCAGAGGATTGTTTCAGAAGCGAGGGAGCAAGCAGACGGCCCCTGTGTTATACACGCAATCTCTGGATGCTTATATCGAACACTTCCATTCCACAAGCAGCCTCACCAGGCGACGGATGGGTAGGAAAGCGGCCGAGGCATTCGATCAGGAAGTGAGAGACTTGCTATCGGGATTCGCCTCGGACGGTATGCTGGAATGTGAATTCGGCGCTAAAGTCATCTGGGGCAAACCTTTGAGTCCATAGTATGCTGACTATTAAATGTGCCAGGTGCAAGCGCAAGCTGTTCAAATATGAAAAGATCGGAACGGGCAGGCTGCTGCACCTGTGGCCCGATCGTATCAAGGAAGATCACTCTGTTCATGAGGGCAAGGAGGTGAAGTGTGAGTGCGGTAACCTTATCGGTATAGACGAAGGCCGCTGGATCAAGATGAAACCGAGAGCGTTCACGCGATCCGGCTCGTACATAAGGAAGTAGCACTTTACATCTTGGCTCCTTTGAGTAAAGTGTAGGAAAAGAGGATGACATCATGATCGCTCAGTGCAAAGCCGAGATGGCCGCTGCAGCCGAGGATATGGAGAAAGCGCTGGCTTTGATTAATTAAAGAAGGAAGGAGGATATGAATCCGATGTTTCTCGCTCGTGAGTTTAATGATCCGCTTTTAAACCTTACGCTTGAGCTGTTCATCCGTATGATCTCTGAGCAGTTTAAGGAACGCTTGCTTTCGGTGGTTTTGTATGGCTCGGTAACCTTTGACGATCTGGCTCCAGGTTATGGCGATTTGGATTTCCTGGTGGTGGTTACCAATGAACTTTCAGAGAAAGACTTCGGTGAGCTTACCAACCTTCGTAAACCTTTTCGCAGCGGTAAGTACGGGGTTTTCGCCCACATGCTAGAAGGAGTTTTTCTTCCCCGTAAGATGTTGAATCCAGCCGTTAAAGGCAAAGCCTTCTGGTGGGGCACCAGTGGTGAGAGAATGTGGACCGAGAATCAATTAGGCTGGCTGGTGCTTCACGTAATTCGTGAACGGAGTGTAGTTATCTGGGGTAAGGATTTGAGAATGGAGTTTCCGGTAGCAAGTCGCGAGGCGCTACTTGAAGACGTGGCTAATTTCTGCAAAGGAGTCCGAGCAAATCCCTTGATTGGAGATATTCATTCCATTGAGTGGCTGTTGTCAGGTGCTAGACTTCTCTTGTGGTTAAAGGAGAACCGGTTGAGCGCTAAGAGCGAAGCGGCAGACTGGGGTGTTGATAATGTCCAAGGAAAGTGGCGGGAATTGCTTCCAAAAGCAAAGTATGTACGGTTGAACCCTCATGTAGCGAATACAGCCGATTGGAAGGATTGGTTTAATACTCTTGAGCCATACATCTATGAAGCTATTAACGAGTTGGAGATGGAGTTAAAAGCTCAAGGAATTCAGGTTACTCTGGAAGATTAATTTGATGATGGTGGACTTTGATCGAGAACATGAATGGTGGGACGCCAACGCCCATAAGGAAGAGCAGGATATAGCCGATGAGGCCGTAAACCGGGCGCTGTGGGGGCGAGGGGGGACTTGAATCGTAATGAATACTGTAATGGCTGAAAGCAGGCTTTGAAAGGAGATTTGGATGAAGACCTTGCGACGAGTAATCGTATTTGCAGTGATACTGAAGGCGTTCGCCGTGATATTACCCGGTCCGGGCCAAGAACTGCAGGCCGGGAATATTCATCGCCAGATCTTTTATGGAGAAATCCTTCCAGGGGAGTACGTTGCCTTTCGATGGAACGGACGCAGGCTCCTTCCGTGGAAAGTTCCGGAAGAAAGCCTCACGAAGAAAGCAAGACGGGCGATTGCTGTCTCGCCTGCGTGGCTCCGGTCAGACCTGGCCGCAAAGCTCAACAACCTGTCCGCGGAAAAACAGGACAGCCTGGCAGGGATTATCCTCGCCGAAACCGATCCCCGGCTCATAGATGAGATTGCCTTCTCGATAGCGCGTCTTTCTGCAAGGGAACTCACCGGCAGGCGATTTAACCCGCGGATTATAGCAGAAAACGCGCGCCTCATCTATGAAGCGGATTCCCTCTATGATTACGTCGAGCTTATTGACTATGGAGAACCGAGGCGGGGCGGAAATTGGATGAGCACCGCTCGCTACCGGCTTGAGGGAGGCGAGGGTTCAGAAGAGTACTACGAACTGCCCTGCGAGATATACTACTGGTACGTTGTCTTCCCCAGGCTCGGCAGGGAGGCTTTAGCGTTCATTGATCCACTTACCGGCGAGTATGCCCCACCGGATTCAGGCGGGGTCTTCTGGCGGGATTACCTGATGCACGAGGATACGGACCCCAAACGCTGCGCGTCGAGGCACTTTGTCATGGAATACCCCAACCTTATCGAGCAAGTTCCTGCAAGCGCCACAGCCGCTGAACTCGTTCTCACCCACTTCTCAATCGACCCCATACCCTTGATTGTTGACTCCGAGGGCTCACCGTTACTCTGCGTTTTTGCATGGCCGGGCAATCAGTTGGACGGACAGGTCATTGCCACCACCATACCGTTTGAGCTTGAGGGAGGTAACCCCACAGGTTTCTTTGAGAACCTGCTTCGCGCAGGCAACGCATCGGCCATGCTGGATACTGCCATTGTCCCTGAGGGATTTGAAGACGTGCGTATCGCCATTCTTAAGGATCGCGATCCGTTCGGAGAACCGACGATTGAACGTGCTTTAAGCTCTATGGGTTTCCGGTTCCGCGTTTTTGGCTCCGATGAGATTCCTGAAATGCTCTTCGCCGACAGCGGGTTCGTCAAGATTATCATTCCATCCGGCCAGCCTAGAAGCTTCTACGAAAGGCTGGCAGAGAGCGATTCGCTGTGGCAGGTGTGGATGAATACGAGGGAACTCTCCCCGAACCGGGTTATCCAGTTCCACGGAGCCGCAGCCCCGGCCTATCCCGGCGACGATTGGAGCGGACTGCGTATGCCGTGGGGGTTCAGCTGTGTTCCGCGAGGAAGCGGCGAGTTATCTCTTGCAGGATTCCCCCGCCTGCCGGATGTGCTGTCTGGACCCCAGTTTTTGTGGGATAACCAACCCTTGAACATCTCGGGCGATCAGCCAATCTCTCAGGGAGCCTGTGCACTTGAGGTAATTGGCTACTATGTTACTCAGAATCTTCCTGACCGCTGCGCCGAGATCCCTTTCTATTACAGGGGAGCGGACCTCGATACAACCTTTGAAGGCGACGCATCGGAGTACGTGCAGTCTTTGAGGACCCATTATCCACAGCGCAGCCTGTATCTGCACTACGGCAACTGCGGCGAGGTGATGGATATGCTGTCGGCGTCATCTAGGGCCGGATTGTTGCCGGTGCGCAACATGATAGCGCACCCTGTGGATCACGTATGGAACGGCGTCTATCTGGAAGGCAGATGGCGTACCTACACTGCTGTCCGCTCCGACCGCAGCACCCGTTTCGACGACGGGGTCTATACCCGCAAGAACCACTATTCAGTCATGGGATGCCGACCTGACGGTTATATAAACAACTGCATCGGCGATTATTTCGATTCGACCTTTATAGCCGAGGTGCGAGTGAGCGATTCGGCAGGCCGGCCTGTGGATGGTGCAACCGTAACCATCATGACGCACTGGTACCACGGGGACCCGCCGCCCAAGACGCATGCAGGTATCGGCTGGACCGATCTTACCGGGGTTGCGCGAATCGAAGTAGGCATCAGAAGGGACTATTTCGTGCAGGTATTTACCCCGCTTATAGACTGGCCCGAGCTTGTGCAGGATACATCCGAGCGTGCCAGGAAAGATACGATCCCGAGAAGCGACCCTGTTCTGGAACGCAGACGGGGAATGATATCGGAGCCGATTCCGCTCGTCTCCGCAGATGTCGATACGATCCCAGGTGACACGATCCGCTATGACGTTTCCCTGCCCTTCGTGCTCCCTGAGAACCGGGTGAGCACGGATTCGACGGTTGATTTTGAAACCGAAGGCGCGCCGCATTTCGTTTTGACGTCGCCGGAACGTATCCTTCACGGCTTCTCAAGTTACTTAGGCTGCAACTTTACCCGGGCCGAACCGCAAGGATCGGTCAATCTTTACGTCATGGATTTGCCAAACTACGACCGCTTTGCCGCCGGGGAAGCCTTTGTGCCCGCTTGCGCCTTCGAGGATACAGATTCATTGAACTTCTCCCTGCCATCCTTGCAAGACGGGTGGTTCGTCGTTTTATCCAACAGGCACAGAATGGCCTATGGCCAGGTGATTCGCCTCGCCGCTGAAGCGAAGAACCGCTGAACGTGAGGGCGAAGCCACATGAAACGCTCGATTGCATCGTGATTGATTTCTGGCAGAAAAGGCAGTTCGTGCCCTACGAGATGGTTAAGCCCGGGTTCGAAGCGGTGTGGACGGGGAAGAAGAGTTGAGGAGAGAATATGATTGAAATAAAACCGTTAACTGAAGACACGATGATGGCCGAGGCGTGCTGCGGGAGTGGTTACTGTCTTTTGGCAAAGAAACCGGAAGAGCTCACCGACCAAGAACGCACTATCCTCCGCGCAGCAGAGGTAAAGGTGGCTTGGCTTAAAAAGATGATTCCTAAAGGGCTTTCTGCACAAATCGCCTATGCAGAAGATGGACCAGTTGGCTTTATTGAATACATGCCTATAGAAGTCTCCAACTTTTACAAGGGAAAGGACCTCTATATTGTTAACTGTATGGTAGCCCCACATACCCCGCCATTTCCTGATCCACTTCAGACAAAGCGGATTCCCGGTTGCGGCAGCGCTCTGGTTCAGGCGATGATCCAGGATGTGAAAGACAAATGCAAGGGCATAGTTACACCTCTTGGCTTTGGTTATACCCCGGATATGAAGGGTTTCTTTACAAAGCTTGGGTTTGAGGAGTTTGAGAATCAGGGTCTCAAGATGCTTATCAAAAGGTTTGCACCGGTAGAGTTGCCTTCGCCAGTTCACCTGGAGGAGAAATACAAGTATGAACCCGTACCAGGGAAGGTGGTAGTGGATGTGTTTTGGTCTTCGATCTGCCAGATTGTGGGACCATTCACACTTTTTAACGTAAGGGAAGTGTGTAAGGAGTTCGGTGATAAAGTGATTGTCAATGACATCTGCATTGACGACCGAGAAGTACAAGTAAAATACGGAATTGCAGGATGGAGTAAGGTGTTCTTCAATGGCAAACCAGCGGAGTTTTGGGGACCACCTGAGAAGGTGCAAATCCGGGAGGTATTAAAAAAGGCATTGGAGGAAGAGAAGCCAAAGGAGTAATCATGGAGGATTACAAGACAAAACCTTTCGT
>Ga0114925_10001296_pt1 | contig 12206 bp, 9 predicted proteins | sample SumtaG_2_FD_87287 | JGI IMG/M metagenome (GOLD analysis project Ga0114925, IMG submission 87287) | Deep subsurface microbial communities from Indian Ocean to uncover new lineages of life (NeLLi) - Sumatra_00607 metaG | ecosystem: Environmental > Aquatic > Marine > Oceanic > Sediment | place... | reverse complement strand
TTTCCCGGAAGGTCGTTACGTTCAAATGTTCCGGGATATTGAGGGAAAAGATTAATGGTCGTTGATCTCAAGGCCTTTCAAATTCAACACCTTTTCTGGTGGACACGCCAGGTTGTACTTATTTTATTGGGATGCTTTTTTCTGATTTTCGGGATTCATATACTCGTTTCATCGTACAAGCTTGAAGAACCGTTTTCATTTATTTTAACATTTTTTGCATCCAATTTTATCATCCTCATCAGTCTTACCCTTCTCGTTATTTTTGTGTATCAAATAAAAGCATTTGTTGTTGTTTCGAGACATAGTGAACAACAAGATATTTTGGATAGCGAAAAATTGGAAGAAGACCGGTAGGGTCGACAGGAGTTTAACAACAACCTGTTAAGAGCAGATTTTTTGCCGGAGAAGGGTTGCTCCTGCCAGTTGGGTAGACCGGCTCCGGCGGTTTTTTCGTTTCCGGCTTCGCTATCTCCCTGCCAATCGAAGCCGGACCTTTTTTCGTTTCCCCGACCGCATGGATGCGTTGAAGACGAAAAATATTAAACAAATCCTCAACTGTTTTGTTTGTTCACAAAAAGGATTAAAATATTTTTGTCTTCTTCAAAACGGTATTTTACGTCATCCATTAAGCTCCTGATCATGAAAACGCCGAGGCCGCCCACTTTTCGATCTAAAACGTCGGAAGTGATATCCGGTTCATCCAGAGACAGAACATTAAAAGGTTCGCCCCAATCCGTAATTTCAATGACAAACCTGTTCTCTTCATCAAGGCTGCAGATAACCTGTGCATCTCCGTCTTTATCCGGATATGCATAGTTAATGACATTTACAAGAGCCTCTTCCATGACCAATTCGATCTGGGTCACCTTCTTCGGGTCAAACCCCTGCTCCCGGGCGCAATTGGACACGGATTCCATGAACTGCGTCAGATTCTTAAGGATTGCCGGCAGTTTTAACTGTAATAGAAGGTCCATTGGTTTAAACCTGTTCCAGGGCGGCTTCTTCCGTTTCGAACATGTTGAATATCGCTGTAAAACCTGATATTTCAAATACTTCTTAAACGGGACCCTGTAAACCCGCCAACAGAAGGTCGCCCTGTTGCCCCTTGAGTTTTTTGGCAGTCAATAAGACAACCCGAAGGCCGGCGCTGCTGATGTAATCCAGTTCGGACATATTGAGGATCACGATGTTTCCACCACTCTCTATCTGCTCGGAAAGGTATGTTTCCAATTCCGGTGCAGTTGTCGCATCCACCCTGCCTTTTATGGATACAACAACAGCCGACTTCTCACTTCTTGTCGTAAGCTCCATGGTTTTTCCTCCGTTAAAGAATTGTTCGCTCAATCGTTATCATCGATACAAAATGCTTCTATTTAAGGGCGCTTTTTAATCTTCGGATGAAGGATGAATTTATATATCAGCATTAGGCGTCGCTGCCCAGGTATCGGATCATGAGCATGCCGATGTCGTCGGACTGAGGTGCGGTTCCGGCATGGTCTCTAATGCTTTCTCTAATAGCAGCAACCACGTCTTTAAGGGCTTGCCCCCGGAGCTTATCCATTTCAGACAGCAGCAATTCATCGGAATAAAGCTCCAGGTCGGCGTTCATGGCTTCGGTAACCCCATCCGTATAGAGAAAGAGGTCTTCGCCGGGTTTCAGTGTCAGGGACAATTCCTTGTAGGGAATGTCGTCCATGGCTCCGACCACAAGGCCGCTGATTCCTTCCTGATAAAACGTTCCTTTGTCATGGCTGACCACGATAGACAAGTTGTGCCCGCCATTGGCGTATCGCACCTCTCCGGTGCGAATATTTAAAATTCCGACAATAAGGGTAACAAACATGGCTCTGGGATTATCGGCGTTCAAGACCTTGTTGACCTGGATCATGATTTCAGACGCGGAAAGCCCTCTTTCGGCCGCAGTTTTAATCAGGGTTCGGGTAATAACCATAAACAGCGCGGCGGGAACACCCTTATCAGAAACATCTCCAACCGTGAAACAAAGATGATCATCGTCAATCAGAAAAAAATCGTACAGGTCGCCCCCCACCTCCTTGGCAGGGTCCAGGAGGGCATAGAGATCAAACTCTTTGCATTCAGGAAAGGCCGGAAAAATCTTCGGTAGAATTCCCAGCTGAATCTCCCTGGCCACGTTCAATTCGCTTTCGATACGTTCCTTGGCGGCAGTGGTTGCCATGAGGTCCCGGATATTTTTCTTCAATTCGGTTTCCATGAAGACAAATGACCCGGCCAGCCGGCCGACCTCGTCCTTGAATTTGTCGGGAAGATGGCTGATAGGGCTCTCTGATTCCGTTTCCGCTTCTGCCGTAAAATCATGGGTGGGCAGTTCTTTGGCATACGATGCCAGCAGGTTGAGAGGGCGTGCAATTCTGGCCACCAGAAGGAAGGCGGCGATCAGGCTGCCAAGGAAAATAACGGCAATAAGAATACTCTGCCGGATAATGAGCGTTTTGGCCGGGAGGTTAATTTCGTCCACCGGGGCGATAACGACAATATACCAGTCCAGAATCTTGAAATAGCCGACATGCGCTTCCATAAGCTTCTCATTGCCGCCGGAGGGGATGTAGCGCAGCGAACGGGTATCCGATTGCATTGATTCCATAAAATCATACAGAAGCAGGTTCCCTGTTTTCTTGTTTACGACCGTGGTGTAATCTCGCATTTCCAGTTCCCACGGATGAACAAGCACATTTTTGTCTCCGTCAAATAAAAAGACGCTTCCAGTCTGGGCAATCTTAATATGGGTAAAGGTCTTGCCGAGAACTTTAATGATTTCTTTACGCTGTTTTCGCCCTTCGGCTTCAATGTCGCTGATATCGACAACCGAACCGATAGTCCAGTTCCACCGGGCAAACGGGATAAAGTATCCGAGCTTCTTGCTTGCGTTGTCGGCCCCTGGAATGTACCAGCGAAACACGGCATAATCTCCGCTCTCTTTTAAAACATCGGAGCTCATGACCTGGGCGAGCGGTCTGCCCTTCATATCATAGAGTGCATTGATCAGTGTCCCTTGAATTGACGGGTCCGGATGAGCGATGACCCATCCTTCCGGATTGAAAACAAAGGTATTCCCTTTTTCGATGTTTACGGACCTGATCCATTCTAAAGCTCTTTTTTGGGCTTCTTTTTTAGACAGTGAACCTTTTTTCGAAAGCGTGTAGTATTCATTCAGGATGGAAGCGGCAATCTCGCCTGTATCTTTCAGCTGTTTTCGAAGCTTTAGGATCGAATTGATTTTATCGGAAAGGAGCTTGTCATATCCGCCTTTGATATTGAGTTCCACAAATCGCAGGACGTTTTTTGCAGAAACCTCCTCTGCCCGCAACATGGCGTTTCCCACATCCCGGTTGGTGAAGTACAGAATTGCAGCAGCCGTAATCGCCATTATCAGGGCAATGAAAAAGATGAGTTTGGTTTTGAGTGAGGAAAACATATTGAAATTTTTCGTCTCTGTCCGGGTTGGTTCATCTGAAAAGCCCCCGGACAACAGTTAAGACGTGCAGGTTTAAATGGAGTCCGGGAGAGATCATTTCCTTTACACGGCAACATAAGCCATATGCCGCATTGATGTCAATATGAAAGATCTTCGGCAACTGTAAAATATCAACTCTTTTCAAGGCCGGAGGCGATACCCCATTGTGGGGGCTTCCTGATGCCTCCCGCTATGCGGGAGGAGAGCTCACTTTAGTCATCGTTAATGTCTTGACTATGATTTCATTTTCCTATATTTATCTAATGTTAGAAAAACAACCAGCGGAATAGAGGGATACGCATGCAAGCAGCATCCAAGAGTCCAGCCCAGGTAAAAAATCAGGCCACCAAAGCTTCTCCGCTCAAAATCAAGCTCAATACCATTAGTGAAAAATTTCAGATCGCCGAAAACTTTGAAGATGGCTGGATCAATACCGAAAAAGATATCCAGGCCATCCTCCACGCAGAAAACCTGAGATACTACAAACATACAATCTACCAGCGGGAAATTGTCGCCAAAATAAAAGTTGATTCAGACACCAAGGAAGTGCGCCACCTGTTATCACCGGCATCTCTGGCCGGTTACACGGCGCTAACCCTGCAACCGTTTAACATCAAAGATGTTCGGGATGACCCGGCAATGGCTGCACTGAACCCGCAACTCAAGTTCAACAAGGTTTATGATAATCTTTGCGGCGTCAGCACCCGATCCGTGATCTCCGTTCCCATGCTGCAAGACAATGCCGTGCTCGGCGTATTTCAGGCCGTTAATCCGGTAAAGGGCGATGAGTTCACCAATCAGGACGTGACGGTTTCCAGAGCGCTGGCAGGGGTGATGGCCAGAAAAATCCGCAGTGAACTGAACATGACAAAAGGGCCTTTCGATTACCTGGTGGCTCAAGGAAGTCTGACTGAAGAAAAGTTGAAAGAATTGAAACAGAAGGCCAGGGAAGAAAAAACGTGGGTGAGCCAGCTCATACGAACGGAGCTCGGGATTGACCCGGAAGAGATCGGCCATTCTCTGGAAAAGTATTACCAGGTTCCGTTTGTCAAATACGATCCGTCCATCACGCCACCCGAGGCGTTCATCAAGGGGGTCAGCAAGTATTATCTTAAGAGCCGCCTCTGGGTACCCATTTCAGGGGACCCGGACAAAGTCGTCGTCCTGATGAGCGACCCCAAAGACAAAAACAAGATCATGGAAATCCAGCAGCTCTTGAATGCCCACAGCTATGAATTCAAGGTAGGCCTGCCGGAGGATATACTGGTCTATCTGGGGAAAGACGCACCCGGTCAGGATAAAACCGGTAAAAAAGAATCGGAAGTGAAGAAATCTCTTGCGAAGACGACGAGCCTTCTGGCTGAAGGCGCCACAATCCGAAAGGACGGTGATGATACCGCAACTGCCATCCAGTATGTAAATAATATCATTATTGAAGCTGAAAACATAGGCGCTTCCGATATTCACATCGAGCCGAGTCAGCCGAATTCACCCGCGGTTGTGCGTGCGCGGATCGACGGGGCCTGCCGCCAGATCCTTGAAATCCCGGAATCAAAAATCAAGCCGGTGGTTTCGAGGATAAAAATCATGGCCGGCCTGGATATTGCGGAAAAGCGCAAGCCCCAGGACGGCAAGGTGAAATTTCAACTGGCAGACAAGGAGCTTGAACTGCGGGTCGCCACTTTACCGACAGTCAACGGCGAAAGTGTGGTTCTGCGATTGCTGGCGGCCAGCGGCGCGCTCCCTTTTGACAAACTCAATCTTTCCTCCCGTAACGAAGCTGAAATTGATCGGCTGATCATGTTTCCCCATGGCATTTTTCTTGTCGTGGGGCCCACCGGTTCCGGGAAAACCACTACCTTGCATGCCGTGCTCGGGAGAATCAACACACCGGAGCGGAAAATATGGACTGCCGAGGATCCGGTGGAAATTACTCAACCCGGCCTGCAGCAGGTCCAGGTCATTCACAAGATCGGGCTCGATTTTGCTTCGGTGATGCGGTCTTTTCTCCGCGCCGACCCGGACGTGATTCTCATCGGCGAAATGCGGGATTTTGAAACCGCCAACATCGGGGTCGAATCGTCTCTGACCGGCCACCTTGTTTTTTCCACGCTGCACACCAATTCCGCGCCGGAAACGGTTGTCCGGTTGCTTGACCTCGGGCTGGATTCCTTTAATTTTTCTGATGCCCTTCTGGGAATTCTCGCCCAGCGTCTGGTCCGAACCCTCTGCTCCAATTGCAAAGAACCTTACAAACCGACGGCAGAAGAATACGAACGTCTGGTTGGCATTTACAGTCCTGAATACTTTCCCGAATTAGGCGTGTCCCAGAGCGATGTCGTTCTACCCAAACCGATGGGGTGTCCTGAGTGCGGCAACACCGGTTACCTCGGCCGCACCGGAATCCATGAATTGCTTGTGGCTTCGGAAAACATAAAGCGGCTTATCTCAAAAAAGGCTGCTGTAGAGGAGATTCGCAACACGGCCGTCGAGGAGGGGATGCGAACCCTGATTCAGGACGGTGCCGCTAAAATACTGAAGGGGGATACCGACTTAAAACAGCTGCACAGGGTCGCCGCCGAGTAAAGAATTCGGGCCCAGCTTTGATATAACCCCTGGAAGGGGATAATTTACTGTTGAACATGTTAAATCCGAAATTCGAATCTCGAAATTCGAAACAAATCCGAATATCGAATGCTTGAATGACCAAAACTGTATATATTTAATGTAATTTCAAAACCACGAGGTATGAGATGACTGAGAATGTTGCCTATATAGATTGTCTGGTTCTTCTCCAAACTTTCGAGGCGTACTGGGGATATTACTCGGTGAGTGACGGAAAAATTTACGCAACCGCCAGCCGCAAATCCGCAAAAGCATTTGCCGTATCGCTTCGTGAATTGGCCGCCCAGGACAACCATGTGTTGGATCCTGCCGCCCTGCAACTTGAAGAGGATGTTGATCCTAAAGGAATAGCCCGGCGGCTCGAAGAATGGGAGACCAACAAATCGGTTTGTCCCTTTGACAATATGTTCCTGAGCATCCGAAAGCTGTCTCCGTTTTTCCGTTCTCTGAAATCCTATATTATTGAAAAAACCGGCATAACGGCAACACCACTGATGCAGGTCAACCGGGAAGAACTCATGTACCGGGAGGGGGTGATCCGCTGGCAGGCCCACATGCCCACCATGCTGGTCATGGGCATGGAGAGCCCGGAGGAGCTGCTCAAAAAGGCCTCCGCGGATCAATCCATTGTGGTTGTGGGCGATATCAAGCGACTCCAGGATTTGATGACCTATGCAACGGATCGAGAGTCGTTTTCATCTTTTATTCATGAATTTATCGAACACACACGAATGCTCGTGGATGAGTATATGGGAGTTTTCGACAAGTTTACCGGCAACGGATTTGTCGCTCATTTCAGCAAGGCCCTCTGCGATATCACCAAGCTGGACATGGTGGATTGCTTTATTAACTTTGTTCGTGACGAAACCGCCTTTGCCGCCGATCTGTTCGACAGGTGGGGGAAAACGGTTCGTAAGTTGCCGACCGATCCTCTGGGTCTGTCCATCGGTGCGGATACCGGCTGGGTCGATTTCCAGGATCTGGTCAGCCAGCTTGTGGTTGTCGGTGACCCGGTGATCTGGTCCTGGCGTCTTGCCGGCATGGGAAGCGCAGGAGATGTTATGATCAACAATCTGTTGTACAAGATTATGGAAGATCGCTCAGACATACGGGCCGAAGAAAGGGAGGGGGCGACGAAGTCCGGCGAAACCTTCCTTGCCCATTCGATCTTTTTTCAATAGCCGGCAGGCCCTTTACTGCAGCAACATAAGTAGGAGGACAGTTAAATATTCATTCATATATTAAGGAATGCCGAGAATTGCGCGCCTGAATTTTGAAGGAGACAAAGGATGAAAACATTAAAGATTGAAAATGATATTTTGGAAACGGTAGTCGATGCCTTAGGTAAATCCGAGATGTTCAGCGAGCTGAACAAAAAAGCGCGGAACCAGATCGCCAGCCGTGCGGAGCTTGCCGAATACAGCCCTGGTGAAATTATCGTTGAGGAAAAGGCCCCTTCGGATTCCTTTCTGCTGATTGTCAGCGGTGAAGTGGCCATTATGCATTTTCATAAGGCCAGTGACCAACTGGAAGAACTCGGCCGGATGAAACCGTATAAAATTTTAGGTGAAATCGGTATTCTGCTCGACATGGAGCGAACGGCGACGGTCCAGGCTGTGGAAACCACGCGAATGCTCAAATTTGACAAAACGCTCTTCAACTACATGTATGACAATATTCCCGCTTTTGGGCTGGCCGTGAGCCGAAACCTTGCGCGAAGGGTGCAGCAGCTTTCATCGTTTGTCCATGTTCCGCTGCCTATCCATGATCTCGCTAAAAGTCCCCCGGCTCCGGACGTTCTTAAACTCATTCCCATGGATTTTATTATCCGGCATCGGGTTATTCCCATCGAGACCGAAGGAAAGCAGTTGCGTGTCGGGTTCGTCAATGACCCCACGCCCAATATTCTCAGTGCGATTCGCCGGTTTTTACCCAGCATGGAGCTCAAACTGGCGCACGTGGAGAGTAATAAGTTTGAAGAAGTCATTCGCTCCAAGGCCGGACTGGATGATTGGTACGAAGTGGCCCCCGAAAAGGCCGAACCCGAAGTCGTTGTTGAGAGGAGCTCCCCTCAACTGGACCAACTGCTCAAACGGATGGTTGCGGAAGGTGCGTCAGACCTCCATCTCACCGCCGGACATGCTCCATACTGGCGAATAGACGGAGATATCCAGGCCATCGCCGACACAAAGATTCTCGGTCGGGAGGAGGTTCTGGATTTGCTGCTCCCGATAATGAATGAGAGCAAGCAGAGTGAATTTTCCGAAAAATTCGATACCGACTTTGTCTACCCCATAGCCAATTTGGCGCGATTCAGGGTGAGCATATTCAGGGATGATAGCGGTGTTTGTGCGGTGTTCCGTTATATCCCCTCAAAGATTCTTACCTTTGAACAGCTGGGGTTGCCTGAATCGCTGAAAAAGTTTTGCGAACATCCCAAAGGACTGGTCCTGGTCACCGGACCCACCGGTTCGGGAAAATCCTCCACCCTTGCAGCAATGATCGATCATATCAACAAAACACGCGCTGAACATATTATAACGATGGAAGAGCCCATAGAATTTTCGTACACCAGCGACAAGTGCCTGATCAATCAACGGGAGATTGGCCTGCACGCAGTGAGCTACACCAGGGCAATCCGGGCGGCACTCAGGGAAGACCCGGACATCATCCTGGTGGGAGAGATGCGCGATTTGGAAACCATACAAATGGCCATAGAGATGGCGAATACCGGGCACCTGGTTTTTGGGACGTTGCACACGGCAACAGCCATGAGCACAATGGCAAGAATCATCGATGCCTTCCCGCCCGATCAGCAGAACCAGGTAAAAAACAGCCTGAGCGATACGCTCAAGGGAGTGGTCGCCCAGACGTTGTGTAAACGTATCGGGGGGGGACGGGTAGCCGCTATCGAAGTTCTGGTTGTTAACGTCGCTGTGTCCAATCTCATTCGCGAAGAGAAATTCCCCCAGATCGAGTCTTACATGCAGACCGGCAAAGCCCAGGGAAATACCATTCTTAATGAAGAGCTTGCCAAACTGGTCAGAACCAAAACGGTAGACTTTCAAGAAGCCATGAGCAAGTCTGATAACAAAGCCGATCTGGAGAAGCGCCTGGAATCCACACCCCAGTTGAGGCTGGACAAAAAAAAGTAGGAGGATCTGAATGACGGAAGAGCGATCTGCAGGGGAGACCTCACCTCCTGAATCCGATCCACTGGAAGATTTTTATCTGAACCTGCAGAACCTGGTGGTGGACCAGGCCAAACGGATGATCAATCTGTCCCTCTACAATAGAACGCTCCTGTCCACCCTCCCCGTGGCACTGCTGGGAACCGATGAGAAAGGGTACATCCGCAGTATCAATCAGGCGGCAGAGGACATCCTGGGGTTCAGTGAAAAAGAATTGCAGGACCGCCTGCTCATCGAGCTGTTTGAACCCGATTCCGAACCGGTCAAAAAGATCAGGCAGACGGTTGAAGAGGGGCGGCCCTTTCATATGAGTGCTGAAAGCCTGCGCCTGACTTCAGGCAAAGAGATTGTCGGAAACCTTTACTTTCAACCACTCAGGGATGAGGAAGAAGAGGTCTCCGGAATTCTTCTCACCGTGGAGGATCTGACCTATTTCCATTACCTTCAGGATGCGTTCAAACGGTATGTTCCGCCTTCGGTGTCCGAGATCATTGCTCAGGACCCGCAGAGCCTGGAACTGGGTGGAGAAGAAAAAGTTCTAACCGTTCTGTTCTCAGACCTGATCGGTTTCTCCGCCATCTCCGAACAGTATCAGCCCCATGAGATGGTTGAGCTTCTGAGTGAATATTTCACTGAAATGACCAACCATGTTTTCGCATTTCAAGGTACTCTCAAAGAGTATGTTGGAGATGAACTCATGGCCATCTTCGGCGCGCCCGTCGATCAACCGGATCATGCCCAAAAGGCGTGCGCGGCAGCCCTGGCCATGGATGAAAATCTTCGCCTGATGCGTAAAACCTGGAAGAAAATGGGCCGTCCGGCCTTGCGTGCGCGGATCGGGGTTAACTCCGGCCCCATGCTGGTGGGAAACCTCGGTTCTTCCCACCGCTTTTCCTACGGTGTGGTCGGAGATCAGGTCAACCTGGCTTCCCGGCTGGAAGGACTCAGCAGTATTTACGGCACCGATATTCTAATTGGTGAAAATACGGCGAATTTGCTCGACGACGCGTTTCTGATCCGCGAGGTGGACCTGGTACGGGTAAAGGGAAGGGCGCAAACCGTCCGCATATATGAACTCATTGCCCATGCCGGAACTCCATTACCTGAAAAAAGGCAAGCATCTCTGGAACATTATGCAACAGCGCTGGAAGCATACCGCCTTCAAAAATGGGAAACGGCAGTAAACGAATTTCAAAAGGCCTGGGAGGTCTGGCCCAAACAAAATCCCGCCAGGGTCATGGCAGAACGTTCCATGATCTACCGTGAAGCACCGCTCCAGGGAGAATGGGATGGTGTTTTTGATCATATCAGAAAAAAATAATACACGAATTCTCGATTGATAGTGTTATCTGTAATGGCCGGATAAAGCCGTCCTGACGGAACCCATTTTGTATAAGGAGATTTTTGTTATGAAAAGAACGGGCAAGCTTATCGCCGTGCTGCTTTTTTTGATTTTTATGACCCACGTATCCGTTCTGGCTGCCGACAAGGCGGCTTTCCGTACCGACCCGAAAACCAACACGGGGAAAAAGTGGCGGATCGGATATTATGAAGGCGGCGAGTATGCCTTTTATCAATATAACTTGGTCGCAATGGTGCAAGGCCTGATGGATTTGGGTTGGATCGAGAAAGTAAAAATACCGAAACAAAGAGGAGACCAGACCAGAGCTTTCTGGAACTGGCTTTCGACCCGCGCAAAGAGCAGGTATATCCGGTTTGTAAAAAATGCCCACTATTCCCATTCCTGGAACAGCGACTTAAGAGAAAAAACTGCGAACGAGTTGATCGGAAGATTGACGGAGACGAAGGATATTGACCTTGTGATTGCGGCGGGCACGCGGGCCGGACAAGATCTTGCCAACAACAAGCATGAAACACCGACAATCGTGATTTCTGCCAGTGATCCCGTCGGGTCCGGTATTATTCAAAGCATTGAAAATTCGGGCCATGACCACATTCACGCACGTGTTGATCCATATCGTTATGAGCGACAGATACAGGTTTTCTACGATAGCCTCGGATTTAAAACACTGGGAATAGCTTATGAAGATACCGATCGTGGAAGAACGTCTACGTCATTCCAAAAGGTGGAAATAGCCTCCAAGCAGCTCGGTTTTAGAATGATACCCTGTTCCATCATTGATGAGTATCCTGATGCCGGGGTTTCGGAAAGGAGCATTCTGAAATGTTTTGACTATTTTGTCAAAAATAAGGCGGATGCGATCTACGTGACGGCCCAGAATGGTGTAAACTCAAACAGCATTTCTGACCTGGTAGAAATTGCAAATTCAAACGGCATTCCGACATTTTCCCAGACCGGTTCGGAAAATGTTAAGTATGGATTCCTCATGAGCACTTCAAGTTCCGATTTCAAACAAGTGGGACTTTTTTATGCGAAGACAGCAGCCAAGATATTTAACGGCGCGAAACCCAGGGAACTAGACCAGCTGTTTGAGGCCCCGCCGGAAATTGCGATCAACCTGAAAACAGCCAAACTTATCGGGTATGACCCCCCGGTGGATATTTTGGGTGCGGCGGATGAGCTTTTTGAGGATATAGAAAAACCCTGACATGGATAAGCTGAAAAGAAGGTAATACCCTGTTTTTTGATCAACGGATGATAAAAATAGCCTGGACTCACCCCCCCCCCCCCTCATTTTATCGCGGATAGCCTGAATAATATCTTTATCTGCATTCACTTCCCATTCATTAATCTTTGGTTCTTCTCCAATTTAGTTGGAGAAGAGGGTCCAAGGATTCCAGGGGTCAAGGATTCAAGGGTTTGTTTTCTAAGGACTTTATCAGCGCCTTTAACATTCTTTCGATTTCTGCGATGGCTTTATTTAGTGTGCCCAATTCTCCTTTTTCAATTAAATCTAAATCCCTTGCTAATAATA
>Ga0114925_10001295_pt1 | contig 12208 bp, 11 predicted proteins | sample SumtaG_2_FD_87287 | JGI IMG/M metagenome (GOLD analysis project Ga0114925, IMG submission 87287) | Deep subsurface microbial communities from Indian Ocean to uncover new lineages of life (NeLLi) - Sumatra_00607 metaG | ecosystem: Environmental > Aquatic > Marine > Oceanic > Sediment | place... | reverse complement strand
TTGCGACACTTTGACGTTTTCTAAAATGACTGTGATGACTTAGAAATCCGTTGCTCTATCCGACTGAGCTACAGGCGTTCGTTTAGTAGGCGCTAGGAACTATGCACTAGGCACCACCAATCTATTATATTCGAAATTACGATCTAGTCAATTAATAACTTCCCGCGTAGCGAAATCCTCGATTCGCCGATACTAAGACATCCAAATATGAAAAATCGCGACAATGACTTGGTGAGTAAGTGACACAGTGGTCTAAATGTCTAATGTCAAGACCTGCCACCTTTGTGAAAATAATATTCAGATACGTTCTTTTTATTAGTGTAAAACTTGTAGATTTATCTTAAGAAAACTACCTTCTCAGTGATTTCCTGTTCTGGCGTTCTCATTTTAAGGAAATACACACCTTCACTGACAAGCTGTCCTTTATCATCAGTCCCGTCCCAGATCACGTGATGTTCACCTGGGTACGTATGGCAGTTGAACAGAGTCACGATTTTTTCGCCCAGCACAGAATACATGGCCGCCTGAACTATTCCTGGTTTTGATATGTTGAAATTAAAGTTCACGCACCTGCTAAACGGATTCGGTGCTGCATGGACCGTAAGACCAACTGTCTTGCCGTCGTTTTCATTAACTCCGGTCGTTAACATAACCAGTTCGATGAACCTGGCAGAGCCAGTATACTTCTGTTCTATAATAGCACCCGTAGCGGGGTCAACTTCAAACACCCCTGAACTATTTGTTGCCAGTAAGTTGCCATTGTCAAGTTTGTATACACCGCGACCAGATGTAAACGGTATTGTATCAATAATGGTACCATCAATCTGGAAAGAAGTAATCCGCTCTGAACTAAAGGAATTGTTAAAAAAGGTGTCAACCGGATACCCGATATCGCTCTGTATCTGCTCGGGAAAGTTTACAGAAAACAGTTCCTGAATAAGTGTTCCGCTGGTGTCATAATGCCTTACATTGTCTGTTGTTCCCTGGATATCACTGAGCAGGGCTGTTCCGTCATCTAAGAATAAAATGTCGAATGGATCACTATCGTCTTGAATGAAGTATCTTACCAGACTATGGGGACCGTCGAATTCAGCTACATAATCATCGCCGCTGGTAATAAAGACATGGTCACCGCGAAAGTCAATGCCACGTATGTTGTTTAGGCCATCAACTGTATCAGCATATGTGTAAAGGTATTCTCCAGTAGCTTCATCAAATACGTACACTGCATCAGCTATCTGATCTGAAAGATAGATGTGATCATCCGGTCCCTGTATGGCGTTTATTGGAGTTTGCAGATCGTATTGCGGTATGCTGCTTGTGTCATCAATGATGAAATCACCTAAATAATCACCGCTAATAGGATCGAACATACAAACCTTGTCATTAGTCGATTCCGGGATGAGCAAGCAAAGAATAGGCGTTGTAAATTGTTTGCCTTGTGCTATTATGCGTTTTGATGTGCTTGGAAAGTCATATTCACCGCTTTCCTCAAGGCTCTCAGCATTTCTGGATAAGATTCCAGCATGCGCCAGGGACATCTGCAAAACACGGCAACAAAGAACAAATACACAATATTTTTCATAATGAACCTCCTTTGAGTTCAGAGCACAGCTTTAACATGAACGCTGTGCACCAGAAATATTGTATTCTTTATACATTAAATGTCAATATTATAGAAATCACAATACACCTTATTTATCCACCTGTCATAGATGGGAGACTTTTTTGTCTACCTAGTGCATAGTGCTTACTGCTCCGATTCTCAGCAAAGGGCAACGCCCTATTGACAGTAACAAGAAAATGAATACAATAACAATAATGAGTGATAAGAAGAAGGGATTTGTAGTATGATAATAAACTGTAGAAAAATTCGGGATTTCGAGAAGAAATTATTGAAAAAAGAAAAAATAAATATAAAACGAAATTTTATGATTGTTGATGCCTTATATAAAGAAGCGGTTACACTTGGTGCACTGCCATTAAAAGATCCTCTTGAGGGCATAGACATTGATATAAAAATTGCATGGGCAGTAAATAATGTTTCAAAACCTGCTTAAAAAAATAGCACGAAAATTAGAAAAAAGCTCTATCCCGTACATGGTGATAGGTGGACAGGCAGTACTTCTCTATGGCGAGCCACGATTAACTAAGGATATTGATATTACGCTTGGCATTGGCATTAGTGAACTTGATAGAATTATGAAAGTTGTTGCTGGGCTCAAACTAAACATCCTGGTGGACAAGGTTGATGATTTTGTCAAAAAAACAATGGTCTTACCTGTGATAGATAAGAAATATGGTATCAGAGTTGATTTTATATTTTCATTTTCTCCATACGAAAAAGAGGCTATTAAAAGAGCGCAGGATGTAAAATTGGGTAAAACAACGGTGAGATTTGCCTCTCTTGAAGATGTAGTTATTCATAAAGTTATCTCTGGTAGAGCCAGAGATATTGAGGATATAAAGGCAATCCTTTTAAAAAATCCTAATTACGGTATCCAATATATTGTCAGATGGCTGAAGGCATTTGACGGATCATTAAACGAAAACTTCTTAGAAGTTTTCAAAAAAATAGAAAAGGATATAAAATAATCCATTGACCCACTGATCCTCTGATATCCTAATATCCTGATTCCCTGACCCCTCACCACTGCGTCCCTATCATTTGTCAAGTTTCGAGATTTGACCCCATCGCGTCGCCCAAGCAGCCTAACGATTTGGTAATCCCCCGCCGCAAGATTGCGTAGACCCAAACTTCGAGCTTTATAAACACCTGGATGCGGAGCACAGATTTTAAATTGAAACATAGTCATTGCGGTCAGGTGTATTGCCGTGTTATGCGTTTCTAGGTGCAAATATATATTTGCTTAAATAATATTACTCTAATTTTGATTCATTTATAAATTCTTGGATGCTTTCTTCAAGCAGACGGTTGAATTCTTCGGGGGCATCCCACATTACAAGATGCCCGACATCCGGTATGATCTTGACCTTGAATGAAGGAACATACTTCCTAAAGGCTTCCACATTTGTCGGTTCTTGATCCGAATTAATTGAAATAATAGGAGCCTGCGTCTTTTTAAGCGACTCAATACAATCTTCATTTTCCCATCGGAACATGTCATTCAGCGATTCTCTCCAACCTTCTTTGGGGACACCATTCAGCATGGAGAGAATTCGCTCAAACGATGCCTCAATGTTCCTTTTGACAAAAGGTTTCATTTTTTCGATGGTCGGAGCTGTTACCGCATCCATAAAAACGCTATCCATATAACTAATAACTTCTGGAGAATACTGCATTTCAACATTATGTAATTCATCCACCAGCACCAGTCCGGTAATATGATCGGGCACTCTCTTTGCGGTTTCAATAACAACAGGTGCGCCCATAGAAAAACCGACAAGCACAACCTGATCAAGATCAAGTTTATTAATTACAGTTGCTACATCTTCACCAAATGATGCCATAGTCCACGTTTGACGGTTGTTGCCGGATTCTCCAAAACCGGGTAGGTCTACAGTTATTACTTTATATGTTTTTGAAAAATGAGAAACCTGTGCATTCCAGATACTCCTGTTATTGCTCCAGCCATGAACAAAAACAAGTGTCGGCTCACCCTCTCCCTGTTTATCAAAACTGATTTTGACCCCGTCTGATGAAATAGCAACATTACCCGGTTTATTTGTGCAGCCATAGCTAAATAGGATTAATGCAATAACACAGTAGCCTAAAAATAAATTCTTTCGCTTCATCTTACACCTCCATACTTTTTGATTAATAATTTAAACGCATAATCTAGGTTTATCTGTACTAATAAAATCACAATTACTGCTTTTTTGAACCATATAAACCTCCTTTTTTATTCGCTTCCCATGAAATTATAATTAAATTGCACATGTTGTCAAGGGGAATATTAGTAGGGGGCAACGTGGGGTCAAATCTCTACTTTGAACATAACTTATGAAAAATTGCAGCGGTAAACAAAAAGAAACGGAGAATGGGTGAAACGGAGATAAAAGCGTAAAGCGTCCCAGTGGAATATGCTCCTCATGGAGTAATTTACACACTCCACAGGGCAGGTCGCATTCCACGGGATAAATAGGGTGTTGAGCGTAGGGCGTTTTTTAATTACAAACTGAAGATTTGATCCCCCACACCTTGATAATAAAGTGCGGGATCCTGACCCTGTCCTTTTACCAAAAGGGCGGGACACTGAATTTTGCAACTAAATCAGAGATTTAGGCAAAATTGGTGTTGACATCCTCACAAATTTTAGGATAATACTATAAAGAGGAGGTAAAAATGAAGTTCTTAATACCATTATTGGTCATAATTTTAATTGTTAGCCATTGTACGTCGGTAGCAAAGCCCCCTGGACAAGTTGTTGCATCAGAGAATAATTTTGAAAATGGGGTAAAGCAGTATGAGAAAGGGCATATCAAACAAGCAATCCATCAATTCGAAAAGGCCATCGAAAAAAACCCTGCTAACTTTAAAGCCTATTTCTATTTAGGTCTATGCTATAAACAGCGAGGCACAATGGAAACGGCCCATAAGCATTTTCAAAAGGCCATCAACCTTAATCCCAATGATGAATCGTGGGTCATAAAGGTAAAGGAAGAGATGGAAACTGTTGGTCCAAAAAAAGGAAAGGGAAAGCAAAAATAAATTTTCTAAGGAACGAATGGGGTCAAATCTTCTGCTTCGCAGATGATTACGTAGATGAAAAACACAGATTACACAGATGAGGTGGAATCACCTTTTCTAAGAAACGGAGATACAGAGACAAGGAGAAACGGAGATGGAGATACGCTACGCTGAAGACATGATATTCTGAAGATACACCTGCGGTTGAAGACACGCTGCGCTGAAGCAAAATAATAATAAAGAGCGAAGGGCGTTTTTTTATTACAAACTGAAGATTTGAGATTTAAGATTGCAAAAGTGAAGTATCCAAACATTGAAGATGAGAAACGGTTGTTTTCTTGAATAAATTAGTTTCTAGTGCCGAGGGCTGATTACACTAGATATTTGGTGTATTTACCAGTAGACAATAATGTACCAAATATGTCGATTAGTACTTGACATTATTGGAAAAATAAATAAAATAACATATGGTTAAGAAGATTTATGAACGGAAATTGACATCGGTTCTGTTAAATGAGATAAAGCAGTCTAGAATTGTTGTATTAACTGGGATGCGGCAGGTTGGCAAGACCACACTCATGCATAGGATTTTCGATGAAATCAAGAGTGATAATAAGATATTTCTTGATTTAGAGAATCCACTCAACCAGAAGATTTTTGAAGAGAAAAACTATGACAATATTATTGCCAATCTTGAGCACATGGGATTTCAGGCTGGTCAAAAATCCTTTATATTTTTGGATGAGGTTCAGATCATGCCGGTAATCGTGAAACCTATAAAGTATCTGTATGATCATTACAAAATCAAATTTTTTTTGACAGGCTCAAGTAGTTACTACTTAAAGAATTTATTTCCCGAGTCGCTGGCAGGAAGAAAAGTGATCTACGAACTTTTCCCGCTTGATTTTGAGGAATATCTGGTTTTTATGGAAAAATCAAAAGACACACTAAAAACTTTTAAAAAGAAAGAAAAAGGTAAAAATGAGGTGCAATTCGAACTGTACAAGAAACTGTATGAAAATTACCTTGAATACGGTGGGTTCCCTGCAGTCGTGCAGGAAAAAAATAAAGCAAGAAAAAGGCAGATACTGGAAGATATATTCAAATCTTATTTTGAGAAGGATGTGAGGACATTGACCGATTTCAAAGAATTAAGAAAGTTGCGGGATTTGATTCTCCTGTTAGCCAATCGGGTGGGTTCAAAGATTGAGATTAGCAAGATTGCGTCAGAAATTGGTATTGTGCGTGACACGGTTTATTCGTATCTGGGATTTTTGGAAAAGACTTACTTTTTGTTTTTCCTTAATCCTATGTCGGGGAGTCTTAATGGTGAAGTAAGAGGTGCTAAAAAAGTGTATTTTTGTGATACAGGTCTTTTAAATTACCTTGGTAGGATTCCTCCAGGAATCCTCCATGAAAATGCAGTTTTCTCAAATCTTAGAAAATATGGAAACCTAAATTACTATGCTAAGTATAAAGGCCCAGAAATCGATTTCGTCCTGAATAAAAAGATCGGTTTAGAAGCAAAAGTAAAAGGAAATGATTTTGATGTGAATCGGTTGAAAAAGATCAGTCAGAGTTTAGGTATCAATGAATATTATGTAGTTATTAAAATCTACTCAGATCTGCCAAAAACAATTCTCGCCCAGGATCTGTAAAGTATTGGGTTCGTAAGCCTTTATGTTCTCAGGAAAAAATGGCGTCAAATCAATAACGATAGATGATAGATACTGGATACTAGATGCTAGTGGAAAAAATGGAGCCACCTATGAAAAAATTGCAGCGGTTTCTGATTGAAAATACCTCTTACATCTTAAGAAAAAGGTAGAGTTTAGACGGTAAATCAAGTAAGTACACAATTTACACAAAATCCTCCTTTGTGTCTTTGTACTTTTGCGTCCCACAACCGCTAAAAACATTGATTTCACGTTGTTGTACGCTTACAATGATTAATCTTGTAGGTTCCAGGAAAATAGGCTTCTACAACGGCATACAACCTGATACAACGAGATTTTTTGTAGGGATTTGTAGGGAAATGGGGTCAAACTTTTCCTGAGAATCGGAGACTTGGTGAAACGGGGACAAGGAGAAATGGTTGCTTCGCAGATGAAAAAATTCTATCTTGACACAGAGCGAATTCTGTATAGACTTTATTTTGGAGAAGGTATGGTTACCTTAGCAGGATGTTTTGGTTAAGGGGCTATACCTTTATTGTATAAGAACAAGAGGAGGAGAGATGATAATAATAACAGCACGCTCATTTGCGGAAATACTAAATGAGCCAATGATTAGACAGATTGGGATTAATTTGAAATGAAATTTCGAGATAATTGTTACAAAGGAAGTCTCGCTTAGAGATGCAGGGCACTGCAATGTACAGTTATATTATACAACGAATGTAAGTAAATTTCGTGGAGGATTGTATGAGTAAAAAAGTTATATTTGTGGTGGTAATGCTGTGTACTTTGTGGATCATACAAGGACAGGGGCAGGGGCTGAAAATCAGTGATTTCCGGCTTTCAAAGTACAAGGTATTCAGGACATCTTTGTCTGCTGATTTGATCAAATATTATTTTTATGATGATGTATGGTATGATATAACCCTTGCTCCTCATTACAGATCGATAAGTGATACATCGGAATTTGACTGGCATGGATACATTTCAGCAGGTAGAAGTTATGAAATGACATCCTATTTATTTAAGACAAACGTCGGCGTGCGCCATTATTTTTCCAACCTTTTCCTACATGGGCAGATCGACTTTTATTCATGGATCGGCTATTACTTCCATGAGGACCCAGGATTTTGGCGAAAAGTACGATATGGAAACTTGGAGATCGGTTGCGGGATTGGACATTTAAGAGAGGGATATTTTACCAGCGTAGCCTTGCATATCAATGAAATACTCAAAGAAGAAAATATCATCAGAGAAAATCTTGATAAGATGACTCTATTGAAAATAGCTCAATTGATCGCAAAGAAACAAGGATATATTATTAAACATGATCGCTATGAAAAACAGATGTTCTCCGAACTCCAGAATATCATTGAAGGAGATCCGGTATGTGAAAACCCCGTTTCAGCTTATGTATTATTTAAGATATTTGATATCGTAGATCATATTTACCCAGGTATACCGAATGATGTGATGTATTGGAACCGGCAATTCGGGACAAGGCTGAGCTTCGACCTCTTAGGAATGCATATCACCGATCAGTCACAGAGGTATGGCATTCACGCAATGAGCAATTTTCCATTATTCGACTCAATCTATTATGTGCCTGGCATAAGAGCAGTATTTGACTATGGGAATCCATTGTCATTGAAGAGCCATATTTTGGGTTACATTTCCTACCAGATTGATTGGTATGATAGTGTTACGTTCCATAAGGTGCGCACGAATTTCACGTATTCTCGCGGAGTGATAAACCACATTGTGTTTACCGCAAGGCTTGATAATTATTACGGTCATGCGGTACACCGTGACACAACCGCGGATGGTTTATTGGAGATCACTCCGGAGATTGGATTGGCATATTATATTGAAGATCGGATCCGGTTTGGTATAGAGGTGGGGTATAATTATCGTATTGAAGGGGAGTATGTTGATCCATTTGATTATGTGATTGAACAGGGGTTTATGATCGACATAGATACTCGATGGTATATATTCTGAGTATGAAAAAAGCAACTTTAGTACTTATAATTTTTCTCATCATATCCGTTTGTAGTATTGACGTTGCTGCTCCGCGGGCGCCAAATTTCTTTCTGTTCAATGTTGATGGTAATCCAGTTATACTTGATTCTTTACTCTCCATAGGTCCGGTCGTTATATGCATGTGGGCGTTATGGTGTAAAATGTCTATAAAGGAGATAGACGCACTTAACGTATATTATGAAGAGTTTCGTGATATGGGATTACATGTACTTGCCATAAGCCAGGATCGTGAGCGTAGCATTCCGTACGTGAAACCGTTCGTTATAGAACACGGATGGAGGTATATTGTAGTTTTAGACCCTGATCATATTATAAGGGAATTGTACAATGTGCAGGCAATACCAACGACTTACATAATCGAACAGGATGGCAGCATAGTTGTTACACATTTGGGGTATAAGCCTGGTGACGAAGTGACTATTGTTGACACTCTCCGATACCTATTTGGTTATTAATAGAAGGGGAATGGGAATTGAACAGAAGGGGGGCAGGTCTGGACCCCGATGAAGTAATCAAGCTTCACAGGGCAGGCATTTGACAAATGCTACAAAAGAAGCAAATGGTATCACATGAAAAAATTGCAGCGCCCAAATCCAAAATTCCCTACACAACCACTTGACTTTTGAAAAGACGGATATATAATTTATCAGATAAGAGGTTTAAATGATAGTGCACAACTCTGATGAGTGTCTAATAAATTTTGGTGATTTTTTTCAATTTTGGCTGAAGCATAACACTAAATCAGAGAGGAGAGTAAAATGCAAGCATCAATCGTCTTACTTGTGTTGGTGATTATAAACTGGCCAATCTGGACGACAAGAAACCCTTTGCCCCAACCTTTATCAGGCAGTGGTTGCGCAGTAATAAATGATACGATATATATTATTGGTGGTCGTGATTCACCGGGAAATCGCTATGCAACCACTTATGCATATGATCTAAATAGTGATACCTGGTCAACAAAGACGTCAATGTCGACACCGCGTGCTCATCTCGGATGCGCAGCGGTTAATGGCAAAATCTATGCAATCGGTGGCTGGATCGGCTCTACGGCCACCGATGTGGTTGAAGAATACGATCCCGTGACCGACACCTGGACCACCAAGACACCGATACCCACGCCACGATATACGCTCGGCATTGCCGTCGTTGCCAATAAAATCTATGTCATCGGCGGTATGAACATGCAGGGGCAGATCTTTAACACCATTGAGGAATACGATCCATTAACCGATACATGGACAGCAAAAACACCAATGCCGACACAGAGAATGGGACCCGGTTGTGCGGTCGTGAATGATACTATCTATGCTTTTGGCGGTTCAACAGTAATCGGTGGCGGCGTTACCACGGTCAATGAGTGCTATGACCCGATTACCGATAACTGGACGACACGGACGAGCATGATCACTGGCAGATATGCTCTCGGCGGTTTTGCATGGTACAACAGAGCTTTTGCAGTTGGTGGCTATGACTATTCGACCTATCACACGAGCGTCGAAATGTATTATCCAACAGATAACACCTGGCTTAATATTTCACCAATGCAGTATGCCCGGCAATCGGTCGCGGTCGGTCTTGTTGGACAGTACGTCTATGTGATTGGCGGTTGGAACAACGGAGCATGGGACTACAACGAGGAAGGCTGGTTTGAAATAGGTATCGAGGAATACAGGCAGGCACAAAGTATGGCAGCTTTTGACGTCAGACCCAATCCGTTTACAACCAGCATCTGCATCAAGCTAACCCTTCCGGATAAGAAGGCTTGTGAGGTGCAGATATTTGATGTAAGCGGTAGATTGGTACGAAAGCTTACACAATCTTCTGCCAACGGGAATTTTGCGTTTGAATGGGATGGTAAGAGCAATAATGGAACAAACCTGCCGAACGGCACCTACATCCTTGTGATCAAAGGCACAAATCAAACCAAAAAATTGATACTAATGCGGTAGCGCCAGGTGGATCTCCATCCTTGAATTAAGTGTGATGTGGGGTGATGTGGGGTCAAATCAATCAGCAATCGTGTTCCATATCTAAATCTTGTTGATAATTTCATAGTCTAGTAACTATATAGACAAAATAGACTTTGTCAATAGGTAATTTAGCTGATTTTAGCTCCATGTTTCCATTAAAATGCTGACAAAATTTTGATATATTATTACGATCAAGGATTTAGCCTATCTCTCGTTATGTTAGAATAAAAAATCCTCCACCTTGCTAAAACATCTTGACTGCAAAGAGATTTTGGGTATAATTTGTGACTTGGTTTTGAAAGGATGAAGTATATGATTGAAAAATACATTAAAATTCGTTACTTAGTATCAACTTACCAGTTGCAGTCTACTTGAGGATAGGAAAATGAAAGATTTTTTTGGGGTGCACCTCAATTCTCTATTCCTTTCGTTGATTATCTTTCTTGTATTTTTCTTACTGGCTATTATATTAAAAAAGGTAGTAAGAAGGTTAACTGTTCGGTTGAACGTGCCTTCCAATCTTCAGACCCTTTTTGGTAATTTAACTTTTTATTTCCTTTTTATAGTAGGTATCATTTCTGCCTTAGGAACTTTAGGAATAAATATTTCTGTCGTAATTGCCAGCATAGGATTGACTGGTTTTGCCGTAGGATTTGCCTTCAAGGATATAATTAGTAATTTCCTAGCAGGAATTTTAATACTCTTATATCATCCATTTGAAATTGGAGATTATATCAAAGTAAGCGCTTCAGAAGGGAGGGTTAAAGAGATAAACTTACGTTATACCATTATGCAAGGAAACGATGGCGAAGAAATTCTGATCCCAAATAGCATAACATTTACAAAGGTGATCGTGGTAAAAAAGAAGGGTTAAAAGTCTTCTTTTATCTCTCTCTGTTTCTCATAAATCTTGGTGACCCCACTTCCGTTCAAGTTCAAGTCATAGATATCGAATTTACTGGAATGCTGAAAGTCTCGTCGAAGATGTCGAACAGAGAGAGATAAACGCTATGAGAGGATATTCCGTAGGAATGAGGGGGTTTCTCACTTTCTTTGTTCCTCAAGAAACAAAGAAAACTATTCCATCGCGTCGTTTTTTCTCCGCGGCCATCAGTGTCATAATCCGCTTCAATATCCGCGTATAAAAATATCTCTGTAATCAATCTGTCCATCTCTGTGCTTTATATATGGGGTCAGCCTTTGACATTGGACAAATGCTACAAAAGAAGCAACTAGCATCACATGAAAAAATTGCTGCGGTTTTTAATTAAGAAAACCAGCCGAGACTTTAGGTTTTGTCGAATGTCAAGACCTGCCACCTTATCAATAATGTTTATACACGAGTCATTTGTATCTATCGATAGCACTAAATTAATAGACAGAATTGCGGAAAGTGTGTCTGATTTGATTTTGGTCCACCTTGTCGCGGTAGCGTGTGGTTAGCCGTACCGTTGTGCCTTACTTTCGAAACATCGGCTTCTCCAAATAAATTTCATCTGAATGAATAGAATCAGGGAAGTATTTTCCAGTTTTTTGGAAAAACTCCTTGCGTTTTTTGTCGTTCGGCCACTTCTTCATGATTAACTTTTGACTGATTTTGTCAGCTGCTTCAATGTCTGTCCAGGTTTTATACTCTTCCATGATAACCCAATCTCGAAGATCACTGCCGTAATAATGCACGAGTGTTTTAGAGCTGAAAATTTTATTGTTTTTCTTTGTTACAGCTCTAAAAAACTGCGATAGAAGTGAATCCCTTTCAGCAGCAGTGCCTCCCTCAGGTATTACACTCTTCCATTTAGTTACTACATATATATGGGGTTTCGCCTTTTTTTTCTTCATGACAAACCTCCTCATCTTCTATGTCG
>Ga0114925_10001294_pt1 | contig 12210 bp, 6 predicted proteins | sample SumtaG_2_FD_87287 | JGI IMG/M metagenome (GOLD analysis project Ga0114925, IMG submission 87287) | Deep subsurface microbial communities from Indian Ocean to uncover new lineages of life (NeLLi) - Sumatra_00607 metaG | ecosystem: Environmental > Aquatic > Marine > Oceanic > Sediment | place... | reverse complement strand
CGCTCTATACCCCCCCAGGCCTTGCCTGCAAACAATTGCTCGTCGTCGGAATCGGCTCCCATAATCAGGTCAATGCAGGCGTGTTATACGAAGCATCTGGAGCCGCAGCACGACAATTATCGTGCAAACCACGAGCAACTGTCGGATTTCTGGCCGATGGAAATTGGTCAAATGACCAGCTTGAACAAGCTGTCGCGGGCGCAACGATGGGTACCTCTGGCCAAGATTTATATCGATCAGAAAAACAACAGATCCCATTTGAGAAAACCGTCTGGTTACAAGCTCCCGTGGAAGTTGTACAGCGGGGTCATATAATCGGTGACGGCATTACACTTGCGAGACGCCTCGTCAACATGCCAGCAGACGACCTTTATCCAGAAACATTTGCCGAAGAAGCCGCAACTATAGCAGGTCGTGTTGGACTGGAGATTGAAATCTGGGATAAGGCTCGACTGGAACGAGAACGATGTGAAGCGTTGCTTGCTGTCGCCAGAGGCAGTACCCGTTCACCTCGCATTGTTCTTTTGCGTTACAGAGGTCCTGGATGTGATAACACTTCGCCTAAGGCTGCGATCGTTGGCAAGGGTGTTACCTTCGATTCCGGCGGCCTATCTCTGAAAACTCCAGAAGGAATGCTCGCGATGAAATGTGATATGGCGGGGGCCGCTGCTGCACTCAGTGCCATAGCAGCAATAGCGGCACTGAAAATCCCGGTACATGTGGTTGCCGCGGTTGGGCTTGTTGAAAACATGACTGGTGGCAATGCGTACAAACTAGGTGACGTCGTAACCGCTCGAAGTGGCACAACAATTGAAATCCACAACACAGATGCTGAGGGACGGGTTGTTCTTGCTGATGTACTCGACGTTGTGGCCGATCTTAACCCAGAGTGCATCATCGACGCTGCCACACTCACAGGAGCGTGCATGGTTGCTTTGGGGCGCGATATCGCTGGTATCTTTACAAATAATCAGTCTTATTGCGATGTTTTTAAGAATTCAGCACGTTCAGTTGGAGAAAGGGTCTGGCAACTACCCATGGACAAGGAATTCGACAGTCAAATCAGTAGTAACGTGGCAGATATAAAAAATGTTGGTGATGGTCGGCTCGGTGGCGCAATCACTGCCGCAAAACTACTTGAACGATTCGTCCGCAACATACCCTGGATACATGTTGATATCGCAGGCCCGGCTTTTGCTGACAAACCACGGCCATCAATTGCGGGCGGCGGTACGGGCTCGATGGTCCGGTCTTTTGTCGAGTTTACAAAACGGATTGCATCAAATAGAGAGTAGCCAAACCAATCTCTAATTCATGACTAAGCACTTGCAGCAACATTTGCTTTATATTTATAAAAAACAAACCCTGGAAGTAGTGGTATCATCCCAGAAGTTTCTCAAGCTCTTCAACTAATTCACCAAATCTTGTAAGAGCCAGCCCTACCGGCTCTGGTGTCTCGAGATCTACGCCTGCGTCACGAAGCAAATCGAGTGGCCATTTTGAACACCCTCCTCGCAAAAACTGCAGGTAAGCGTCGAGTTCTTCTGGACCACCTTCTGTGACACGCTTTGAAAGTGCAATGGATGCTGAAAGTCCTGTTGCGTACTTATAAACATAAAAAGCACGATAGAAGTGGGGTATACGGAGACTCTCGAGTTCGAGTTCTTGATCAATAGAAAAGCCTGTCCCAAAATAAGCCGTGAGCAGTTCTCGGTAAAGTGAACGGATTTTTTCGAGAGTCAATGGCTCACCCGATTCAACAGCTCCGTGGCTCATTCGCTCAAATTCAGCAAACATGGTTTGCCGTATGATCGTTGCACGAATAGCATCAATTTCACGAGAAATGATTGCTGCTCGCTGCTTTGGTGAATCTGCCTTGGAAAGGAGATGCCGAGTCAGAAGTTGCTCATTGAACGTACTTGCCACTTCAGCCACAAATATCGTGTATCCAGCATATTGAAATGGTTGAGCATCAGCCGATAGCCGAGTGTGCATTGAGTGACCAGCCTCGTGAGCCAGTGTAAAGACATGCTCAATAACGTCCTCTTGAAAATTCATCAAAATATATGGATCAGAGTCATAAGTCCCTGAACTGAATGCACCTGACTGCTTACCAACATTTGGATATCGGTCGCACCATCGGCCTCGTAAGCCAGCCTCAAGCTGGTCGCAATATGCTGCCCCAAGTGGCTGCAGAGATTCTACAATTTCCTGTATCGCTTCATCCCATGTATGTTTTTGCTCAAGTTCGGGAACCAGCGGAACGTAGCAGTCATAGTGGTGTATTTCATCAAGGCCTAGGAGACGGCGTCGCAACTCGTAATAGCGGTGGACACTGGGAAGATGTGCTCGCACCGCAGCAATCAGCTGATCATAAACTGCAAGTGGGACATTGTCGGCAAACAATGCTGCCTCAACAGCCGATGGATGACATCGAACTTTTGCAGCGTATGCATCACGTTCATTCGATCCAGAAAGTGTTGCAGCAAGCGTATTTGCGTGGCACTCATATTGAGCATAGTACTGATGAAAGGCTGACTTCCGCACCTCTGGGACCGGGTCATGCAAAAGCGTTGTAAAGGTCGCATTTGAGAGCTCAAGTTCATTACCCTTGCCGTCTGCTATGGTGCCAAACTTCATATCCGCATCAGTTAATTGCCTAAACACCTTCCCTGCTGTACCGGCAAAGGTCCCCTGCATGGCCAATATTCTTTCTTCTGGTTCAGAAAGAACATGGGGGCGATTTCGAACTACCCGTTCGAGCATCAAACGGAATGGTTGGAGGACAGGTTCCTCGAGCCACTGCTCAAGCACAGTTGGCTCTATCGACATAATTTCTGGCTGTAGAAAACTGGCGAACTCCCCAGCTTTGGTGGCTGCATGCTGAAAACGCCCCATCATTCTTTGAGCAGGGGTTGCAGCAGTATCCTCACTCATCCGCAGATGGGCATACGTACCGAGCCGGTCAGCCTCACGATCAATTTCCAGATCAAAAATAAGACATTGAGCAAGTTTGTCAGCTGACTCGCTCAGAGTTCCGACATAATCCCGAAAAAGTGGAATACGTTTTTCCCATTCGAGAAGCGCCACATCCCACTCGGCATCAGACGCAAAAAGACTTCTAAGGTCCCACGTATCGTGCTCTCGAACATCTGTACGTTTCGGTAATGATTTCATTTTTCTTCCTACGGACTACACGAGTTCCAGAAATTACTAGAGCCTCCAAACACCACTACCCCAAGCAAGGCCGCCACCAAAACCACAAATCAAGACTGTGCTACCAGGGCCTATCCTTCCAGTACGCCACGCTTCATCAAGAGCGAGTGGAATAGATCCACTCGATGTATTTCCATACCGGTCGAGATTGACTAAAAACTTCTCTTCCTTCAGGCCAAGCGACGACCGAATACCATCAATAATCCGGAGGTTCGCCTGATGCAGAATAAAAAGGTCAATTGACTCAATTGGCACACCCGAGTGATGGACTACTTGCTGGACATTCTCCTCAACAAGACGGATCGCCCATTTAAAGACAGCCCGCCCATCCATCTGCATGTACTGCTGGCCAGCCGTAACACCCTCTACCGTCACTGGCTGGCGGGTTCCACTCATAGGGCAGACGAGCAAATCAGATCCACGACCATCCGAACCAAGCGACCAGGCAAGTAGACCCGTGCTTTCTGGTTCTTCATCTACTCGTTCCAAAAGAACAGCGCCTGCACCGTCACCAAAAAGTGGCCACGTTTTTATATCCTTCGGGTCAACAACACGTGAATTCGTATCGACTCCGACAACCATCGCAAGATTGCTTGAACCCGTTGCAAGAAATTGCCCAGCCGTTACAAGTGCATATGCAAAGCCCGCGCAGGCTGCTGTCACATCCATCGCCGGCGCTTTGAGACCCAGCCTGTCCTGAACCATACAGGCCGTGGATGGAAGACTTGTGTCGGGTGTGAATGTTCCAAGAACGAGAAGATCCACCTTGTCACGAACATCACCACATGCAGCAAGTGCACGTTCGGCCGCTTGGACGGCGAGGTCACTCGTTGCCATACCGGGATCAACGTGCCGTCGCTCTTGTATGCCCGACCGACTCAAAATCCACTCCGGGTCACAGCCAAGATGGCCCAAATCTGCGTTTGTTACAACACGATCTGGAACAGCACTCCCTGATGAAAGCAAACGAAAACCAAGAGCTCGCCCAAATCGTGATGGCCGAGGAGAAGTAAGTATTTCGGACATCAGGTTCTCGTTGAAACGCGCTTAAGTAACATAGATATATAAGCAGAAAAAAGATACAGAACAAACATCCACTTCTTATTCGGGCACAGGACCTGTCGAACCCTGTGCAGTATCACTTGCGGATTCAGCCTTCGCTTTGATCACAGCCTCACGATTTAGATGAATTTTTTCGAATTCTTCATCAGAGACAATGTAATACCAATCAGCGAAACGACCGTTAAGTTCTGCTACTCGCTTTTTTCCTTCAACAACTTTTTCGTCATAGGACTCCTGCTTGCGACGGTTCTCGCGTTCCACCTGACGTCGATCCTCGATCGCTTTTTGCATAGCTGCTTCAGCCTCGTCCGCTTGTTTTAGAAGGTCTGCTGCTGTTACATCCGCACCAGCAGGCTCTTTCTCATCACTGCTGGCTTCCTTCTCGGCTTTTTCTTCCTCACTCTCTTCATCTTTCGGCTGCTCTGTACTATCACCGTCTTTGTCATCTTCTTCAGGAAGCGAAGGTAGCTCTGCAAGCTCAGGCTTTTCTAATAAGCCATCATTAAACTGTGCCATCACAAGCAGATACCGCGCAGCAGTCTCGGCTGATTCTCCAGACGCATCACCATCTTCACCAGACCCTGCTTTGCCAGGCTCCGTAACAGTTGTGCCAGCACCAAATCGCAAGACATACTCAACGCCATCTTTCATACCAATAACCGTCTGTCCCTCTGTTGAAAGGATGGCTCCGGACGGCAGTGGAAGAAACCCCCTTTGCTGCAATGAAGACACCGCCTCAACATCATTCACAAAACTCTCAGCAGCTTTTAAATCTGCACTAAGACCAGCCGGTTTTCTTGCAACATCGATGATCTGCAAATCGCCGAGGGCATTGCGAAGGTCATTGAGCTTTGTGGAGTCTACTTCTTCATTATTTTTCAGCTCTTCCGAAACTGATTCTGCTGAGTCTTCATTTGGAAAGGTCTCAAGTGATGTCAGTTGCCAAGATGATGCTTTGTCGTCGTAGGACAACTGCATCTTTTCACTGCGTTGCTGCCGAACTTCAAGTCGTCCATCAGATTCAACGGCAGCGAGGGTATAATTATCCAGTTCAACTGACCTAACATCCCATGGAGTCAACTTGAGCAAGTCTTTCTCAATCCAATCTCCAAACTGCGTCGTGAACTTTGACGTGTCGAGTTCAACACGATAAACAGGATCTTGACCCGCCTTCCGGACAAAACGAAGCCGTCGACTGCCGCTTCCTACGCCCGCCTGCTTGTCTTCTTTACCTATAATTAGTCGGGCAATCTTGCTTCCGGAAGCATCGCGTATCTCAATTAGTTGTCCAACACCGGTCATTCCTGGCTTGATTTTTTCCTGATCAGGTTCAATGACTCCGTAGACTTCATGATCAGCAGCTCGTTCAGTCACGACATCCAGCGCTTTCAGATCAACAAGTTCTGTGGCAGCGGCTGCGAGTTGATCCTTGGCATCAGCCGGATAGTTCTGATGGGAGGGCAACACCCACACTCCGCCGGTTTTAATTACCTTAAACGGGTAGAGGGTCGCCAATTCATCGTCGTAACGGATGATCTCTAAACTTGCTGCCTTTTCAGCATCCGTTAATTCCGGAAAAAGGACTCGCTCAACTGCAGGTTTTAAAGTCGCTGGCTTGAAACGTGGCTGCACAGCCCAACCCAAAGCTAACAGCAACAGGCCAGCACCAAGAAAGCCTGCTGTCTTGCGCATTGCGGGGTCACGTGTTTCCGAGACACTTTCCATATTCATTTTGTTCTTCTACTCCAAATAAAATTCTATCGAAGGCGTGATTTTGCCACACCTTCACGCTCTTGGCTTCTACGGCGGAAAAAGACAAAAAAAGCAACAACAAGTGGTGGGATAGGTGGCAACATAACAGCCAACCATTTCTGCCAATCCTGCTCTCTTCTTATTGTTGCCTCAAGAGATCGCTCCACCTGCTCAATCTCGGCATCTCTCTTCCGCCTCAATTGCTCGAGTTTTGTATCAAGCCTTCGTTGAGCTAAACGCTGCCGGCTTGCCAACTGTTGCACCGCCTGCATAGCAGCCTGGCGATCTGTATTTCCACTCGATTCCATATCCTCAATCTTCTTTTCAAATTCTCCGACTTCTTTTTGCATTTCTGCGTTCGCACTCTGCTCTGCTTTATCAAATTCAGCTATATACTTCTGCCTTTGGTTATCAGCCATTTCGCGAGCATCAGCGACCGTATCTTCAATACGCTCAAGCGTTCGATGTTTTGGCTTGCGCTTTCGGATTTCAAGAAAACGATCATCGCCAGAAAGCGTATCGAGCACATTCAAGACAAAAGTGACGTTGTCGAAGTTAAGCCCGAAGACCTCATCGGGACGATTCCTGAGCCCGAAAATTTGAGGCCCCATGAGATCAATATCTGCAACAACAATGGCCCGAACTGTTGTTGCTTGTTCAGATGAACCTTCCGAACCTTCATCAGCACTTTGAGCTCCCGGCAAATCACGATCAACCGCCGCTGCAAGAACCATCGCCTGACTACCTGGCTTTTCGAAGATTCTCAACTGACGCATGTCTCCGCGATTTCCTAAAACCTGCTCAACCTCGATCGTGCCGGAGCGTGTCCCAGTTGTAACCAAAGGCGTCCACTCCAAGTTGGCTTTTTCATCTTTAGCCAGTGCCCCCGGAAAAGGGAACAAAACTTCTTGCAGCCCACTCGTAATTGGATTCGCTGGATTAAAACTCCGAGACACCCCCCCATCCGCTTCACCTAATTCCGCATCAATAAAAACAAACTCACTGGGCAATTCCAACTTCGGATGTGGATTGTAATCCTGCCAGACGACATAGGGCGAGGAACCCATTTGCCCCATGAGTGGGCGGCCGCTGCCTGCAGAAAGCTCGAGCCCTAGTACATCCCAGAGTTGGCTGAGGTCACCTTTGGGCTGACTTTGTTGCTGGAACATTGCCATCGCACCGCCGCCCCCACGACGAGGCTGAGACGTCCCTGGAACACTGTTCATCAAGACAGGCAATGGATCTTCAAAAATTGCAACTGGCTGCCCAGCACGAACCGCAGCTACAAAATTATTCATCTGCTCTGGACCAAGACTTGATGGCTGAACGACCATCAGTACATCGTATGTTTCTGTGATAGGAGCAGCAGGGTCAACCTGAACAACCTCGTATTGCTTTTCAAGTTCCTCAAGAACTGGCTGCCGGGGCCGCTGCTGACCACTTGCCATATCAAAGCCACCAAAAAGATCTGCATCTGTTGCAACTACCCCTAACCGCTTTCTCTTTTGTTCCGCCACCGTACAGATTGACCGAATCAACTCATACTCAACGGGTGTGCCCCGATCAAAAAATGGTACAACGACTTTTTCAAGACCGCAGGTGAAAGCACAACCAAGAAAAATATCTTCGTCTCGGAACGCACCGCGCTCTCGAGAAAGAACTGTTACTGGCTCAATGCCAAACTGCTGACTGGCCAAAGAAGCTGCTTCTGTTTTTGTTTCAGTTTCAATAACATCAACTCGCAACTTTCCACCACTGAGTCGCTGAAACTGTCGCAACATATTAAGCAGTGTAAGCCGAGTCTGAGCGTAGTCTTCAGGCACTGCTGGACTTACATAAGCGGTGACTTCAATGGCTTGTTCAGTGTTTAATCCTGACAGAAGTTGCTTGGTATCGCGAGACAACGAGCTAATCTGCTCAGCGGAAAGATCCGCTCGCACATCATATGCTCGAAATGTGAGTACAACTCCGAGCGCAGCAATGGCAATCCCAACCGTACGCGCGACAAAATGAGTACCCATTCTTGCGCCATCTCGTCGACCAGTCCAATGACGACGGCCAATGAGAACCATTGAGATATAAAGGCATACAGTCACAATACCAAGAAAGTAGCCGACGGCTGAAAGGCTGACGATACCACGACCAAAATCAATGAAATTCTCTGCAAGACTCCAAGACCGAACGACCGCTGCGAACTTCGGCCCCATCACGCTGCTTGCCTGATCAGCAACGACTAATGGTGCATTTAATATCAAACCTAGAATAAAAGATACGGTGAGGTTGCTCGTCAAAAAACTTGCGACCATGCCGATTGCCAGCATAGCCAGACCAACGAACCAGTATCCAAGATAGTTTGTTAAAAAGAGGCCCGGGTCCGGATTGCCCCAAATCTGCAAAATAACCAGATTGCATAGATATGAAAAAATGAGTGACACCGTATATATGCCGACTGCCGACAGATATTTTCCCACCACAACCTCGATGTCACTTGCTGGTATCGTCAGGATTAATTCATCTGTTCCCTGCCGGCGTTCATCAGCCCAGACGCTCATCGTAATTGCCGGAATAAAAACGAGCAATATATACGGCAAATAGCGATTTAATTGATCAAGATTTGCAAGATTTGAATTAAAAAATTCTGGTGGCCAAAATGCGGCAAGAGAGCCAAGCAAAACAAATACACAAATGAAAACATAGCCTGTTGGATTTGAAAAATAAGACACAAAATTTCGCTTGAAAACTGCGTCGAGAACATACCACTTCATTGCCAATTAATTCCTCTCTCTACAAATCAACAAAAGCCCAGCTGTATAAGCTATAACCAACTTGCCTCAAGACAACCGTCGCCTAATGAAGTGTTCTATTTAACAAAAAAATTAACTAGAACGATTCTTCATTGTTGCAAATCAATACATCTTCATCCCCATGTCAGGACGCCCGCGTCAGTTCATAAAAACGTTCATCAAGCCGCTCACCCCCAGCAGTCAGTTCGGCAGGCGTTCCATCAAACCGCATACGTCCCTCTGCAATGAGAATTACCCTGTCGGCCATGGCCTCTACTTCCTGCAAGATGTGCGTTGAAAGCAACACGGTTTTTTCTTGTCCAAGCTTCCGAATCGTTTCCCTTACTTCACGAATTTGATTGGGGTCGAGCCCACTTGTTGGTTCATCAAGTATCAGGACATCCGGTTCATGTAAAAGCACCTGAGCCATACCAACACGCTGACGGTAGCCTTTTGATAACTTACCAATCGCTTTCCCGATCACACTGCCGAGTTCACACTGCTTCACTACAGCCTCGATACGTTCTTCCCGATATGGCGACTTGAGCCCACGAGCAGCGGCAAAAAATTCGAGCAAGGTACGCGGTGTCATGTCTGGATAGAGCGGTCCATTCTCGGGCAGGTATCCAAGTCTTTTCGATGCTGCAAGACGATCGACAGACATGTCATAGCCAGCAAGCATTGCTCGACCTGCTGAAGGGGCAAGATACCCAGTAAGCATTTTCATAGTTGTGCTTTTCCCAGCACCGTTTGGGCCAAGGAACGCGACGATCTCACCTCGTGGAACACGAAACGATATATCTTCTGCTGCGATGAAACTGCCGTAGTACTTGCACAGACCACTTGCCTCGATCATTGCAGTAGAAGTGGCCGACCCGCTATCGCCTGATGAATTAATGGCTGTTACCGTCATATCTAATACTCTATTAAGTCATATACCAAACAAATGATTTCCAGTTCCTAAGGTGTCTTTATCAAGAAACACCCTCATTCCTTTTATTTTTATCGATTCTCTCCACCAAACAATCCCCTGCTCCCGAAACCGCAAGGGAGACCGAATCGACAGGGGTCCGCCATGGATTGGGCTTCTCGCGCTGCCAGCAGAGATGAACCCTCCAATCGTTGGATGTCTCAGGATAGTCTGATCTTACGTGAACACCTCGACTTTCGGTACGAGCCAAAGATGCGTAGATCATAAGCCTTCCGACCTCTAGAAGATTCTGCAACTGCCATCCCTGCGGTTCAGAGAATTCTCTCTGCAAAACATATCGACACCAGCTATCCACCGTTTGCAAAGCCTCCTGCAGCGAATCTCCTGATCGCTCAACCCCAACATGTCGCCACATCAGGCTCCGCAGAGAATTCCGAATATCGGAGACGTCTAACGGATCCCCACCGGAAGCATCGATTTGATCGACAGCACGTGCATGAGCAAGAAATGGGACATCAAGAGCATTCCCGTCCTCATTTTGTTGAAATGCGCTCTTGAGCTCTTGAGTTACTTGCTCACCCGCACGGCTACCAAAAACAAGCCCCTCCAGAAGACTGTTGCTTGCTAGTCGATTCGCGCCGTGCAAACCACTTGAGGCAACCTCACCTGCTGCAAAAAGATTTGGAATTGATGTTTGACCATCTGCATCTACAGCAACACCACCGATCATATAATGTGCACCTGGGCGAACAGGAATTCGATCCGTTGCAAGATCAAGACCAAACTCTCGACAGATCTTGTCCATACCAGGAAACCTCTCCCGCACCATCTTGCTTTCAAGATGAGAAAGGTCAAGATACACATTTGAATGCGACGTACGCCGCATGACCTCTGTAATTGCCTTAGAGACAATATCACGAGGTGCTAATTCAGCACGCTCATCGAATTGAGACATGAAACGATGCCCGTCACGATCTACTAGGTATGCACCCGCACCACGTACTGCTTCGGTAATAAGGCTTCGACTACCACCAGCAATGTAGAGCACCGTTGGGTGAAACTGCATAAACTCCATATCGCGAACAACCGCACCCGCCCGCCAAGCGAGAGCAATTCCGTCGCCACTTGCGCCCGCGGGATTTGTTGACTCACGAAATACCTGACCAGCACCACCCGTTGCCAAGATAGTTTTTTTAGCCCAGATCATCGTCTTCCCACGTTGTGGATGCCAAACAATCGCCCCCCGACACACCCCTCTGTGGGTGACCAGATCAATCGTGAATGTATCTGGCCAAACATCGATATTTTTTGCATTTTTTGCTCGTTGAATAACAGCCCGCATCACTTCACGACCTGTCGCGTCGCCAAGGGCATGAACTATCCTATGATGACTATGCCCCCCTTCTTTACCGAGTTCAAGTTCTCCATCCCGTTTGTCAAACTTTGTCCCCCACTGAATTAACTCAGCGATCCGGGCTGGAGCCTCGCGAACAATTGAGTCAACAACGCCTGGATTACAAAGATCGCCACCGGCAGCGATCGTATCAGCGATATGGTTATCAAACCGATCCGCTGGATCAATGACGCTTGCAATTCCACCTTGAGCCCACTGACTCGATGACTCATCGAGATTATCTTTATTGATAACCAAGACAGAACGACTGGATTCAACGGCTAAAGAAGCGCGAAGTCCAGCGAGACCTCCACCAAGCACAAGTACGTCAGTAAACCAATGAGGCACCCGCTTTCGGTCAAACGCAACTAAGTATCGAGGCCCATCACATTCACTGTTCATTCACATCCACCTGACGACTGCTAACACCTTTCAGGAAAGCCTTGAACCTTTCTCGGTACTCGTACGGGGGCTGTGTACGACGATTCTCAACCTGAACACCTTTCGAATCTTGTTCTATTTGACGAGATGACATGACCCTGTCCGGGCGCAAACCCAAGCTACGCAACGTTTGTTCGAAAACTTGCTGCTCTCGTTGATTACCGTTATCAGCCGCTTCTGCCATGTTTTCCCAGCGCCGTAAGAATGCTTCTGCCTGCTCTCGCGTCCAACCAAGTTCTTTGAGTATCTCATCATCAGTGGAACGAATAGAGTCACGAAGATGGTTCAGCGCAAGGTCTGTAGCCTGACGCACCGATGAAAGACCCTGGGGCGTTGTCTCCGCAGCATCCGGCTCATGCCCGCTACCTCGTGCCTTTCCTGTTCCTTGAGGCCCTCCATTCATACTGCCTGAACCCGAATTACCATTTCCTTCACTCGACTCAGACATGCCGCCGGCTCCACTTGAAGCACTCTGGTCTCCATCACTAACAGATCGCCCCGAAGCATCACCGGCAGAACCCTCGCCTTGTTGAGAACCCTCGCCTGCTTGAGAACCCTCGCCTGCTTGAGAACCCTCGCCTGATTGAGAACCCTCGCCTGGTTGAGAACCCTCGCCTGCTTGAGAACCCTCG
>Ga0114925_10001293_pt1 | contig 12210 bp, 9 predicted proteins | sample SumtaG_2_FD_87287 | JGI IMG/M metagenome (GOLD analysis project Ga0114925, IMG submission 87287) | Deep subsurface microbial communities from Indian Ocean to uncover new lineages of life (NeLLi) - Sumatra_00607 metaG | ecosystem: Environmental > Aquatic > Marine > Oceanic > Sediment | place... | reverse complement strand
TATAAAACACTATTTTCAATACTACATTGTAAATGAAGTGAAATATCACTTATTTTAGCTAGATTTGAAGCCATATAATTAGTTATAGCTATAGTTAAACATCCAAGTTTTTTTCCAATATTAATAGAATTTATAATTCCTTTAGTCTCACCATTTTGGGATATTGATAATGTATCAGTAAGATTTCCCAATTCTAGATTTATAATTTATAGGATACAATAATTATCCCATCAACACTTCAATATCATGTTTTTTGCCATCTTTAAATACTGGTAAGAGATTATTTTCCTGTATTATATTATCTACTTTAACTACTTTTATTCCTTTAGATAGATGTTCTGGATTTTGAACTTGAATATCATAAGTTGCATTCCTGAAGTATCGAATGACTCTGAATTTATCCCATTTTTTTGGAATACATGGGTCTATCTTTAAACCATGAAAATCTGATCGTATTCCAAGAATCCAATCTGTTGCAGCTTTCATTGTCCATGATGCTGTTCCTGTAAGCCATGAATTTTTCGCAGCTCCGAATTTTGGATGATCATTACCTGTAATCATTTGAGAATAGATATAGGGTTCAGTTTGATGTATTTCTGCAATTTTATTTTTACTAGTTGGTGCAATTTTATTAAAATATTCATATGCAATATCACCTCGTCCTAAAATACATTCAGCAATTTCTGCCCAAGGATTAGAATGACAAAAAATTGAAGCATTTTCTTTAAGACCAGGGGGGAAGGTGCTTACTCCTTTCAATTTTGGATAAAATCGTGTATAGGGAGGGGATAATAATTTAATTCCAAATTTAGTTACAAGGTATTTCCTAACAGAATCCATACATTGAAAACTCCTGTCTACTGGGGCAACTTTACTAAAGACAGCCCATGATTGAGTATTTAGGAAAATTTTCCCTTCTTCATTACTTTTACTCCCTATAACTTCTCCATCATCAGTATAGGCACGAATATACCATTGACCATCCCACGCGTATTTATTAATATGATCTTTTATTTTTTTAGCTAAATTATTGTATTTCTCAACATCAGCCTTAAAATCTAATTCATTTGCGATATTACTTATATCAGATAATGCTTTATGGAACTGCATGGCAACCATGACACTTTCACCATTTTGATTTGGTCCATGTAGCTGAAGCGTATCATTCCAATCGGCAGTACCTATCAATGGGAATCCATGTGGACCTATATGATTAATTGTGAATTCTATTGCTCTCTTAAGATGATCATATAAACTATCTTTAGAACCTTCTACATAATCCACCTCATGTTCTAAAATTGACCAGTCTCCTGTTTCTTTTAAATAATTACTAACAGCATATATCATCCATAAATGATCATCACTAAAGAATTTCATACGTGGATTAACATAATCTGGATAATCACCCTTACCTGTTAGAGGGAAATAAATATGATATACCTTTCCATCTTCAAATTGGATTTTAGCTAATTCTAATAAACGCTTACGAACTAATTTTGGAAGAGAATGACCAACTGCGAGTGTATCTTGATTGCTATCACGAAAACCTATTCCTCTACCTATACCTGTTTCATAAAAAGAAACATAACGAGCCCAATCAAAAGTAGTTTTACATTGATACGGATTCCAAATATTTATGATGGAATTGAAATCTTCATCGGGAGTTTCTACAATATTTTTTTTAAGATAATTATCCCAAGCCTCTTTTAGTTTTAAATATTCAATCTCAACATTATCAAATTTCTCATATTTATGAATCAATTGCTTTGCCTGAGATTTTTCTTTAACAATTCCTAATATAAATATAATTCTTTTTGTTTCATGAGGATTTAATATTATCGCGTTGTAAGTAGCAGCAATCGGATTTCCCCCAAGAGCTTGAGAATTTCTGCATTTACCATTTTCAACACTTAAGGGATTTGCTTCAGAACGATAATGACCAATAAAGGATTCTCGGTCACAATCATAACCTATTACTTTACCATTCGATGAAAAAAAGGCTATGTATGAAGATAAATCAAAAAGATGATAGAAAATTGCATTTTCTATTTGATCATATTTAGCAACAGCAACATTTTGAATATATTGGAGATCCCTTTGATCTGCTATAGCTCTCCAAAGACAAAATTCAGCATAAGAAAATATACCTAATTCTTTTTTTTCTGAAGAGTTATTTTGTAGAGTTAAAGACCAAATCTCCAAATTGTCTTCCAGTGGTACAAAATAAAGAATTTTAGCCTCAACTCCTTTATATGATGAACTTATTTTAGTGTAACCTAAACCATGTCGACATTCATAATTATCAAGTTTTTTAATTACAGGTTGCCAAGTAGGAGTCCAGTATTCTGAAGTCTGATTATCTCTAATATAAATATATCTCCCTGGTCTGTCTACAGGTAAATTATTATATCTATATCGAAGAATTCTTTGATCTCGTGGATCTATATAAAAACTATATCCTCCACCTGTATTAGAAATCATAGCACAATACTTACCATTACTTAAATAATTAATCCATGGAAGAGGAGTATCTGGTCGTGTAATTACATACTCTTTATTCTTATTATCAAAATATCCGTATTGCATTTATCATACCCTTATCATTCTTAATTAATTAAATCTAAAATAGTCATTCAAGTTATTTTAACATCTATAAACATTTCATTAATCCCTGAAGGAGGAAATGGAATGATATTTCCTTCGATTTGTTTTTCATTTATATATAACATTGATCTGTTACCCGTGCCAATGCGTTCTACAGAAATATGATACTTTACTCCTCGAAAAATCCGAGTTGCTTTAAATCCAGACCAATTTTTAGGAATGCCTCATAAGGGATATTTAATTCTCTTGATAATATTTCAATAAAGCGTGGTCGACAAAAACCACCCTGACATCTGCCCATGCCAGGTCTACAGCGAAATTTCACACCATCAAGAGTAACAGCACCAACAGATGCATGAATTGCATTGATAATTTCTTTTTCAGGGATTGTCTCACATCGACAAATGTCTTCTAGTTCATGTAAATCAACGATTTCTTCCCCAACTTGCTTCAACAAAGCAATTTTTTCATTTAAAGTTAAGGACATATTCTTATTCAGTAAATACTTTATAAATTAGTAAATATATAAATTGATAAAACCTTTTCTGATTTTGACATTCCCAAAATTCAAATTTTTAAAACAAAGTAAATATTCTTATTTTTTCCTCTATTTTCTAATAAAATTGATGTTATCATGAAATTGTTTAAACAATACCCAATGCCATTCCTTAGAGACACAAATTTATGATTTTCCATTTTAATTTTTAAATTAGAAATTAAGATAAGAGCTAAATTTTAAATTTTCTAACATTTTTAGATAAATGAATCAAAAGAAATAAAAATATGAAGTTAAATAAGAATGCGGGATTTTAAAATCAACAAGTATATTACAATTAAATTGGAGAATGGAAAAACGAATATCTATGTAACTGATAAACTATTCCGTCAATGTAAATACTTGTTATTAGAAATTCCTAAAAGTGAAATGTTTGATTTTGATGAGATCGAATCGATTGATGAAGCAGCTGAAAGATTAGACCATATTATGGAAAATGAATTCAGTCCTGAAATCCCTCCAGAAGTGGAATTTTGGGCGCATAGCAGCAATTTACAAGCTTGGTTTGAGAATAACTATGATACTCGCATCCTTCATTCGAATCTGGCATTTCCCTTGTTGAAAAGGTTCAGACCAGGAAAAAGTAAATTTGCTGATGTAATTCTCCAACTTTTAAATTCTTTAGGAATAGATGAATTTCATGTGGTTGATGCTCATGCTCCAACAATAATTAATGAGTGCTTATGTAAGGCAATAAATATAGATTCAATGAAGCTTTTAGCAGATTATATAAAATCTAAAGGAGCTTCTTCTTGCAAGTTTCCCCATATTCTCTAATACATATATTGATAGTTTTTGGGTTTTCTCTAACATTTGTTAAGACATTTTCTCCTACACTTCTTTCTATATTATGTATAAGTGGTTTTATCTCATCTATTGCATCTTTAGTCTCTTTTTCATCATATAATGAATGAATTTTCTCCAAGGCATCTAGATAATTTCTATCATTATATATCATGAGTTTTTTCTTAATAGAATCTAATCTTTCAAGCTTTACATTAATGGTTAGCCTTTTATTATCTATTCTATTTCCTTGATTTAATTTTGTAAATTCTTTAATGATTTCCTGTCTTTTTTTTAAAATGTCTGAAGTAATCAGATTTTCGACAAGTTCACCCCTAAAATATTTTGAATCATTTCGAAAATACTTTTTCAAAAAGAAAGGAAATATTTTGTACATTTCTAATATTTTCTGTCTGATTACCTATTTTTTTTTTAACATTATTATATCTTTTATATTAACTAGATTATTGATGATTCCTTCTCTTCTTATTGAATCATTCAAGTTGACAATTTGGTTTTCTAGTTGTAACTTTTCTTAATAATTTAGAATAAATATGTTCTGTGAGATTTTAAAACACTATTTTCTAAATTTAGTTTTCAGAATAAATTAGAAAGAATTTCAAAATAAATTAGAAAAAGTGCTCCTCAATAAAAAATAAATATATTTATTTCTATTTACTTCCATGAATTTTCATATAACAAAATTTTGTCAAAAAATTATTGAATTAAATATATAAAAGAACTTAATCTCAACGTCAATTTGGCTGAAAATGAATGAATCTGTCGGTTAATTGAAGATTAAAAAATTAATAAATAGGAAGTTATGATTAATAAAAATTAAAAAAGTAAAGAAATAGAGATATTTTCTAAAGTTAGACCAATAAAGAGTACTTCTTCAGAATATGCCATATCTTTTTGGGTATTAACCTCAGAGTGAAGAATTAATGTTGTTTGTTTTTTACTCTGGTATTACTTCATTTAAGCATTTTATAGCATTTAAAGTTCTGGGATATCCCACATAAGGTAATAATTGTGTAATCACACTTAGTAGTATTTTTTTATCGTTACCTACATTCACATTGCCCTGAATATGTCCTTTTATTTGAGGTTCAGTTCCACCCAAAGCTATAAGCATAGAAAGGGTCAAAAGTTCTCTTGTTTTTATATCAAATCCGTTTCTGGTATAATAATCACCAAAACAATTTGCTGATAAATATTTTTGGATATGAAGTTGATTTTCAGGTGATTCTTTATACATTCTATCAATCATCTCCCCGAAGATTTCTTTTTGCAATTCTAATCCCTTTTCAAACCTAGTCTCAGGTGTAGTTGTAGATTGACGTTCTAATGGTAATTTTATTCCTCTGCTTTGCAATATTTCATTTGTGACATGGATAAAATCAAAAACTTTTGCAATCCCTACATACGGCACAGACTGATATACAATTTCCTTAATTTCGACAGGCGTTATACCAACGTTTAGAGCGGCACTAAGCATCACTTTATATTCACTTAAAGCCTGACTTGCAATGGTTGACGCTAAAATCATCATTACCCTTGTCCGTGTATCTAAGTCTCCATAACTGATTACTTCATCGAAAGCAAAATTGTCAAAAACTTCAATCAGCTCCGGGTCCGTTATTTGTAGCGTTGATTTATGATTGGGAAACAATTCCTCGTGGTTTCTGATTGCAGCTTCTGTCAAATTCACTTTTTTAGTTTTAGAACTTTCAGATTGACAACTGCTATATTCTTCGTCGGTTACTGGCGCCAACCATTCCACAGCACCTTGCTTCGTGTTGTTGGTAACAACGATATGGGTGAAACTGCTGTCATGCGCAGCGCCATGCCAGTGTTCAACATGAGATGGGATAACTACCACGTCGCCTTTAATAAGTAACCTTGCTGGTTTGCCTCTTTCCTGGTAATAGCCTTTGCCATCGGTAACGAGCAGTATTTGTCCTGCCGGATGTTTATGCCAGTTGGTTCTGCAACCCGGCTCGAATACTACATTACCTATCGCGTAACTCCCAGTTTCATCCTGCGGAACTAGGATATTCACCCATGCAGTTCCGGTGAAGTAATCAGCAGATGCTTTTTCACCTTTCGGGAAAATTGCATTTTGATTTTCTATAGTATTCATAATATCTCTCTTTACTTTTTATAATCCTGTTGTTTTTTCAAATTCTTCTGGATAGCGGTCGCCCATTATTTTGATTTTATCAAGTGCGGAATTAATGCTCTGTAATTCTTCTGGTATCAGTTTAATGTTAACAGATCCCAGATTCTCCTCAAGTCGCTCCAATTTCGTTGTGCCGGGGATAGGAACAATCCATGGTTTTTGAGCAAGCAACCATGATAGCGCGATTTGGGCAGGTGTTGAATCCTTATCTGCAGCAACCTTTTTTATTAAATCCACCAGAATTTGATTTGCATCGAGATTCTCAGGAGTAAAACGAGGGACAATGTTACGGAAGTCGGATTTTTCGAATTTAGAATTTTTATTGAACCGTCCAGTAAGGAATCCCTTACCCAAAGGGCTATAAGGAACGAATCCGATTCCAAGCTCTTCAAGAGTTGGTAGCAATTCTTCTTCAGGACGTCTCCACCACATTGAGTATTCGCTCTGAACTGCTGTCAATGGCAATACTTTGTGTGCGCGACGGATAGTCTGTACCCCAGCTTCAGAAAGCCCCCAATGCTTAACTTTGCCTTCTTTCATTAAATCTTTTACTGTTTCAGCCACTTCTTCAATAGGTACATTAGGATCAACACGATGTTGGTAGTATAAGTCAATAACATCTGTCTTAAGACGTTTAAGCGAACCTTCTATAGAAGATCTTATAACTTCAGAACAGCTATCTTGAACGTGTTTCCCATCAACTATTTTTATCCCAAATTTAGTTGCAATAACTATTTTATCTCTGTATGGAGCAAGTGCTTCGCCGACTAATTCTTCATTTGCAAATGGACCATAAACTTCAGCAGTATCAAAGAAAGTAACACCACGGTCAATGGCCGAATGAATCAAAGAAATCAATTCTTTCCTATCACCAGCAGGTCCATAACGGTGACTCATTCCCATACAACCTAATCCGATTGCAGATACTTCAAGATTACTTTTTCCTAACTTTCTGTATTTCATATTTTATATCCTTACTATTTGTGTAAGTTTATTATATTAAATAAAATTCAAGGAATTTTATAATTTATATTTTTAGTATAAAACAGTTATTTTTTATAAAAACTAAATATTCTTAATCGTGTTTTTTCTAAATACAGCTTTTTTTATTATATCATTTCAAGTTTATACAGCCACTTTGATACCTTATTCAGCGCATTTTTTACGTCTCTACCTCGAACTTCAAAACCGTCAAGAATAGTTGACATTAGGCAAAGTGTCTTGATGTTTTCAACGCTTCTTCCCAAATAGCTTCCTTTGTAAGTGCAAAATGGTATAATTGTTTTTTCAGAAAAATCATATTCCGACAAAAACGTTACAACCGGCATGCGTAAACAAAAAACATATATAATAGACGAACTTAAACAAAAATTAGATAACTACAATCGTTCTAACTAATTAGCCTTGCTAATTATTCCTTTTTTCCTCAAATTTTAGTATCTATTGTATTTAAAATATCTTACTTATCATATTTCTAAGTTATTCTGAAAAATTTGTAACTTTTCAAAATAACTTAAAATTTTTTTTAATTTATTTTGGAATTTTCTAAATTATTTTGAAAAGTTACACTAGTGATTTCTTTCTATGAGAGAATTGTAATCGAACTCTGTCCCTTCTTTTTTCAGATTCTAAACCGATCTTTTGTTTCTTCCCGAAGTTCTATGAAAACAATAAATTAAAATATTCTGAACTAATGTTAGATGGATTACATGTAAATCCTTTAGGAAATGCTATCATGGGTATTATCGCTTGTCGCTACTTCTCCCTTCCAGATCCCGTTTTTATGGATAGATCTTTCGGTAAAAAAGTACGAGAGTATTTAGTTCTTATTAAAAAAAATATAGGATTACCTCCAAAAACAAAGCAACTTAAAATCTAATATTATTAATTGATGTATTCGATTTTACATTTAAGCCGAATATCTCTTGAGGAACTACCAATTAAAATATTGAATTCTCCTTCTTCTGTTTTCCAACTTCTACTATTCTCATCAAAGAACGAAAGATCTCTTTTTCCGATGGTAAACATGACATTAGATTTTTCACCAGGTTTAAGTTTGATTTTTTTGAACCCTTTTAATTCTTTGATAGGTCTTTCTATACTAGATACAATATCTTGAATATATAATTGCACTACTTCTGCACCAGAACAATCACCAGAGTTAATTATATCAACTGTAATAGTAACTAATTCATCACCAGATATTTTTTCTCCATCCAGTCTTAAATTCTCATAAACAAAAGTAGTGTAGGATAATCCGTAACCAAAAGGAAAGAGGGGTTCAATATTTTTAGAATCAAAATAACGATAACCTACAAAAATCCCCTCATCATAGTATACGTTCTCATCTCCAGGATAAGTTCGCTCAGACACATGTGCTGGGGAATCAGAGAGATATTTTGGAAATGTTATGGGAAGTTTACCTGATGGATTAACTTCCCCAAAGATCAAGGCGGAAAGTGCATTTCCTACTTCCATGCCGCCATACCACGCGTATATCACTACGGGAACCTTTTCCATCCACTCGATCATGGACACCGGACTTCCTGCAACCATGATTACTATTGTATTCGAGTTTTCATCAACGGTTTTTTCAATAAGATCAATCTGTTCTTGAGGCAGTTTAAATTTATCCTTGTCATATCCTTCAGCATCCATTCCTTTTATATGCTTGAGTCCAGCAAAAATAAGAGCTACATCCGCATTAGCTGGAGTATCAATTATCTCGATTTTCCCTTCGCATTTTGTTTGTAATCCTTTAAGGGGTGTAATCTCATAAGGGGGAAAATTAGTGGAACTCCCACCTCCTAAGTAAGTTTGTAAATTCGCATTTGGTCCTATAACCGCAATTTTACTCAATTTCTCCATGTTTAGAGGAAGAAGATTTCCTTCATTCTTTAATAGCACTAGCCCTTCTTCAGCAATTTCACAAGCCAAGTTTTGATGTTCTTTAGTATTTCTACTCCCTTGAGGTAAAGTACTCTCGTCATCAAATAAACCAGTCAAAAACATTACCCTCAACAAACGTTTGATGTTGTCATTAAGTATTTCTTCTGTGAATTTGCCTTCATCAAAAGCATTTTTCATTTTGATAGGGCGATATTTCTTTTGCATTGGCATTTCTAGTGATAAACCAGCATTAATACAACTTTCTGTGCTAGATGTAAGATTTGTAGCGTTCCAATCTGAAACGACGAAACCTATAAATCCCCATTTTTTCATCAATATTTCCCTTAGTAGATGGTGGTGTTCAGAACCATATATTCCGTTTATTTTGTTATAACTACTCATGATTGACCAGGCATCTGCTTCTTGAACAGCTGCTTTAAATGCAGGAAAATATATTTCTTGCAGAGCTCTTTCGCTAACTTCAGAATTAATAGTAAATCGGTTGATTTCCTGATTATTGCAGATAAAGTGTTTTACACATGCTGCAATTCTTTGACTTTGAATGCCTTTTACAACTGGGATAACAAGTTTTTTATTCAAATATGGATCTTCTGTTTGATATTCAAACGTTCGCCCACACATAGGCGTTCTATGAATGTTAATTCCTGGGGCGAGTAACATCTGAGCTCCAACATCCCTTACTTCTTGTGCTATAGCAATTCCAAATTTCTCAGATAACTTAGGATTCCAAGTAGAAGCTCTACAAATAGCTGAAGGAAAATAGGTAGCCTGTGTCTTACCTTGAATATCTACCCGAACACCATGAGGGCCATCATGCATTGCAAATGATTTTATCCCTAACCTTCTTATTGGTTTGGTATACCACATTCGCCTTCCTGCACTGAGTTTGAACTTTTCTTTTAAAGTTAACCGACTCAATAGATCCTCTACTCTTTCTTCAACACTGAAATTACTATTCATATAAGGAAGGTTTAATAATTCCTCTTTAGAAAGTTCTTCTCTCATTTATGCAATCCTCTTTTATTTTAATTTCATACAAATTAATTCGTTACTTTTTATTAATAATATCTTTTAAAATAAGGTCTTTAGTTTTACCAATTAGTATGTTTGTATCTTCTCCTCGTTTTTTAACTTCTTCATAAGGAACTTTTAACATTTATTTTATTTAATATCTATGATGACTAGTTTAAATAAATTTTTCCCTTTAACGGAAGATCAAGTTTAACATGCCAGTAAAGTTTTATCGCGGGCTTTTTATGATAATCCAGGCTTTGTTTACCTCATTCCAGATGATTCTGAAAGAAAAGAAAAATTGAAGTATGTCTTTGAATATATAATTCGTTATGATGTTTTATATGGAGAAGAATATCCACCATCTTCTGATCTTGAAGGAATTGCTGGATGGATTCCTTCTGAATATGCATATAAAACATATGAGAGGCAAATTCGGAGTGGCGGAAGGAAAGTTGTTGCTAAACTTGGCATGGAATTTTATAAAAGATCGAAGAATCTTGAAGAATTAATCAATTGATTTTAACACTAATAAAAATTTCCTTAATCTTTGGAGGAGGTGGTGTAATAAAATTTCCATCAATTTGTTTATTATTTACATATACTATAGAATTATTACCTTTACCAACCCGTTCTACAGAAATAGAATATTTCACACCTCGAAAAATTCGAGTAGCTTGAAAACCTGACCAACTTTTAGGAATTATTGGTGAGATATATAATCCCTTGTACGTAGGACGGATACCAAGAATCCAATTTGTTATAGCAATAAAACTCCAAGTTGCTGTACCTGTTAACCAAGAGTTTTTAGCTTCTCCAAAAGTTAAAGCATCTTTTCCAGCGATCATTTGAGCGTAAATATATGGTTCACAGCGGTGAACTTCGCTAATAGTTTCTCGTGCTGATGGATTGATACGAGTATAATAATCGTGAGCCTGATCACCATTTCCAACCATCGCTTCAGCGATCATAATCCAAGGATTACTATGACAAAATATAGAACCATTTTCTTTGTATCCTGGCGGATAAGATGAGATTTCACCTAAATGTATGTAGTATTGAGAATATGGTGGTTGACAAAGCATAATACCATGAGGGGTAGCTAATTTACTTTTTACAGAATTGAGCGCTTTTTCTGCAAAGCCTTCTTCTATACCAACTCCTGCCATAATACAATATCCTTGTGGTTCAATGAATATTTGACCTTCTTCACATTCATGAGATCCAATTTTATTTCCAAAATTATCATAAGCTCGAACAAACCATTCTCCGTCCCAGCCATATTTCAAGATTGCGGAATTCATATTTTCTGCCCATTCGAGATATAATTTAGTCTCGTCCAATGAATTTTTTTGCATAAGGATTTTAACAAATTCTTTTAGGGCAGCAATAAATAATCCTGCGATAAAGACAGATTCTGCAACTTTACCCTCCTTATTTTTTGTGGTTTGAAAAGATTGATCAGGATTATCTGAAAAGCAATTTAGATTCAAACAATCATTCCAATCCGCACGACCAATTAGAGGTAAATCATGTGGTCCTAATCTATCATGTATATATTGTAAACTACACTGCAAATGATTGAAAAGAGGTTGTTCAGTTCCAGGTTCATTATTGAATTGTACTAGCTCGTCTAGAATGCTCAAATCTCCTGTTTCTTTTAAATAAGCAGAAACACTTAAAACTAACCAAAGTGGATCATCATTAAATTCACTACCTATATCAAGATTACCTTTTTTGGTTAGTGGTTGGTATTGATGATAAGCACCGCCTGTTATAAGCTGTGTAGCGGCTAAATCTAAAATACGTTTTTTAGCTTCTATTGGAACCATATGCATAAAACCTAACAAATCTTGATTTGAATCCCGAAAACCTATTCCTCTACTAATTCCAGATTCAAAAAATGAAGCAGATCTTGATAATTTGAATGTTATCATATTTTGATATGGATTCCAAATATTTACCATTCTGTTAGTATGAATATCAGGTGTATTTACATGAAATATATTTAATAGATTGTTCCAATAATTACTTAGAGATGCAAAAGCCTTTTCTACGTTTATTGGATTTAAATATTTTGAAATTACTTCTTTAACAGTTTTCTTATTAATTTTCTGTGTTCCAATAGGATCAAATTTATTGTCAACATTGTTTTCGTGGTAGC